>Ga0080004_1105310_pt1 | contig 10771 bp, 11 predicted proteins | sample WasSprMetagenome_FD_69207 | JGI IMG/M metagenome (GOLD analysis project Ga0080004, IMG submission 69207) | Sulfidic aquatic microbial communities from Washburn Spring, Yellowstone National Park, USA - WS (SPADES assembly) (version 2) | ecosystem: Environmental > Aquatic > Thermal springs > Hot...
CACGTACTGTTTGGGACCCGGCAGGGCCACCCGGTCGGTACGACGGGTGACCCGCACCAGTTCCCGCTGGATGCAGCGGGCCAGCCGGGCACTGTCGGGGTGATTGGACCGGTAAAATGTCTGCGCCCCCCGCCACTGAGGGAACGGTGTGGCATTGGCGTGGATGCACAGGAACACGTCCGCCCGGGCCCCCTCTGCTATCTCCACCCGTCGCTTGAGGTCTATGGCTTTGACGTCGGGAACGTCGGGGGGCAGGCCGGAGAGATCCTCATCCCGTTCCCTGGTGAGGATGGCACGGGCTCCCGCGGCCCTCAAATACCCGGCCAGGTGGCGACCGATCTCGAGCACCACGTCCTTCTCTAGTTCCCCCCGCGGACCCACCGCCCCCGGGTCCGGTCCCCCGTGACCGGGGTCAATGACAACCACCCGGTTGAGCAGCACCCCTCCCACCGCGGGAGTTCCCCCAAGCACCCAGGCCGTCCCCGCCAGCCAGCACAGGATCGCCGCCACCAGGCCAGCCGCCCACAGGAGCCGCGTCCCCCGGGGGAGCCACCACACCACGCGGGGCAGCAAACGGCGACGCCCGCGGGCACGCCCGGTGCGGCCGGCCGGAACGGTCTGCCGCGGCGCTGCCGCGGAGCGTCGCAGAAAGCGTCCCGTGATGTCGACGGGCACTCTCTGCCCCCCGCAACACTGATATTCAGCACCCGGGTCCGGTATGGCCGGGCCCACCGGGACCCGCCCCGTGTCAAACGAAACACGCCGCCCGCCTCTTTCGCGGGCGGCGCCCTGTCCCGGACGCGCGTCCCTGTTAACGCTTGGAGAACTGGGGAGCCTTGCGCGCTTTCTTCAAACCGTACTTGCGCCGTTCCTTGACGCGAGGGTCGCGGGTGAGCAGCCCAGCCTTCTTCAGCGCCGGGCGCAGAGAGGGATCCAGTTCGCACAGGGCGCGGGCAATCCCCAGGCTGATGGCACCGGCCTGGCCGGAAATACCACCCCCGTGAACTTTGGCGATCACGTCCACGTGGTTGAGGGTTCCGCTCACGTTGAGCGGCCGCAGGACGGTCACGCGGTGCCGGTACACGGGGAAGTGCTCTTCCAGGCTGCGGCCGTTGACGGTAATCTTCCCCGTGCCAGGGGTGATCCGCACCCGCGCCACGGACTCCTTGCGGCGACCGGTTCCGTAGAAGTATACGGGCTTGACTTCCACTACCATGACTGGCTTATCAACTCCCTACAGGCTCAGGGGTTCAGGCCGCTGGGCGGCATGAGGGTGCTCGGGACCCCGGTAGACCTTGAGTTTCTTGATCATGCGCCTGCCCAGACGGTGGTGGGGCAGCATGCCCCACACGGCCAGCTTCACCATGCGCTCGGGATGGCGAGCGCGCATGTCGCGGGCGCTGGTGAGGCGAACGCCCCCCGGATACCCCGAATGCCTGAAGTACATCTTCTGGTCCAGCTTTTTTCCCGTGAGGACGACCTTCTCAGCATTGACGATGATCACGTGATCTCCCGTGTCCAGGTAAGGGGTGAAGTCCGGGCGGTGCTTTCCCCTCAGCACCCGCGCCGCCAGGGCAGCCACCCGCCCCAGTGGCTTACCAGCGGCGTCGATGACGTACCAGCGTCTGCGGATGTCCTCTTTGCGGGGGAAGAAAGTCTTCTGCAATGCCGGTGCCTCCTTGACCACACGGCCATTGTAATATCGCCCCCCCTGGCTGTCAAGCAGCCGCCGGACTCAGCGCCGACGGTGGCCTGCCGCGCACGTCCTCGCCGGTGGGGCGCCGCTCAACGCCACGGCCCCCCGGGCGAGCGCCAGCCGAAGAAGGCACTGGCCACGTGCACCTTCACCTGCAACTGGACGGGCAGGTCCGCGAAGACCCGGTCCCACCGTGGTCCCAGGTCCTGCCGCCACACGCGGGGATACCGCCGGTAAAAAGTCCAGCCGAAACCGCACACGTCCGAGTGGAACTCCTTCTGCAGTCGCCGCACAGTGGCCATGATCTCGTCGGCGATGACCCGGGCCGCAGCCTGCTCAAGGCGGTCTGCCTCAGCGGTGGTCAGGTCGTAGGTGGGTGCCAGCCACTCTGCCACGTCCGCCCGCACCTTGAGCCTCACCTGCATGGTGGGTCGCCCCCCATCGAGCCGCGGCTCGAACTTGGCCTCCACCCTGCGCACATAGAGGAGGGCCGGACCCCCGCCCGCCAGGTCCGCCGGGATGACCAGGATACCCCGCTCCAGCCTGCCCATGAGCCAGGCCAGTCCCCGCGCCTCCAGTTCGTTGAGGGTGCCCACCATGCGGTCATCCTTGAAAACGGCGACCCCAGCCACCCTTATTACGTCGTCGCCTCCCTGCGCGACCCCCCGGTCAGCGGCCGGCCGCCCCTGCCCTCCGCCCCCCTCCGGCCCACCCCGGTCCTGCGCCTTCCGGCCACGCTCCTCGCGCGCCTCGGGCGGTCGGTCCACTATTTCACCCGTGGCGTCGACCCGGTGCACTACGGGCAGGAACGGCTCAATGCCCTCGTCGTGGAGAGCGTTGAGAAAGCGGATGATCGAACTCTCCGGCAACCCCATGGTGGTGGGCACCTGCCGCAGTCGTTCCGCGATGGCCGTACCGGGAAGGCTTTCGAGTTTGGTAGGCACGTCCAGCAGGTCCCGCGGCGGGCAGGAAGACACCGCCATCTCCACCACCCGACGGGCCTCCCGTTCGGAGGTCAGGTAATCCAGCAGGGGAGCCAGGCCGGTTCTGGCCACCTGCTCGGATACCACCACCACCTGCAGGTGACCCAGGTGAATCACACGGCTCGATTGTTCCTGGAGGACGCGCATGGCTTCGAAGACGCCCCGCCCCTCTGCAACCCGGTTGTCGAAGGGCGGTTGCGGCCCCTGACCCCCTCCCCCGTCGCGGCCACCGCCCCCGGCCAGCAGGCGCGGTATGGATAGCTGTGCCGTCACGCGCACGGGCAGGTGCTCGCCCCGGTCCAAGCCCAGGGCGATGACGGAAGCCAGACGGTCGGGCTCCAGCCGGTCCCAGCACCCGCCGCAGGCCACCAGGAGGGCACCCGCCACCAGCCCGAGCAGCACCCTCAACACGGGTCGCACCCCGCCCGCCGAAGACCCCGGCCCAACTCGCCGCCCCCTACCGGTCCTGCCCGACCGCACCGGTGCCATCCCTCCTCGCGCCCCGGGGGGCCGGAGGAGCCGGTGGGCGGACCGCCGCGGTTAGCCAGACCACCGCCACCGTAAGCACCAGGACGCCCGTGGCGAGGGGTACCAGCACCCGGGTCCAGCGCAGGAGCAAACCCGGCAGGTCCTCCGGACCCACGAGCGAAGCCCCCCAGAGGGCGGCGGCCACGGGCACCACGAAAGGTCGGGAGTCCACGGCGCCAGCGAGACGGGACACGCCACGCGCCAGCGCCCAAACCAGCCAGGCCACCTGCACGAACCCCATGGCAGTCCACCCCGTGACCACCAGCACGTCCACTCGCTCGAACAGGGGCAGGTAGAACCGCACGGCCCGCATGACCTCAACGTTGGGCATGGCGAATTCGGAAACCCCGTACCAGCCCGCCGAACCCTGGGCCAGGACGAACAGCAGCCACCCCGTCGCCAGGGAGGCAGCCCCCGCCCTCAGGGCGGAAGCTCGCAACTCGGCGGGGGTCCGGAACGACTCGGCACTCATGGCCAGCAGGACAACCTGCCCCCAGAACCCCGCTGAGACGGCAGCACTGCGCAGGAGCGGGCCGGGGCCGTAGGAAAGAACGGGGAACAACCGACGGGCATCGAACATGGGGATGAACCCGGGTATGAGGACCAGCAACAGGGCGCCCACGGAAAGGAACGCCATCACCGCCGCCCGGGCCACTACTTCCAGGCCAAACCAGGCGCCCACCGCCCCCTGCAGGGCGATCACCAGGCTTATGACCCACGGCGGGGTGCGGGGGAGCATGAGCAACCTGACCATCTCAGCCCCCGCCCGCACGGCATACGCGGCCAGCACGCTCGTGCCCAGCACGAAGACGGCGGCCACCACCCTCCCCAGCGCCTTACCAAGCGCCAGGGTGGCCTGATCCACCAGGCCCAGTCGGGGCACGCGATGCGCCAGCGCCCCCAGGAGCAGGCCAACCGGGATGAGTACCAGCCCGGCCAGCAGCATGCCCAGCCAGCCGTCTTCCCTGCCCTCGGCAGCCACCACGGCGGGAAGGTAGAGGACGGCGACCGGCCACGCCAGGCACGTCCCCAGCGCAGTCCCCTCCGAGAGGGAAATCTGCGGGCGGGGCTGTCCGCGCCCCGGCACCCCCCCTCCGGCCCTCTCCGCTCGGGCCGCTCTCACGGGCGCCCGCGCCTCCCCGGTCGCCGGCTGAGGGGGTGGGGAGGGCGGGGCGGCTGCGGGTAGGGCATGTGGAACGGTTCCCCGCGGGCCAGCTGCGAGGGCCGGCGCACCATGGCCCAGTGAGGTGCGCGGAACACGAGGTCTTTTAGGTCCGACAGGGTGAGGGGCAGGTAGGGGTACCAGTAGGAAACGCCAAAGGAACGCAACGAGAGGGTGTAATACAGGCCGACCGTGACGGCAGCCGCCATTCCGAAAATACCCAGGATGCCCGCCACCAGCGTGAAGAGCAGGCGGGGTAACCACATGGCCACCAGGGCCACGTACCCCGGGATGGCGAAGGCTGTGATGGCCGTTATGCCCACCACCACCAGCATGATGGGACTTATGATGGCCGCCCGTACGGCAGCGTCGCCGATGACCAGGGCACCCACCACGCTGATGGCCTGTCCCACCTGCCGGGGCATGCGGAGGCCCGCTTCACGCAGGATCTCGAAGACAGCCCCCATGATGACAGCCTCCGCCAGGGAAGGAAGCGGCACTCCCTCCCGCGCGGCCTGCAGTCGCATGAAGAAGGCAGTGGGCAGCATTTCGGCGTGGAAAGTGGTTAGCGCAACGTAGAGGCCGGGAGCGGTCAGGGTTATGACCAGGGACAGCAGGCGCAGCATCCGATTCAGGAAGGCAAAGAGGCTGTTAACGTAGTGGTCCTCCGGCGAGGTGAGGACCATCCCCATGTCGCAGGGCACGATCAGGGCATACGGCGTGTTGTCCACCAGGATCACCACGCGCCCTTCCGTCAGGGCCGCCGCCGCCCGGTCGGGCCTCTCCGTGGCCAGCACAAGGGGCACGGGAGCCAGGGGAGTGTCCGAAATGAACTCTGCCACCGCGTTGGAACCCAGGGGGTCTTCCAGTTTGATCCTGCGCAGACGGGAGAGGACTTCTTCCACCAGTTCCGGCCCCGCCAGCCCCTTGACGTACGCCACCTCCACCCGCAGGTTGACCAGATCCCCCAGGATGAGCCGGTGAAAGCACAGGCGTGGTGTCTTCACCCAGCGCCTGAGCAGGCTCAGGTTGACGGAAATGCTTTCCACGAAACCCTCGCGAGGGCCCTTGAGCGTGGACTCCAGGGCCGGTTCTTCTATGCTGCGGGTCTCGAAGCCACGCGTGGCGCACAGGACGGCGCGGTCTTCCCCTTCCACGAACAGGACCGTGTCCCCCGAAAGCACGCCGTGGAGCACTTCCCTCCACTCGCGCACCAACCGCAGCGACCCCGCGTGGAGAAGGAGCGGCTCGGCACCCGGAGCAGAACGTACGTGGGAACCCAGCATTCCCGCCTCATAGCTCACCGCCCGGATGATCACGTCAGCCACGGCCGCAGGGTCGGCCATGGCCTCCAGGTAACACACGAGGGCCTCCCGCGGCCCCGTCCCCTTGCCGCCCAGCACCTGGGTGCGCCTGAGCACCAGGTCGCTGGAGTCCCCCAGGAGCGAGCGGATCCACCTCTCGTTGTCCTCAAGGCGCCGGTAAATCACGGAGGGGACGTATTCGCCCTCTGCCTCCACGCGGAGTCTGTCGGCGGGGGGCGGTCCCTCCCCCGCGTCCGGCAGGTTCCGGGCAGTGAAGTGCCGCTTGGCCAGCCGGCGCAAAAACTGCACAGGGCGGAATGGCATCCTCTACCCCCTGACCCCGGGTGGTATTATGCCGCCTCCCTCCCGTCCCCCATACGCCTCCCCCCCCGAACGAAACTTGCGCCAGCCCGATCCTTCATGTAGGATGTGAACAGGAAGTTCGGCCAGAGGAGGCTGCCTTCATGAAGAAGAGGCCCCTGCAGGTGTACCTGGACGACGTGGTCCACGATCTACTCGTCGCGGTCGCCCGCAAGCTCAAGACGACTCAGTCGGAACTGGTGAGAAAGTATATCCAACAGGGCCTGGAGCGGGACATTCCCCCCCATGAGGACCCCGCCCTGCAAATCGTGGGCCTGGGAGAAAGCAGGGAGGGTGACCTTTCCACCCGCCACGACGAGTACCTGACCGGACGGGAAAGGCAGACCTGGCGGTGAAGTGCATCTTCGTCGACACTTCCGCCTGGGTGGCGGTCGTGGACCGGGCCGACCAGCACCATGCCGCCGCGGCCGGCTTTTACCGCGGGATATTCCAGCGGTACCGGGCGCTGGTCACCACCAACCTGGTGGTCGCAGAGACTTATGTCCTGTTGCGGCGAGCGTTGGGACTCGAGCCTGCCCTGGGCTGGTGGAAAAGCATAAGCACCTCACCCCGTGTGGAGGTCCTCTACGCCAGTCCCGATGAAATGCACTCCGTGCTGGCCGTGCTCCGCAAGTTCTCCGACCACCCCCTCTCCCTGACCGATGCCCACTCCTTCGTCACCATGCGCCAGCGCCGGATCGAGGACGCCTTCGCCTTCGACGCCCACTTCACCCTGGCCGGTTTCACCAGGCTGCCCTGAAGACTCCTCCGCCGCGAAACGCGGGCAGAGAACCGCCGTATGTGAAGCTAAGTCACCGGGAAGGAGACACCGTGCATGGCAAGTCTTGATCCCACCGTGGCCCTGCTGCGTCTGCTCCTGGCCGCCCTGGCCGGCGGCATCATCGGGCTGGAAAGAGAACACGCCAATCGCCCGGCGGGCTTCCGCACCCACATCCTGGTGAGTGCGGGCGCCTGCCTGGTGGCCCTCACGGCACTGTCGGTGGCGGCCAGCTTCCGCGGGGTGGCCAACACCGACCCCACCCGCATGGCCGCCCACGTGATCTCGGGCATAGGCTTTCTGGGCGCGGGAGCCATCATGCGGGAGGGCCTCAACGTCCGCGGCCTGACCACCGCCGCCAGCATCTGGGTGATCGCCACCGTGGGCCTCGCCATGGGGGTGGGCCTTTACTGGCACGGGGCCATCGCCACCCTGCTGGCCGGCCTCACCCTCCACTACCTGCCAGCGGTGGAGCGCCGCTTCACCCGCGGACAGTACCGGCTTATCACCCTGGTCACCCAGGACACCCCGGGGCAGATCGGCCGCATCGGTACCGCGCTGGGAAACCGGGGCGTTGACATCCGCAACATCGAGATGGACTCCCAGCCGGGCGGGCTCATCTCCATCCAGCTTTACGTGCGCACGCCGCCGGCGTGCGACCTCACCCGCCTGGTGTCGGAACTGGCCGCCATCCCGGGCGTGAAGTCAGCAGACGTCAGCCCCTGGTGAACCGCCCGCCGGCGGCACCCACCTCAGTAGATGACCTGCTCCAGGCAGAGGCCGTGGGCGGGGAGGGTGGGACCGGCCAGGGCACGGTCGCCCGTGCGCAACGCCCGCTCCACCCGGTCGGGCCCCATGCGCCCCCGCCCCACCTCCAGGAGCGTGCCGGCCAAGGTGCGCACCATGTGGTAGAGGAAGCCGTCCGCCTCGGCCACCAGGCGCAGGAGGGGTGTACCGGGGACGTCCTCCAGGACTAGGCGCCGCAGGGTCCGCACGGAGGAGCGCACCGCCGATCCCTCGCCCCGGAAGGCCCGGAAGTCGTGGCGCCCCAGGAGGATGCGGGCCGCCTCCTCCATCGCCGGCCGGTCGAGGGGACCGCGCACGTGGAGGGCGTAGCGGCGCCAGAAGGGAGAGGGAAACGGGGCCACCCAGAAGGTGTAGCTGTACACCTTGCCCCGCGCCGAAAAGCGGGCGTGGAAAGAAGGGTCAACCTCCTCGGCGGAAGTGACGACGATGTCGGGGGGAAGCAGGGTCCCCAGGGCCCAGGGTATGCGTGCGGTGGGGATGGTACCGCGGGTGAAAAAGTTCACCACCTGGCCCCGGGCGTGGGCGCCGGCGTCCGTGCGTCCGGCTCCTATCACCCGCACGGGCTCCTGACAGCACACGGCCAGCGCCTTCTCCAGCTCTTCCTGAACGGTGGGCAGCCCCTTCTGACGCTGGAAGCCGGCATAGGCGGTGCCGTCGTACTGGACCACCAGCTTCACGTTGCGGTACCGCGACGCCCCGGATGACTCCATACGGCACAGGCCTCCGCTTCAGCGAAATACCAGGGCCAGCGCCATGACGAACGCCCACCCCGCCAGAGCGGCGTAATCCGCCGCGCCCATGCGCAGCACCCAGAGGCGGGTACGCCCCTCGCCGCCCCGGTAGCAGCGGGCCTCCATGGCCATGGCGAGGTCGTCGGCTCGCCGGAAAGAACTGACGAACAGGGGAACCAGGATGGGCACCATGCTGCGGGCCCGGCGCAACACGTTACCGCTCTGGAAGTCAGCACCTCGGGCCATCTGGGCCTTCATTATCCTGTCAGCCTCTTCCAGCAGGGTGGGGATGAAGCGGAGGGCAATGGACATCATCATGGCGATCTCGTGGGCCGGTACCCCCAGCCGCCGCAGGGGCCGCAGCAGGTACTCCAGCCCGTCCGTGAGGGCGATGGGAGAGGTGGTGAAGGTGAGCAGCGAAGTGGAGAGGATGAGCAGGATGAGGCGACCGGCGGTGACCAGGCCCATGTTGAGGCCGGCGTACGTGGCCGTAAGGGGACCCAGCCGGAACCACGCCGGCCCCGGGGTCATGAAGAGTTGCAGGGCAAAGGTGAACACGATGAGGGCCAGGATGGACCTGAGACTCCGCCAGAGCAGCCGGAGCGGGATGCCCGCCACCACCTGGGCCGCCAGCAGGGCCGTCCCCAGGATCAGGAAGGCCGGCCACCGGTAGAGGAAAAACAGCACCACCACCAGGGCGCCGGTGACCGCGATCTTGGTGCGGGGGTCGAGCCGGTGCAGCAGGGATTCCCCCGGATAGTACTGACCGACGGGAGCTCCGCTGAACATCACGGCACCCCTGCCCCCCTTTGCTGCCCTCCGGGGGGTGCGCCCATCACGCGCAGGAGTTCTTCTTCCGCCTCCTCCGGACTGAGGACGTCGGTGCGCACGGGCCAGCCCCGCGCACGCAGGAGGCACATCACCTGCGTCACGGCCGGGACGCCCAGGCCCACTTCCTCCAGCATCTCGGCCCGGGCGAACACCTCCCGGGGCGACCCCGTGGCCAGCACGCGCCCACGGTGCAGGACCACCACCCTGGTGGCCAGGCGGGCCACCTCCTCCATCTGGTGGGACACCAGTACCACGGTGAGGCCGTAATCGCGGTGCAGGGAACGCAACCGGGCCAGGATCTCCTCCCTGCCCCCGGGGTCCAGCCCGGCGGTGGGTTCGTCCAGCACCAGGACCCGGGGACCCATGGCCAGCACGCCCGCGATGGCCACCCTGCGCATCTCGCCCCCCGACAGCTCGAAGGGGGACCGATCCAGGATGCCCAGGTCAAGTCCCACCATCTCGAGGGCCTGCCGGACGCGCCTTTCCACCTCATCGGGCGGAAACCCCAGGTTGCGGGGGCCGAAGGCCACGTCGGCCCGCACCGTCTCTTCGAAGAGCTGCTGCTCCGGATACTGGAAGACCAGGCCCACCCGTTGACGCACCTGGCGCAGGTTGACCCGCCGGTCGCTCAGGTCGACCCCGTCCACCGCCACCCGCCCCCGGGTGGGACGCAGGAGACCGTTGAAGTGCTGCACCAGGGTGGACTTGCCCGACCCCGTGGGGCCGATGAGAGCCAGGAACTCCCCGTCCTTCACCTCCAGGTCCACGTCCTGGAGGGCCACCACTTCCATGGGGGTGCCGGGCAGGTATATGTGAGTGAGTCCCTCGACGACGATGGCCACCCGTCTACCCCCGCGCCGCCACCAGGGCAGCCACCAGGTCTTCAGGCGTGAGCACCGGGCCGTCGAGGTTCCAGCCCCGCCGCCTCAACCTCCATGCCAGTTCCGCCACCGGGGGAATGTCCAGCCCCCACCGGCGCAGGTCCGGAACCCGGGAAAAGAGTGAAGCGGGCTCCTCCAGAGCCACCAGTTCCCCCCGGAAGAGAACCGCCACCCGGTCGGCCCGAGCCGCCTCCTCCATGAAGTGGGTCACGTAGACCACCGTGATCTTCTCCTCCCGGTTGAGCCTCGCCACGGTGGCCAGTACGTCCCGCCGTCCCGCCGGGTCGAGCATGGCGGTGGGCTCGTCCAGCACCAGGCACTCAGGGCGCATGGCCAGCACCCCCGCGATGGCCACCCGCTGTTTCTGGCCCCCGGAGAGCAGGTGGGGCGCGTGGCGGGCGAATGAACTCATGCCCACGAGGGCCAGAGCCTCATCCACCCGCGCCCTGATCTCGGCGGGGGGTAGCCCCAGGTTCTCCGGCCCGAAGGCCACGTCCTCTTCCACCGTGGTGGCCACCAGCTGGTTGTCCGGGTTCTGGAAAACCATACCCACCCGCCGCCTGATCTCCCACTGGAAGCGGGGGTCCCGCGTGTCCATGCCGTCGACCCGCACCTCGCCCTCGGTGGGCACCAGCAGGGCGTTGAAGTGCTTGGCCAGGGTGGACTTGCCGCTCCCGTTTTCCCCTATGATGGCCAGGAACTCCCCCCGC
>Ga0080004_1133809_pt1 | contig 10771 bp, 13 predicted proteins | sample WasSprMetagenome_FD_69207 | JGI IMG/M metagenome (GOLD analysis project Ga0080004, IMG submission 69207) | Sulfidic aquatic microbial communities from Washburn Spring, Yellowstone National Park, USA - WS (SPADES assembly) (version 2) | ecosystem: Environmental > Aquatic > Thermal springs > Hot...
ACATGATCTGTTTGTAGACATGGCGTTTGTAAGCTGTTTGATGAGCGAAAATGAATGGCTTGAGGTGTTGAGAAGACAGGCAAAAATTTTCAGAGAGATAGGTCATTTAGGAGAGTATCTTTCTACATACTTCGTTTATAAAGTGAGAGTGAAGAGTTATGTTATTGAAAAGTTTAGAGAAATTTATGATGAGAAGATGTTTGAAGAGAAAATCATAAATGTTGAAGATGAGAAGATTAGAAGAGCTTGGAGAACTCTGCTCACATTTTTCATGATTCAGGATTTCGCTAGAGATTTAAAGACTTGGGGAGATCCTCTACCGTTTGAAACGATAAAACCTGAGGATGTCAAGCCGATCCTTGATGAGCTTGTTGAAGAAAAAATAAAAAGAAGAGAGAAGAAAGCAGACAAAATAATCAGAGAGGTTTTCGAGAGAAACGGTTTTGAGAGAAGCATGAAAATATCACCGTTTCTATGGTGGATCAATATTATGATGGAGAGCGACGTATTTGATAAACTTATAAACTGTTTCAAATCTCTCACATCATGTCAGAGCCTTAAGAGACTTCAGTCAGCAATGCTTCTCGTAAGGATGTGGAGAAGAGATGTTGAGAAGAAATGGGAGGATTTTCTCAACAGAGACGTCATGACACATCTCTTAGCGACATATGTATCAGAGATTCAAAGACTTGCGGAGACTGAGAAAACTATAAGCGTTCTCGACTTCATGCTTCCAAGAGAATGGGGCGAACAAGGAATATGGGCACGAAATCTTTCTGAAATAATTTTCATATCTCCCATACTAACGCAATATTTTCTTGATACTCAGAGAAGAGTTTTTGTCTCTCCAGCGGACATAGTTATAACCTTAGCAAGAATAGCAAAACCTAAAGGCGAAAAGAGTTTTATAATAAGTGTTCATGATGTAGTTGATGAGATAATAAAGTTCTGGAGCGAGAGAGACATTTTGCGAAGGCTGAAACATTATCTAGGGAGAGATATAATACGTGAAACTCTTATTGAAGAAGGATCGCTGGTAGATTCTATAGCTTTTATCAATAGAGCAAATATCACAGGGATCTATACAATAACCTATAAAAAACCTGAGTTTCGTCTGCCTCCACGAATGGATGGTTTCGACTCTCTATATGTCAGACCAGTAGAGCTTCAACCTGTTCTGCAGGTGTTTTTTGATGTTGTGATAAGAAAATGATTTTTTCATTTTTATTTTTGTTTCAACTCACTCTTTTTATGTTTTTCGGGATATAAAAATACGGGAGGTGTAGATCTTGGCTGAGAAGATAAAAATTATGATGTTAAGCAAGATATTGAGAACATATTACGACGTTCAGAAGCTTAGAGTGGCTGTTGAAAACAGAGTGAAGCTGACAAAATTCACGCTCTGTCCAAACGGTCATTTGATACCTCTCAAATCAGGAGAGAGAAAGAGATGTCCTATATGTGGAGAGCCTGTTAAGATAATATCTCAAGAGCCTGATCCATTGCTTTCAGAAGTCGCTGAGAAGCTCGTTGAGATCGAGAAAGGATTGTTATACGCCTACCTAGAGAGAGACGTCTCAGAAGATCCTTTGTGGAAGATCTATTTGAGCAAAATTAAAGGCATTGGGCCTGTCTTGGGAGATTACTTAGTTAAGATACTCAACCCAGCGAGATTCGAGACTGTAAGCAAGATGTGGAAATACAGCGGATTGCATACAGTTGATGGCAAGGCTCCTAGAAGAGTCCGAGGTCAGAAAGTTGATTGGAACCCGTTTGCACGAACGATGGCTTGGAAGATAGGTGAATCATTTAGAAAGGTGGGAGGCTTCTACAGAATGATGTATGAGAAGTTTTTCAATGAGTGTCATGTCAAACACAAAGACTGGACGCCTGCCCACTGCCTCAATCACGCCAGAAGAGTTACAGTCAAGCTCTTCTTAGCTCACTACCACTACATAGGGAGAAAAATACTGGGTCTGCCAGTGAGAGAGCCGTATTCATGTGTGGTGAGACCACACGAATGCATCCCGCCGATACTCGACAGAGCAAGTGAAGAAGATAAAAAAGCATTCTACCACCTCTATCTCAAAGACACATGGACATTAGAAACATACAACTCGTGGAATCTTGCATACTTCAGATGGCTTAAAGAGAAAGAAGAGACAGAAGAATAAAAAATAAAAACCTTTTTAATAAAATTATATATGAGCCAAATAGTGTATGAAATCCAATCCCCCATTGCGAGCCGTTTGATTTATGAAATCCACTTCAATATTGCGAGCCAATATTAACATGAAGACCCAATCCTGGCGTGCGAGCCATGATGGTATTTTGAACCCCATTAGATAAATGCGAGCCAAGGAAAATATGGAGACCGCTTTAAATTTGCGAGTCAGTGGGGGAGTGAAATCCAAGTGTTAATTGCGAGCCAAGAGGTATGTAAAACTCAATAAACATTTGCGAGCCGAATCATAGATGAAAAACCAAGATTAGAATGCGAGCCAAAGGAATTTTGAAATCCACTCTAGATATGCGAATGCGAGTCATAATAAAAATGAAAACCAGAAAAACGTTACGACATTACGAGCCACTATCAACATGAAATCCACTATGGATATGCGAGTCATGAAGTGAATTAAAAACAAAAGAATGATGCGAGCCAAGGGGAAATTTGAAAACCAGACCTAGTATGCGAGTCAAAGGGGTGTTGAAAACCATTGATCTTTTACGAGCCAGATCTAAGATGAAATCCAGAAGGAGTTTGCGAGCCAGTAAAAGAGTGAAATCCAACAATGAGGTGCGAGCCAACATCAATTTGAAGACCAGAGTAAAATTGCGTTAATTTTTTCTTTTTTCTAATTTTTTCGGGGGCTGATATGAAAAAAATAGATGTTAAACATGATCTGTTTGTAGACATGGCGTTTGTAAGCTGTTTGATGAGCGAAAATGAATGGCTTGAGGTGTTGAGAAGACAGGCAGAAATTTTCAGAGAGATAGGTCATTTAGGAGAGTCTACCTGGACGTATCGCTACTTCTACAGAAGTAAAGCGAAAAGTTATGTTGTTGAGAAATTTAGAGAGATTTATGACGAGAAGATATTTGAAGAAAAAATAGCAAATGTTGAAGATGAGAAGATTAGAAGAGCTTGGAGAACTCTGCTTATGTATTTCGTGGTTCAAGATTTTGTTAGAGATGTAAAGACTTGGGGAGATCCTCTACCATTTGAAACGATAAAGCCTGAGGATGTCAAGCCGATCCTTGATGAGCTTGTTGAAGAGAGAGTTAAAAGAAGAGAGAAGAAAGCAGACAAAATAATCAGAGAGGTTTTCGAGAGAAACGGTTTTGAGAGAAGCATGAAAATAGCACCGTTTCTATGGTGGATCAATATTATGATGGAGAGCGATGTATTCGACAGGCTCATAAGCTGTTACAAATCTCTCACATCATGTCAGAGCCTTAAAAGACTTCAGTCAGCAATGCTTCTCGTAAGGTTGTGGAGAAGAGATGTTGAGAAGAAATGGGAGGATTTTCTCAACAGAGACATCATGACATATCTCTTAGCGACATATGTATCAGAGATTCAAAGACTTGCGGAGACTGAGAAGACTGTGAGCGTTCTCGACTTTATGCTTCCAAGAAAATGGATGGACGGATGGGTAGCTCAAAGACTTTCTAAAATAATCTTCATATCTCCCATACTAACGCAATATTTTCTTGATACTCAGAGAAGAGTTTTTGTCTCTCCAGCGGACATAGTTATAGCTTTAGCGAGAATAGCGAAGTCCAGAGGCAAAGAGAGTTTTATCGTAGGCGTTCACGATCTTACTACTGATGAAATAATAAAACACAATCTTACTGATGAGATAATAAAGTTCTGGAGCGAGAGAGACATTCTACGAAGGCTGAAACATTATTTAGGGAGAGATATAACACGTGAAACTCTTATTGAAGAAGGATCGCTGATAGATTCTATAGCCCTCAGCATTGAATCACTAACGGAGAGATATATACGTGTGACTCTTGATAAATTACCTGAGTATCGTCTGCCTCCACGAATGTATGGTTTCGACTCTCTATATGTCTGGTCAGAAGGTCTTCAACATATTCTAGAAATATTTTTCGATATCGAGATAAGAAGTTCTTGAGATAAGAAAATAATTTTTTTCATTTTTATTTTCTCGGGATCTATATGACTAAGAAGGCTGAAAGACCTGACGTTAGAAGAGCTTTGAGACTTCTGATCCTCAAGAAGCTTGGTGATAAAGAGAATTTTCTCAGAGCGTTATATGATTTCTACATATATAACGATCATTTCAGCATAGTCGCTTCGAGGTATAAAGTGTCTAAAATTGCTTTGCGAGGCTTCGTCTACAGGCTTAAAGCTTTTCTCTTAAACGATGATTATGTGAGAGAGATTGTGAAAACCTCAGTCCCTATAATACTTGAGAAGACTCCGAAGATCGTTCAGAGAGAGAAAGAGACAGTCTTCATATGTCTGCTTTGCAACAAAAGATTTTACAGAATGTATCCAGAGGATCATGTGAAAAAAAGACATAAGAATGTTGTTGAAAAAAGCTACAGAGAGATCGTCAGTGAGTTAAAAAAGAGATGATAGAGGCGAAACAAATGATCATATATGATCCTGTCCGAGGAGAATATATTGATGAGGAGACTGGCGAAGTGATTGAAGACAGAGCTATCGATATGAGAGGAGGAGAGATTATTGATGGAAAGAGAAAGACGAGAAGACATGGAGAGATTGTGAAGCTGGCGATATCAGACTTCGGCGTCACGACATGGATAGAAAGAGGAGAGCCTAGGAATAGACGTCTTAACGTGAATAAGAGAAGGCTTAGAACAGCTCATGCGAAAATTAGAAGAGAAGAAAATAGAAGACTTGTGAAAGCTCTAGAGATCCTTCATAATCTTGTGGGCATGTTGAACAACAAATATAATATTCCGAAACATGTGGTTGAACACGCTGGAATGCTCATCCGCAAGATCATTTATAACACTCCTCAAATTCTGTATAAACCCACGATCGCTGTGGTGCTGTATATCAGCATGAGAAAATTTGGGATCAAAGTTAGAGAGAAAGATGTGAGAGAGCCTCTTGAAGTGACTCACGGAGCCTTCCGAAGCGTATATAGACATGTTCATTTTCTCATCACAGAGATATTAAAAGAAGAAGAGATCATAAGTATAAACAAAAGAGATGTCTCTGAGGAGAGCATTATAGAAGAGAAGATCAATGAGATGAGAAACAATATAGAACGTGTCTTCAGAGAGACATATAATGAATGCGTCTATGAGAACACTATGAAAATGTTCAATACTGTTGTTGAGTTGTTAAGGACTAGTCCTGACATCAGAAAAGATCTTTCTAATGATAAGGCTGTTGCGTCAGCATTAATAAGACTGTCAGCGAAAAAATGTTTTGGATTCGACCCAAAGACAAGAACGTATGCCTCATATCCTCATGACTTCACAGCTGTGAATCTCTCAAAAATCCTTGAGGTCGCAGAAGTGACCATAAGAAAATATGAGAGAAATCTGGAGAAAATTCTCGACGGATTTTCATTATAAGTTTTTCTCTCTTTTTCTTTTTCGGGAGTCTCATGTCTGAAGAGAAGTGGTTTTTGGTTGAGAAGATTGTTGATGTCTTTTATCAAGATGTTTTGAAGCGTCTCAGGGCAAGAACTACTCTTGAGAGAAAAACCAATATATTTCTTCATGCGATAGCTGGGAGAGCCTCAAACATATCTAAGCTTGAGAGAACGATAGTGACTATGTTAGGAGATTATGCTCCTAGGATCTTCAGAATATTTTTTGATGACACAAAAGATCTTGATCCTCCTTTCGACTTTCACGGATGGCTTAGAGACAGAGAGCTTTGGGTTAAAGTCGTCTCAAGTGGCGAGGCTTTCAACAAAGTTGTTAGAGAATATGTTGAACATGAGAGCTATAAATATCGTGAGCCTGTGATATTAACTTTACAAGGCGATTATTTTGAGCCTGTGAGAGTTGGCAGAGCGATATGGTATTCTCCTCAGACGTCTTGGTATATTGTTGCTGGAGAAGGATCTTATAAGAGATTTAAAGATGTTGTGTATAAAACTGCGTCTAAATACAGAGATGAGATCTGGAGTTTTTTAAAAGAGAGAGAAGAATAATTTTTCGGGAAGCGTCATGTCTTCCTCTGAAGAGTTTCTGAGAGATGCATTAGGTTATCTGAATGAAGATGAAGAGGTTCTAGCCTCAATAATATTCACGAGAAGAAGAGAGAAGCTTGATGCCAGTATGAAGGCTCATATATTTCTTCAGAAAGATCTTAGGGAGTATATAAAGCTTTTAGATGGAGAAGAGAGCTATGAGAATTTACGCAGTCTTCTGATGTTTATATCTCATCTGGTTGTAGAAGTGATCTCAGGATTGATAAGAAAAGATCCTGAGGCTGTGAACAGTCTGAGAATGTTTATAGAAGAGATGAGAGAACAGATAGACAGTCTGAAACAATTTTCTGTGGATAACACAATAGATAAATAAATATATCTTTTTTTCACTTATATTTCTCGGGAGAAACATGTTCTCTGAAGAAGAAATCATGTGGCAGAGAGGAGAAGATCTTCTGAAGAAAAAAGTAGAATGTATATCATGTGACATGACTAATACAGAGGAGATATACAGATTATTGACAGAGCTTAAAGCTGACGAGAAGATTCTTGAGAAAATGAGAGAGGCGAAAGAGAAGAATAATCTGCCAGCATTTCTAATATTCATGAACCTAGGTCTTATAGATGTTGTGAGAAGAATTAGAAGAGTTGAGAACAGAAAGATCTCTCCTGAGGAGGGAGAGAAGATTAAAAAGATCCTTCTTCTAACAGATGAGATGATGGAGAAGTCTGTGCCTCCACAGCTGTGGCTCACAATAATTGAGTTCTTCTGATTTTCATTATATATAAATCTTTTTCTTTTTCATCATTCTCTCATCAAAGTTTTATTTATATTTTTTTAATCAAAAAGGTTTCGGGGTTTATTTTATGCCTCGCACACCGCTTAAAGAGATTATAAATTTCGACGGCGACCCTAAGCTTAATGAGGTTGTTATAATAACTTTCAAGATCCCGAGGGGGGTTTTGAACAAACTTGATGAGCTTTCGAAAAGATATAAGATCCCTAGGTCTGAGATCATTAGAAATGCTGTGATAAGAGTTTTGAGAGAGCATAATCTTCTTGAGAAGCCTTTTCAATATTCTATTGAGAAGATTGTTGAGAGAAGAAAAAGAAGACAGCTTCAGAAGACTTTCATCTTTATAGAAGTATAATTTTTTCTTTTTCTCTCATCGGGGATCATATGAATAGAGAAGGTGTGTTGAGCGTGTTAAATCTTTTGATAGCTAAAAAGATGAGCGGTAAAGAAAACGTTCTTCAGGCTCTCAAAGATTATGCCGAAGGGATGAGCCTTAGAGAGGCTTCTATAAACAGAGGAGTCTCTTTCTTCACGTTAAGGTCTCTGGCGTTAAGAATAGATCTTAAGATTGGAGACAGAGTTGTGTCGAAAAAATTTCTCTCAGATGTGATCCCTGTGGTGATAAGAAACGTAGAGATTACGATAAGATATGAGAGAAGACCTGTATGTATGATCTGTGGCAGAGAGATCAGAAGTGATGCTCATTCTCCAGAAGATCATCTTTTGAAAAATCATCTTGATGTCATAGAGAGAGTTAGAGAGAAAATTATTGAAGAGCTTAAAAGAAAGATTGAGGCTGTCGCAAGATGATAATATTCGACCCGCAACGTGGAGAATATATTGATGAGGAGACTGGAGAGGTTGTTGATTCTCCAGCGTTCACACAGCCAATAACATATGTTGATGATGGAGATAAGCTTGATATCGACAGACATTATGAAAGAGTTCTTTTTCACAAGCCTGACCTTGGGATCTCAACTTCAGCTCCTGAACATCTCAGATATATTCAGACGATGTCTAAAGATTTCTACACGACCAACTATCCGTATTATCCATACTACAGATTTCTCACAAGTCTTCGTGGAAGGCTCAGCTCGATAATAAACATACCGAGCTACGTGGCTGAAGACGCTCTTCTAATCATAAAAAAGTTTCTGAAGAATAGAGTTAGAGACAGACTTAAGATGAGAGAGATTGTTGTCTCAGCTCTCTATCTGTCTATGATTAGATATAAACTAGACAGACCAGGTCTTTTAAACATCTTTTGTGAATACGCCTCTGTGGACTTGTCCAGAGCTGAGAGAGCCGTAAAGATCATTAGAGAGATTTTGAATATCAATGGAAAAACTACAGATGAGAACATTGATGTAGAAGATGAGATTGTCAGAAGAAAAATTGATGAGATAAAAAGATTTTTGAGAGGCTACATAAATATGTTGATAAATGAGGAGATGAAGAGGATCTGTGTGGAGACAGCCTCAACAGAGATCTTGAGTATGTTGAGAGAAGGATTAAAAAAAGATCTTTCGATGCTGAACATGTTGAAATCAGACAGACATATCGCATTAACAATAATATATATGTCATCACTGGTATGTAAAGCAGGCGTCTCATTGAGAAAACTAGATGTAAAAGAACATCTGATTCAGAGACCAACAGCGAACAAATATATGAAGTTCATCAGAAGAGTGTTGGAAAATGTTCAGACACAGAGATCCCCCCTGATTGAACAGCTGTTCAGAAAACTAGATGAGAGAAAAAACAAATGTCCATAAGATTTTTCATGAAAAAGCTTTTTTCAATAAAAAATTTTCTGTCACAGGTACCCCGATCATCACTTTATTTATTTTTAATATTTTTCTACAAAAATTTTTTCGGGGATTTAAATGTATGTGAAAGCTAAAGAGATCTTCAAGACAGAGCTTGGAACGTTATATCTTGGAGACGCAAGAGAGATCCTCAAGCAGATCCCTACTTCAAGTGTGGATGTTGTCATAACAGATCCTCCTTGGGGAGTAGGCTTTGATGAATATGATGATTTTAGCGTCTTCCTTCAGGTTAGAGATGATCTTTACAGAGTGATGAAGCCTGACTCGTGGCTTGTCTTTTTCTTCACGCCTAAAAGAATATATGATCTACAGCCTTATCTACAAAGATTTACATATAGATGGATGCTTGTTTATGTATTTACGACCATGGGATCTTTCTCAAGAAATCCTCTTGGGACGCAAGCAGGATACTCAATTATAATGGTGTTCTCAAAAGGTGAGCCTAAGATCGCTATGAAGAGAAAAGATGTGATATTCTCAGACGAGCTTCCAATTGTTGAGGAGAATCCACGAGAACCACAGTTTAAACCTACGTTTACAGTCTCAGAAATAATAACAATATTCAGCAGAAAAGGAGATCTTGTTTTAGATCCTTTCGCTGGATATGGATCTATACCGCTGGTGTGTGAGCTTTTCGGCAGAAGATGGATAGGCATAGAGATAGATCCTATAAAATATGAGATCGCTAAAAAGATCATCAGCGAGAAAAGAGTATTTGATATACAAGAGATGAAAGAAGAACTGAGAAAGAGAGGACAGATAGGACTGACACGATATATAGATAATAATAATAAAAAATAAATTTTTTCGGGAGTTGAATATGAGTAAAAAATCTAGCTCTCAGAAGAATATTATGAAGAAATATAAAAGTTATGTGAGAGTGATTGAAGGTGATGTTAAGAGACTTGAGAAATATGTTGAAGAATTAAAAAAATCTGATATCACACAAAAAGAGATTTATGATGTTATTGACAAGATTTATCTCAACATAAATGATATAAAATCTTATCTAGAGAATATTGAGAAGCTTTTTGAGCTTGAAGGAGTTGATTCCTACGTGGTCGAGCTTGTTTATAATCTTTTTGATGTGTTTGTTAAAGCGTGGGAGAATGGAGAGAGCAACGGAGGGAAGGAACTTTACACTCTTTTAGATGATATATCACATGATATGAAGAAGATTATAGAGGAAGATCCGAGATTTGACAATATAGTTAGAAGATGTAGTGCATATAATTTGGCAGAAACATTTGTTTATTACTTTATACACGGAGAGACATATAGCGAGAGAGACTTTCATGATAGAGCTTTACATGATGTAGGTGAATACTTCTGTGAAGGTTTTGATGGGAACATATATGATCTTGAGAGAGTGGTAAGCGATCATGCTTATTGTGTAGATCTTTTCACAAGATTATCTGAAGCTCTCTCCAAGCTTATTGAAGTGAAAGAGATTTGTGAGAGCGAAGATGAAGAGAAGTTTATAGAAAGATATGTATATAGCGACTATGCATATATTATGTGTGATATTTCTCCTCTTCATTGCTTCCTCCGAATGAGTGAACGAATATAGTGAATGATGAAATATATGTTTTTTATCTTTATTTTTTCGGGGTTGAACATGAGCTTCAATGGTGTTGATGATATATTTGAAGAGATAGAAGAAGAAAAGCTTAAAGACATAGTCCTTGAGATCTCTATGAAGCATCCTGAGAAATGTTGTGAGGTCTGTCTCGACATCTTCGAGGGAGATTTTGATAGATGTCTAGAGATATGTGGAGAAAAATGTTATAAGTTTCTAGAGAAGATGTCTGAAGAAGATGAACATTTTATTGAATGGACAGGCGGATGAAAAAGATTAATGATGAATCTACAAGCCTCCTCTAACTTTATATTTATATTCTCTCGTAGAGAATGCTATGTAAAGGATTACACATGATTCGATATGTGAAGCATCTATCGATTAATATTAATC
>Ga0080004_1153330_pt1 | contig 10765 bp, 7 predicted proteins | sample WasSprMetagenome_FD_69207 | JGI IMG/M metagenome (GOLD analysis project Ga0080004, IMG submission 69207) | Sulfidic aquatic microbial communities from Washburn Spring, Yellowstone National Park, USA - WS (SPADES assembly) (version 2) | ecosystem: Environmental > Aquatic > Thermal springs > Hot...
GCATTAAGTCTTAAGAATTATAAAATTCTTTTAATAGATTTTGATCCACAAGCAAATGCTGGAAGTGGATTAGGAATAAGGGTAAACAAAGAAGAAAGTATTTATCAGGCTTTAATAGAGGGAAATTGTGAGAGATTTCTTAAAAATCCCTATCCTAATTTTTATGTCTTACCTTCCTCTATTGATCTTGTTGGATTAGAGGTTGAATTGGTAGATTTGCCGGAAAGAGAGTATCTACTTAAAAAATTAATTGAAAAAAGCACTTTTAATGGTTTTCCTTTAAAAAATTTTTTTGATTTTATATTTATAGATTCGCCACCTTCATTGAGTTTAATAACAGTAAATATACTTACTGCCTGTGAAGGGGTAATTATCCCTTTACAATGTGAATACTATGCTCTTGAAGGATTGTCCCTTCTTGTGAGAACAATAAGGGGAATTAGGAAAAGTTTTAATCCAAATTTAGTTCTCTTTGGTCTTGTTTTAACCATGTATGATAAGAGAAACAGACTTTCCTATGAAGTAGCTGAGGAAGCTAAAAATCATTTTAAATGGATTGTTTTTAATACTCTTATCCCGAGAAGTGTAAGGGTTAGCGAAGCTCCAAGCTTTGGAAAGCCTGTAATTGACTATGAACCTCAAAATAAGGCAAGTCTTTCTTTTATAGAATTAGCTGAAGAATTTTTAGAAAGGATTAAAAATTACTCTAAATATTAAAAGGTAAAAAATTTTCTTTTCCAAGAGAAAAAAGTTCAGTTTGTCTATAAAAAAGTGCTTTTTCCTTTTTTGAATCAACTAGGGGTTTACCATTAATAGTAATAAAATATTTTGCCCTTTTTAGGGGAATTCCAAGCTTTTTTAAAACCTCTTCAGAAATAACTCCATATTTGCGAGCTTGTATAATCTTTTTTGCAGAACCTGGGCCTATTCCAGGAACTCTTATTAATTCCCAATAATCTGCTTTAGTTATCTCAACTGGAAAGAAATGAAGATTTCTCATAGCCCAAGAAAATTTAGGATCAACTTTTAAATCCAGATTTTTTTCTTCTTGAAATAGTTCATCTACTTGAAATCCATAAAAACGAATAAGCCAATCTGCCTGATATAATCTGTGTTCTCTTAAAAAGGGAGGCTCTTTTATAGCTGGGAGATCAGAATCTTTATTAACAGGAATATAAGCTGAATAATAAACTCTTCTTACCATTTTTTGAGCATATAATTGTTGAGCTAAGGACAAAATAACTTTATCAGAATCAGGAGTTGCTCCAATTATAAGCTGAGTTGAAGCCGGAGCTTTTATTTCTTTATTTTCATAAAGTTCTCTTATTAATTTTAATGGATTTAAAAGTATAGGTAAACTTTTTTCTGGAGCAAGTTTTTTAAGACTTTCTTCAGTGGGAAGTTCAAGATTTGAACTTACACGATCAGCAAGTTTTAGAGCTTTAGCTATCAATTCAGGAGAAGCTCCTGGGATTAATTTTAAATGGATATATCCTTTAAATGAGTATTTTTTCCTTAAGAGGCTTGCAGTCCTTATCATAAGCTCCATAGTATCATCTGGTGTACGATAAATTCCTGAACTTAAAAAGAGACCTTCAATATAATTTTTACGATACAACTCTACTGTGAGATAGGCAATTTCTTCAGGAGAAAAAATTGCTCGAGGAACATCATTTATACGACGATTTATACAATATTTACAATTGTTTATACAATAATTGGTTAAAAGGATTTTTAAAAGAGGAACACATCTTCCATCAGAACTCCAAGTATAATAAATTCCACTTAAATAACTGTTTTTCAAACCATAGGCTGGGGTTTCTCTTTTTCTTCCGGAACTGCTACAGGAATTATCATAACTTGCAGCAACAGAAAGGATATTTAGTTTATAAAGCAGATCTTTTTTCTTCTGTAAAATCTGAAAAGAGTGTTTCATAAAATTATTTTTTCTATATCTATTTTTAAAAAATTATGGACTAAAATTCCCCAACTGTCAATGAGATATGAGGCTGTTTCAAAAAAACATTTACTTTTGGTTTCCCTACAGATGATCTTTAGATAAACATTCTCACTACCCTAAAGCTTGAATCAAGCTTTAACTTTATAGACCTAAATAATGGCTCTATCCGGTACCTATATCTACCGTACCTTTTCCAGTTTTCCATCGATAACTTTCTAACTGGATGTCTTATTTTCATCCTAAAGGTTTCTTTCACTCTTATAGCAGGCTCACATCCAAGCTCTAAAACCCTCTGAATTATGTCTATCGCATCGTAGCATCTACCAATATAACAACTGTAAGCCTCACATGGGCTTGGACCATCCTTATCTTCGTTTCTCTTTGCCAGTTAAGACAATATTTATCTCCAAAGCCAAACCCTGTGGCACAAGCCAATATAATGCTTTACTCGAGCTTCTCCTCGAAAAAAGACCTTAGAGATCTCCTTTATGAAAACTTTTAAAAGCTTCTCCTCCAAATTTTTAACTTTGAAGTCGCCAATCCCGTAGAGAGGAGGTAGGAAAGTTTTGTTGAGAAGCCAAGGCAAGCGTTTCTCTGTGAGGGGCGTCCCATTAAAGTCTGATACAACCAAAGAGCGATTATAACCTTGTCTGCATATTTTTGAGGTCTTCCACGCTTTTTTGTTTTAGGCTCTGATTTAACGTTTGAGAGAAAATAAGTCACAAAGGTATATAATTTTTCTAAAGAAAATGAACTTCTCCTCATACCTCCCATCTAAAATTAGTATCATTACAGAAAATATCATATAAACTAAAATTTTGAAACAGCCTCTTAAAGGGGTTGACAAAGAAACAAAAATATTTTAAAGTAAGTACTAACTTACTAAATAAAAAAACATTTTTTTTATAAAAATGACAAAGCTAAAGGCTAAAAAAGAGAAGACGCGGGAAAAGATTTTAGGGACCGCTTTGAAGCTCTTTTCGGAAAAGGGATACCTTGGCACAACTACGAAAGAGATAGCCTCTTTAGCCGGCATAACCGAGACTACCCTCTTTAGGCACTTCCCGAGTAAAGAGGTCATCTTTGAAGAGGTCTTAAAACGCTATTCCTTTCTGCAAAAGCTTAAGGAGCTTCTGCCTCAGGTTGAAGATCTGTCTGCTGACAAGGCATTTACACTTCTTGGTAAAGCCTTTTTAGAACGTTTAAGGGAAAGAAAGCCCCTCATCACCATCCTTCACAGTGAACTAAACCTCTACCCAAAACAGGTTAGGAATACCTTTCAATTCATTGTTAACGCCATAAAATCCGAATTCTCGTGGTATCTTTTTACGCTTAAAGAGAGGGGTGAGCTAAGGGAGGATGTTCATCCTGAGATAGCGGGGCAAGCCCTCTTAGGGATGATTTTTTCCTATTTTTTTACTCAAGGATATTAAAGGGGTACCGGTTTGCGAAAACTTTAGCGAAGAAGATATTCTCAAGGAATATATCCAAATCTTCTTAAAAGGAGTGAAGAAATGAGCTTGAAAAGGACTTTTTTTATTCTTATGCTTTTGGTCCTACTTGTCTCCTGTGAAAGGGGAGCAAAAGAGGGGGAAAAGCCTTCATCAGCTCAGCCCTCCAACATGACCGTGCCTGTATCCATCCATAAGCTTGAGGAGAAAGATTACGACTTTAGGGTTGAGCTTCCGGGGAAGACAAGAAGCAGGGAGAGCATCGTTGTTGTAGCAAGGGTAACAGGTATTTTACAGAGGATGCTTGTTAAGGAGGGAACCTTTGTTAAAAAAGGACAAACCCTCTTTATCATTGAGCGTGACCCATATGAAGCGGAGTATCAAGCAGCAAAGGCAACCCTTGAGAACGCAAAAGCTGAGCTTGAGAGGGCTTCAGCGGATTGGAAGCGAGTTTCGTCTTCCTATAAGGCTAAGCTTGTGAGCGAGGCAGAAAGGGACCAAGCTTACGCCAACTACCAAAAGGCTTTGGCAAATCTATCCTTAGCTCAGGCAAGGCTTCGTCAGGCTGATATCAACCTAAACTACACCGTGGTCAAAGCTGAGATAAGCGGGTACGTAGGAAATAGACTTGTTGACCCAGGCAACCTGGTTCAACCTGGAAAGGAGCTCATCTCCCTCTATTCTGTCTCGCCTCTTGAGGTTGAATTTTCTATACCGGAGAGAGATTTGGAAAGGCTTGGTCTTCTTGGGAACTACGGAAAGCTCAAAGGCAGGACGGTTGAGGTAAAAAGGGATGAGATGAGACATCAAGAAACGGGGAAAATTGTCTTCGTTGATGCAAGGCTTGATGAGACGGCAAGCCTTAAAGCCAAGGCTCTTATCTCCAACTCGCAGATGAAATTTTTGCCCGACCAGTTTGTCAAGGTGGTTATCTCTGAAAAAAGAAGGGGGCTTCTCCTTCCACAGAAGGCAGTCCTCTTTACCCCTAAGGGACCGATTGTCTACATAATTGAGAACGGAACCGCTAACCCCAGAGGAATTACTATCGAAGAGGTTGATAAGGATTACTTCCTTGTTAAAAGTGGACTAAGAGAAGGCGAGGTTGTGGCTCTTGACAACCTGATGAGGCTAAAGCCCGGAGCCAAGGTTAAGGTTATTCAAGGAGAAGGAAGATGATATCCCGGTTTTTTATTCGCAGACCAAGGGTAGCTTTAGTTTCAGCCATTGCAGTCGTGCTTTTAGGGTTGATCTCACTTTCTGTCTTACCAGTTAAGGAGTATCCAGCCCTTACTCCACCCCAGATAGTGGTTACTGCAAGGTATCCGGGAGCTGATTCTGAAACGATTGCCAAAACGGTTGCTGCCCCTCTTGAGGAAGCGGTAAACGGCGTTGATGGTATGCTCTACATGGTTTCTTCTTCAAGCTCCGCTGGGGTTTATACCTTAAACGTTTTCTTTGAGGTTGGCTGGGACCCTAATGTGGCCAAGATGGATGTAAACAACCGCGTTCAGATTGCGCTGCCGAGGCTTCCTGAGGAGGTAAGAAGGCTTGGCGTTGAGGTTCGGGAAAGAAGCCCGGATATACTTAAAGTTGTAGCCTTCTACTCTGAGGGCGGGCAGAGGGATATAGTTGAACTTGCTAACTTCCTTCTCATCAACGTAATAGACGAGTTAAAAAGGGTTCCCGGTGTAGGGGATGCTATCCTCGTTGACCCAAAGGCATATTCTATCAGGGTGTGGCTTTTGCCTGATAAACTTTCTATGTATGGGTTAACGCCCCTTGAAATCTATCAGGCAATTTCTCAACAGAACCAGCAGTTTACCGCTGGTGCCTTGGCGGATGAGCCAACCACAGAGAGACCTTTCTTTACCTATGTTCTTAGGGGTAGCGATAGGTTCTCGTCAGTTAAACAGTTTGAAGAGATATTGGTTAAAGTTCTGCCTGATGGCTCTGCCTTAAAGCTTAAGGATGTAGCAAGAATTGAGCTAACCTCTGAGCAGTTTAACCGCAATTCCTTCTTTAAGAAGCAAAAGGTTTTACCTGTTCCCATCTTTCTTACAAGCAGAGCAAATGCCCTTGAGGTTTCAAAGCTTATTGACGAAAAGCTAAAGGAGTTAAGCAAAACCTGGCCCCCAGACATAAAGTACTATTTTCCCTACAACCCTACGGTTTTTGTTAAAGAATCGATCAAGGAAGTGTGGATAACCTTTGGACTTGCCATCCTTTTTGTAGTCATTGTGACCTACTTTTTCCTTGGGGGGCTTGCTCCAACAATCGTTCCAACCTTAGCCATTCCAGTCTCCATCTTTGGTGCCTTTATCGTTATGTATGTTCTTGGCTTTTCAGTAAATCTTCTTACCCTGTTTGGGTTGATCTTAGCTATAGGGCTTGTGGTTGACGATGCCATCATCGTCGTTGAAAACGTGGAAAGACATATGGAAGAGGGGCTACCGGTAAAAGAAGCAACTCTAAAAGCCATGGAAGAGCTTACCTCACCGCTTATCGCCATCGTTCTTGTGCTTTCTGCCGTCTTTATACCGGCAAGCCTTGTTGGCGGTTTTATCGGAAGGTTCTATCAACAGTTTGCCGTAGCTATAGCAAGCTCGGTGCTTATTTCAGGTATGACTGCCTTGGTTTTTAGCCCAGTCCTCTGCACCCTTCTCCTTAGGGAAAGGGAGCTACACAAACGCCCCATCTATCCGGTTTATCTTTTTCAGCTTATCTTTAACCGAGCAAGGGAAAGCTATGTAGAGCGGATAAAGTTTCTCTTAAAGAAACCCGCAATCTTTGTCTTGCTATTCCTTTTAACTCTACCTCTAACCTATGTTTTAATAAAAAGGCTACCTACTGCTCTTGTCCCTACTGAGGATAAAGGGGCTCTTTATTTGATCGGGAACCTTCCACCAGGTAGTTCCCTTAAGCGGACGGAGGAGGTTCTATCCAAGATTGAGGACATCTTTATGAAGAACCCTTACATTGACCGCTACGTTGCCATCTCGGGCTTTGACCTTCAGGGCTTTACCTATTCTACAGATTCTTTAGGTGGCTTTATAGGATTGATAGATTGGAGCAAAAGGACTAAGAAGGAGGAAACCTCTTTTGCCCTTACCCAAAGGATAAACAAAGAGCTTTCTCAGATTAGGGAAGCCATGCTTTTTGTGGTAAGTCCTCCGGCTATTATGGGGTTTGGAAGAGTAGGAGGGTTTGACCTTTATCTTGAGGATAGAACCGGTGGTGATATAAGGCAGATGTTTGAGGTTGCTCAAGGTTTTATCAACAAGCTTACGGAAAGAAAGGAGCTTACCTTAGTTAGAACAACCTTCAACCCCTCAAACCCTTACTTTGAGGTCATCGTCGACCGAACGAAGGCTGAAGCCTACGGGGTCTCGGTTGACGATGTATATAAGACTTTGAGCATGACCTTAGGGGCAAGCTATGTGAACGATTTTAACCTCTTTGACAGGGTTTACCGAGTATACCTTCAAGCAGAATTCGATTATCGTAAAGCATTTGATGACCTTAGCAAGGTCTATGTTAAAAATAAAAATGGCGTTCCCATCCCCGTTGCCAACCTTGTAGAGATTAAGCCCCTTAGCAGACCGCAGCTCCTTGAGAGGCATAATCAGTTTAAAGCGGTGCGCATCCTTGGTGAGCCTGCTTCTGGCTACACAACCGGCGATGCCATAAGGGTGGTTGAGGAAGTAGCTAAGGCTACCCTTCCGCCTGGGTATACCATCGGTTGGGTGGGGCAAAGCTTGCAGGAGGTTTTATCCCAGCAGAAGGGTTACGTCGTCCTTGCCATGGCTGTCCTCTTTGTCTATCTTATCCTTGTAGCTCTTTATGAAAGCTGGCTTGCTCCGATTGCGGTTATCCTCTCCATTCCCTTCGCCCTTCTCGGGGCAAGCTTAACCTTAAACCTTTTGAAGCTTCCCAATGATGTGTATTTTCAGGTTGGGCTTGTGACCTTGGTAGGTCTTTCCGCAAAGAACGCTATCCTTGTTGTGGAGTTTGCCGAAGAGCGTATCAGACGAGGTATGGACATCATCTCAGCCATTCTTGAAGCTTCCTATCTTAGGTTTAGACCAATAGTTATGACCTCTTTTGCCTTTATCGCTGGAGCCATTCCCTTAGCACTAAGCACAGGAGCTGGCGCCATGAGTAGGCATGTTATCGGTTGGACTGTTGTGGGAGGAATGCTCTTTGCAACCCTCTTTGGAACCCTCTTTATCCCGCTTCTCTACTATGTGATAAAGGCTTTGAGCTTAAAAATCCTTAAAAGGGGCATAGAAAATGCGTAGGGTGCTTATTCTATTTGCAAGCTCTTTTATTCTTTTCGGATGCAGTCAAGGGGTTAAGCTCGAAGCCCCTGAGCTTGACCTACCAAAGGAGATATCTTCTAAAAGTCTAAAGGGAGAGGCAGAAAAAAAGAAGGAGCTTTTGCCGGACAAGTTCTGGGAGGCTTACAAGGACCCTATTTTAAACGAGCTTGTGGAAAAAGCCATAAAGCAGAATGAAGACATCCTTATTGCTGAGGCAAGGATAGAGCAGGCTTTAGCCATGGTTCGTTATGTGGGAGCAGATAGGTTTCCCTATCTTGGTTATGGGGCAAGTGTAACCCGGCAAAGAAACTCTGAGGAAACTATAGGACCAAAACCTGGCTTCACTTACACCACCTATCAGCTCAACCTAAACGTCCAATATGAGCTTGACCTTTTTGGCAGGATTAGTTCTCAGGAGAAGGCAAGCCTGGATCGTTATCTTTCTACTCTTCATGGTCGAGACGCGGTTAAGCTTTCTGTGATAAGCCTTGTCATGAACGCATACTTTGACCTTTTGACAAGAGAAAAGATGATTGAAATAGCTGAGAAACAGCTTCAAACTTTAAAAGAGATCTATAACCTTAGGGAAAAGGAATTTGAGCATGGTTTGGCAAACATTCAGGTTGTTCTTCAGGCAAGGTCTGAGGTAGAGTCCGTAGAACAAACGCTAAAATCCTTAAAGCAGGAAAGGGAGCTTCTAAGAAACCTCTTAGCTCTCCTTGTTGGTGAGAGCCCGGCTAAGATCTTTGAAAGAAGCGCCAAAATTTCCCTTGATTTCCCTCAGTCTTTAAGGCTTCCTCCCCTTTTGCCTTCTGAGGTCTTAGAGAAAAGACCGGATATTCAAGGGGCTCTGGAAGAGCTTAAGGCCTCTGCCTATGATGTAGCTTCAGCCAAGGCCGAATACTTCCCAAGGATCACCCTTACTTCAGCCCTTGGTTATCAGAGCATAGAGCTTGCTAATCTTTTCAAAGGAGGTGCAACCTTCTGGAATATAGCGGGTTTAATTACCGGTCCCATCCTTGATTTTGGGAAGAGAGAAAGCAAGGTTAAGCTTGCTCAAGCAAAGCAGAGGGAAGCTCTCTTAAACTATGTTAAAACTGTTAGAACTGCCTTTAAAGAGGTGCAGGATTCTCTAATTCAGCTTGAGATGCTTGAAGGAAGGATAAAGGACTTAGAACAAAGGGTAAAGACGCTTGAGGAGCTATACAAAGTTTCTGAGCTTCGTTACAAAGAGGGCTTATCGAGATATTTAGAAGTTTTAGACAGTGAAAGGGCTTTGCTTTCCGCAAAGCTTGATTTAGAAAGACTAAAGGCAGACTACTACAAATCCCAGGTCTACTTTATAAAAGCTATAGGGGGCGGTTTTTAAAAAATGAAGACTTCCTTTAAATCCGACTCAAAACCTTCTAAAACTAAAGATTTTAAGACCTTGCCAACCTTGTATTCCTGATAGAGCTTAAAACCTTCGTCTATCAAAGTATAGACCTCTAAGGTTTTCTTGTCTTGGTTAACAATCCAGTATTCTTTAACTCCGTAAATAAGATAAATATTTGTTTCTCTTTAATTGCCCTCATGTATGAAGGGTATCTATCTTTAAATCAAATAAAGCTTTTCCTTCATCAAAATTATTACTCGAAACATCTTCCCCACTTCGTAAGTGAGATAAATTAGAATTATTTTAATTTCCTGTAATTTTATTGTAAAATAGGCAAAGCACCTAAGAAAGTGCAGTTAGAATTTTTATAATAGGAAATTTTTGAAACAGCCCATCCACATATTGACATTTAAAAAAAATTTTTTATTATAGAAAATGTTAAGAAAGGATTTTTTGTCTTTTAGATCGGGACGTAGCGCAGTTTGGAAGCGCACCCGCTTGGGGTGTGGGGGGTCGGCGGTTCAAATCCGCCCGTCCCGATTTTTTTTATTGGTAAAATTTTTATTTTCTAAAATCCAATAAAGCCAGGCACCTTGCCTGGGGGAGGTGAGCTATGAGAGCACTTGAAACTATTCGTCAAGTGGAAAGATTTGAAATCACTCCTACCCAGCAAGGTGCACTTAAACGAAATATATGGAGCTATCACCTAATTGTAGAGTTTTGGGATTCTCCCTTTGAGCTTCTGGCAAAAGCTAAAACTGTAGAAAGAGCTCTTAAATCTGCACTTACTAACTCTAACCTTAATAACAATATAAGAACCATAAGCTACCAATTCCAACCCTTTGGAGTTTCAGCGCAAGCAAGTTCCGGAAGAGCTAATGTCTATATTCATACCTGGCCTGAAAATGGATACTCTGCCATTGATATAATAGCTGATACAAAAGAAGAAGCTTATAAAATCCTTGAAAATTTACAAAAAACCCTTGAACCTAAAAATATATATGTAGCTGAAATATCCAGAGGAATTTCTGAAGATTGGGGTGAAACTTGACTGGAAACTTTTGGTGGAAAGAAAGGATTCACCGAGATTTTGGGCACTCTTATAAAGTTGAATTAGTATTTGAAGAAAAAAATTTACAAAAAATACAGATTTTTAAAAACCCCTTTTGGGGTTATTTTCTTGTTTTAGATGGTATTGTCCAATTTACAGAAAAAGATGAATTTATTTATCACGAAACTATAACTTATCTTCCTGCCAGTTTGCTTGAAAATCCTCCGGAAAAGGTTCTTATTATAGGTGGAGGAGACGGAGGAGCTTTAAGGGAATTACAAAAAATTCCCTCTATAAAAAAAATCATTCAATTTGAAATAGATACCCTTGTTTTTGAAGTCTGCCAAAAATATTTTTTTAAACTTTCAGGTAATTATCATGATCCCCGCGTTTCCTTTATTATAAAGGATGGTTTAGAGGGGCTCAAAGAATCTCCAGAAAAAGAGTTTGATCTCCTTATTGTAGATTGTACTGATCCTGTAGGACCAGCTAAATCTTTATATACCTATGAATTTTATAAAGAAGCTTATAGGGTTTTAAATGAAAAAGGAGTTTTTATCCAGCAAGCAAGTCTTCCTGTTTATTTTCCTCAAATTTTAAAATCTTCTT
>Ga0080004_1136628_pt1 | contig 10764 bp, 13 predicted proteins | sample WasSprMetagenome_FD_69207 | JGI IMG/M metagenome (GOLD analysis project Ga0080004, IMG submission 69207) | Sulfidic aquatic microbial communities from Washburn Spring, Yellowstone National Park, USA - WS (SPADES assembly) (version 2) | ecosystem: Environmental > Aquatic > Thermal springs > Hot...
ACGCCGCCGGCAAGGCGTTTCAAGCAGTCAAGGCCTATTTGGCGGCTGTGGCCGCGGCGCAGAGAGATAAGGTAGCCGCCGCCTTCCCGGGCAGGCGCAGGCTGAGCCCCACTAAAGTCGTGGAAAGGGGGGAGTGGATCATCGCCGTGATGCCGACATCTAGGATGCGGGAGGTGGCGGCTATAGTCGGCGACAAAGAGCTACGGCTAATGGTCGAGCTGGCCCTGAACCTCCACGAGTTTCAATACAACGGCCTCGACAGAGACGCAGAGGTGTCTAGATACGCCAACGAGGAAATGGTAAAGAGAGACATAGAAGAGGTAGTGGCCTACATCAAAAGAGCGGCGTCTAGTCAGCAGTCTTAACGTAGCCCCCAGGCCCTGCCTCCACCCACGGCGCACTAAGCTAATCGCCCTCCCAACCCCCAGCGCCAAATAGCCCCCAAGCGCCGCCCAATAAGTCTCCTCTGCACCTCCTCAATGCAACACTTCGACTTAGCAACCAGCGCCAGAACCCTCAAGGCCAGTGGAAGGCGTAGGTGAGTCGCTGACCCGCCAGGACTCCGGCCCTCCACAAGGCGCAGGCAACCCGCTGAGGCGACACGCCCGCCAACACAAGCCGGCCGTCGGAAACGGTAACTCTGCCGGTCTGCTGAGCCCAGGCGTCCACAAGGACTATGTAGTAGACGCCGTGCGAGAGAACCCCCGACACCGAACAGACCTGCCCCCGCCCGTGGAGCACTCCATCGCCGAAAAGCCCTTGTCGGACACCACGTAGGCCATAGTCCGCGGAAGCTGGTAGGACCACCAGCCAGAAATACTCAACGAGACGTGTTTATCCAACACGACGGCGACGACGTAGAACCACATCACAGAGGGGTCCCCAGAAGTGTCGAAGACAATCGAGGTCGAGTTCAACGAGAGGAAACGCCCCTCGGGGTTGGGGCAAGGACACGTACCAACGTCGCAGTGGACGAACTCGCCCCAGAAGACGTTACAAGCAGATACGAAGACGGCGAGCAGAACCACCAGTAACAACAAAAACCTCATACTGAGAACAAGCTAGAAATATCTAAACACTACGCCGATAAACCTCCAACGATACAACACCACAGCCCCACACATGCGGCCCCCTACGCCGAACTCCCTCCCACGCCCGCCGCGCGTCCCGCACGTCCCGATACGCGCCGTAGCTGAGATCTACGCGGTGTAAATGTTTTAATCTCCGCCTCCGGGGGAGGCGTGGTGGAGGTGGTCGTGGGCGTGGCGAAGAGCGGCGGCAGATACGCCAGGGCGGAGCTCGTGATTAAGGCCGGGGGCGGCAGGCTAAGTTCAGCGTGGAGATGAGCTACACCGTAAAGATCCAGTTCAACTCCTCCAACCGCGAGGCGGCGGAGGAGACAGCCGCCGTGCTAAGAGAGGCAGGCGTAGAGGCCGAGCTGAAGAACTACTGGGACAAGTCAGTCAACAGAGAAAAGTGGTACATAAAAGCCTCCATAGACAGTCTGGCCTCCGCGCGGAGGGAGCTCAGGGAGGCCCTGGCGCAGGCCATACGCGAAGCCGAGGAGGCAGGCCTCGTCGGCCGCGAAAAGGCCGATGCCTGGCTCGAGAAGCTACTGAGGATGCGCTTCTCGGTGTTGCTGGACTCCAGAGGCGCCTTGAGGGTGATGTACAAATCCACAAGCCCCCTCGCCGTGGAATACGCGGCAGAACGCCTAGAGAGACTCGGCCTCAGACCCGGCGTACACTACAGAGCCAAGAAGCCCCAGGAGGACGGAAGAGGGTGGGTAGCCATAACCCCAGAGGGCCTCAGACGCCTCGCCCACCTCGCCGCCCAAGCCCAAGAAGAGCAGATCCGCGCAGAGGCAACCCAACTACTGCAACAGGTAAAAGAGGCGGCGGAGGGCGAGGCCCGCCGCAGGCTAGAAGAAGAGATAGAAGCCGGCAGAAGCCGCGGCGCGGCGAAACTCGCCGGCTTGAAGACAGGCGACGTAACAGTCCATGAAGCCAAGGCGTGGATAGAAAAAGAACAGCTACGCATCTGGATAAGAGCCGAGGTAGGCGGCGCGCCGCTCCAGAAGACGATCACCTTCACCCGCGGCGCCAGAGGCGAAGTCAGAGGCTACGCCTACGCCCACGCCGACGCGCCCGGCGGACGCGCCGCAGACGCCCACAGGACAAAAACCCTGATAATAGCCGTCACGAGCCACGAGCCCACGATCGTAGAGAGACGAGACGGCGCCATCATGCTGAAGCTCACACGACGCCACCTAGAAGCCCTCATGAAATACGCCGAAATACACCAGGAAGCCGAGAGGTGGCTACAGGAAACCAAGGAGGGAGCCCCCGCCTCCTAAATGCACCCATCCGCGGCGGCCGTGGGATTCGGCTCACCGAGAGACGCCACGGGTACATCCAACGGCAACAACAGCCCACGTGAGGTCCTTTCCGCACCTGCCTATCAAAAACGAGAGCTATTTCCCGTATATTTTTTAGCGGCGTGGGCGTGTTAGGGCTTTGCGAGTATCAGCCACAATTCTCCGTTGGGCAAAGAATAGAGCTTTTCACTAACCCAGATCTGGACGACGTACAGGCCACCCACCACCTGGGTCGATGCAGAGACGTACGACGAGGATTCCATAAAAGACACGTCGAACAAAGTCACATTGTAGGCCTCGCCATCATACGTTATCAGATAGCGGCCCACCCACCCGCCGGTATACGTCACATCCCCCGGCCACGGGAGGAGAACAGCCCTTATACCACCCCCCCGAACCTCCCGGGGGAAGAAGGTAAAGCCGTTATAATACACCTTTAAGATAACGCACCTGTACTGCGTACGGCCTACAGCCAACGCGGTGCTGTTTATAAACATCCCATTTAATATAAGCCCCAGAGGATCCACACCCACCAAGCCGCTTCCATTCACAGCCACGGCACGCACATAAAGCTCCCTCGCCTCAGCCAAAACCCTCTCAGCATAGCCCAACACAACAGAGTCAACAGCGGCAGCGGACCCGCCATCAACACCTCCAACGCCACGAGACCCCCCACGGCCAACGAAATACAAACCAACAAAAACCACAAACACCACAACAAAAACCAAAAGAAAAACCCTAAACATCAACCTCACATCCATCAACCCCACCAACCAAGACCCCACGGCAATTCCATCGCAGACCGCTTGGCCGCCCGGCGGCTGAAGACACCCCACCCCATACTGCCACAGTTTATCCATACACACCCCCTCCACCTTACCCAAAAAATTTTACATACAGGAGAAACGGCGGAAAAGACCCATATGATAAGGGGCCATACACGCGGCCGCCTCACGGCGCACCAGGTCAAACTATAACTACGGCCATGACAAAAACTGGAGACATAAACCCCACGCCGCCGCCTCTAGCCCTTTCGCCCGCCGCCCCGCACGCTTGGGCGATTGGGAGGGGCCGGCTCCCCCCTCGGGAAAACCCTCGGAGGTTACACCGCCCCCCCATCAAACCCGTCTTCTACGGGAGCCCTCGCGCCCCGGGGTTGCCCCCAGGGCAACGGCCGCCTCGTCTCGGGGAGGGCTTCCCGCTTAGATGCGTTCAGCGGTTATCCCCCACGGCGTGGCTGCCCGGCAGTGCCCTGCCGGACAACCGGTACACTAGAGGCCGCGGCGCCCCGTTCCTCTCGTACTGAGGGCACCTTCCCCTCAGGCGGCCAACGCCCCCGACAGGTAGAGACCGACCTGTCTCGCGACGGTCTGAACCCATCTCACGTTCCCCTTTAATGGGCGGGCAGCCCCACCCTTGGCGGCTGCTGCACCGCCAGGATGGGAAGAGACGACGTCTGGGTACCAAACCGCGGGGTCGATGGGGACTCTCACCCGCGACGAGCCGGTTATTCCTAGGGTAACTTTTCTGTCATGCCCGGCCCCCACTGGTGGGGGCACGAGCGTTCTCTAGGCCCCGGTTTCCCGCCTGGGCCCCTTGCGTTCAAGGGCCCAGTCAGCCCGGCTTTTGCCCTTACACTCTACGGCGGATTTCTGACCCGCCTGAGCCGAGCTTTGGGCACCCCCGATATCTTTTCAGGGGTGTGCCGCCCCAGCCGAACAGCCCGCCTGCCGCTGTCCCCGCCCCTGCGGGCGGGTAAGCGGAGGGGCGGAGAGTGGGTGGTGTTCCAGGGCCGCATCCACGGGGCCCGGAGACCCCGTTTCAACGCTCCCACCTACGCTCTGCACCCCCCACCCCCCCGCAACGACAGGCTGCTGTGAAGCTCCATAGGGACTTCTCGCCCCGTCGGGGGTCCCAGGACTGTGCACCTGGAGGTAGGTTCGCCGGGCCCCAGGCCGGGACAGTGGGGACCTCGTTGATCCATTCATGCACGCCGGAACTCTCGGGAGGCGGCGCGTGGAGGTTAGTAAAGACCACAGGGTGTTTCCAACCCCCTGAAGAACAGATGCCGGTATCTGCTGGGGATCTCTAAGACGTAGACTCCACGTCGAGGTATATGCTGAACTTCTCTATGCCGAATTCTCTCAGCCAGCTACCTATCAGCTTGAGCAACTGTATGTCTTTATTCCACATCCTGACGCGTCTCCCGCTTTTTTCGCCTTCAGCCATGTAGAAGCCGGCTATGAACAGCCGCCTCTCACTCTCGGTGAACTCAGGCAGTCTTGTTAAGAGCGAGGCGAAGTGCTCATATAGTCTCTTGCTGGAGACTCTGACCTCCACCCTAGTACTGCCCGGGATGACGCGCACTTTGGAGGTCACGTTGAGCATGCTACAGAGGCTCTTAAACAACGGCACTAGACACCGCGTTGCTGTAGACAAGTCTTTCTGCGTTACGACTACGCGGTATTCCGTCCGGCCTCCGCTGTAGCTGAGCTTGTAGAGCCCTCCGTCGCCAACTATCCACCCAAGTAAATAGGCAGAAATCTGGTCGATGTCCACATCGACGCAACTGGGGGTTGGCTTTAAGCCTTCCTCCACGCAACCGCCCTTACCCGGCAAGGCATTTGGCTACCTTCCTCCCGGGGGGTCCCCGCAGGGGGAGAATGAGAATCAAGAGTTGGGAGGTGGGTTGTCTAGGAGTTTTAGTACTTCGTCGAGTGTTCTTTTTCTTCGTGACTTGGGGTTTATGTGTGAGAGTTCGTATGTCAGTGCCACGAGTCTCCGCATTTCTTCCTTTTCTCTGTGTTTCCCTTTAGAGAGTGAGGTGACGATTTCTCTAAATAGGTCATAGGCCTTGCCTTTTGAGTATAGGAGGTGTCGGTATTTGTCTAGAAATGGTATTAGGCGTTCTGTTAATTCTTTGATGTTGTCGACGATGTAGAGGTGTAGGTGTTTTTGTCCTGGTTTCTTGACGATTCTTCCTGCATTTATTACGCCGTGTATCACACCAAGCGGCTCTCTGTTTAACTGCGTAATGCTGAAGACGGGATCTAGCCTCAGGCCGTATCCCCACTGATACTTTATCGACACCTAGAAGCTGGCCTCCGCGTCGACGAAGCCGACGACATACCCTATGGCAATATCGCCACCAACGCAACCCAACTCCATGGAGGAGGGAGGCCGCCTCAGTATTTAACTCTGGCGTTCTACATTCGTGCGGGGAACGCCCCCGTTAAGAGGGTCAGAGCTGGGCCCCGGCCTCCGCAGGCCGCTGGGATAAAGATGAGGGTTAGGGAAAGAGGGAAACAAACTTCTCTTTTTTCGAAGGGTGTTCCGTGCCTATTAAGTCCATGAACTGTTTTACTGACCTATGTGGTATCTGGATGACGTATGTGCCGTGTTTATCGCTTGGGAATGGGTTGGTGCATTCAATTCCCATTTCTCTTAGTCGCCTTGCTATGATTGATAAGAGTTGCGCGTCTTTCTGAGCTATCCTGATTCTCACAGTTTTTCTGTAGTGGCGCGTTATTGTGCCCTCTGCGTCGAAGAGTCCTCTTAGATACGCCACAAACAATCTCGCATCGAGCGAGCTCACCACGTCGTGTAGCCGAGACTTGGCCTCTGAGAGGGCTGTGTAGAGCTCCTTGCTGTATATCCTGGCTTTCCAGTAGCCAGACCTGTGCCTAACTATGTGGGCTCTGTGGCCTAGACAGCTGGCTTCTTGCTCTATGACTCTAAGCCACCTCACATCTTTCTGGCCGTACTCCACGATGTAGTGGCCGTCGCTTGTCGCGTAGAGGGTGCCGTCTCCCAAGGCACCTACGAGGTAGGCAAACGCCACGTCTCTGTCGCACCCCATGTTGCTAGATGGGATGCAGGTTAAAAGCTTGCGGCCTGCGGATGGCCGAGTTTACCCCCGGCCTTCAGCGGCGCTTCGCCCGGTTGTACCCGGGGTTCACGTACCGCCAGTGGCCAGGATTCAGCCCCCGTACACACCCTCTCCCGGGGCGGGGCCGGGATGAGAGTAAAACTAAGGGGGTTGGAGACCTAGGAGTTTATGGACTTCGCGGAGTTTGTCCGGATGCCTTATCTTTACCCCACCGTAGAGTTTGCGGTTCTCCTCCTCGCTACTGACCACGAAGAGGACGTAGTCACACTGATCTGTTGCTCTACAGAACGTGTATTCCTTATACGCTATGCCGAGTCTCTGCAACGCTTGCCTGATCGCATCCGCCTTTACCCCTCTTTTCTGTATAATCTTCATCCTAAAGGGCTGGCCTCAGTATTTTTTCACGTTGCCCTCGGCGTCTATAGCCGCCGCAAGTAACGTCTCGTCTGGGTCGTTGAGAAGTACCTGCGAAAGGACATATAGGCGGATTACAGCCTCTTTTCCGTAAATTCGCAATCTGTAGGCATTGTCGCGGCGGTACTGCCTAACAGAACAAGAGACGCCTAATTTGCGGAGCCCGTTACACAGCCCCTCTAGGAACTCCCTAGATTCGTCGGCTATAATCACCTCCCACCTCCTAGGCTCCAGTCTGTAGTATCCGTCAAACAGCGCAAGAGCCGCAACGTATCTAGATAATTCATCCTCCATGGCACTACCTAGGTCTCCTATATAAACCCGGCCCACCGCCCTTACGGGCTCGCGGGGACCTATGTTTTTGTTAAACAGTCAGGTCCCCCTTGTCACTGCGACCTGCGGTCCCGGGGGTGTTCCCCAAGACCGCAGGCACCCCTTCTCCCGAAGTTACGGGGCTAATTTGCCGAGTTCCCTGGCCTGGGATTACCCGAGCCGCCTTGGGCTTCTCACCCAGGAGCACCTGCGTCGGTTCTCGGTACGGGCGCGGGGGCTCGTTCCCCATCCCCTTTTCACGGGCCCCAGGAGTCGGGCGGACCGGGGAAACCCCCGGCTATTCCCGCCTTCGGCCGGTTCTCGCCGTTACGGCACTCCCCGGCCTTCGACGGTTAAACGGGACGGCGGTCCCGCCCGCCCTATCCCGAGGCGTCGGGGACAGGGCCTGCGTTGCCGCAGAGCCTACCCCCGCGGCACGGGAATATTAACCCGTTTCCCTTTCGGCGGGTGCCTATTAGGCCCCGCCTTAGGACCGGCTAACTCCTGGCCTATTGAAGTTGCCAGGAAAACCTTGTCCTTTCCGGCGGAGGGGCTTCTCACCCCTCTTCGCTGCTACTACTGCCGGGATCTTCGTCGACCGCGGGTCCACCGGACCTCTCGGCCCGGCTTCTGCCCCACGGCCGCGCCCCCCTACCGCACTCCGGCCAACGGCCGGAGGCCCGGGGTATCGGCGGCGGGCTTAGTCCCTGTACATCTTCGGGGCCTCCCGCCTCGGCGGGTCCGCTGTTACGCGTTGCTTAGCCGATGGCTGCTGTTAGGCCCACGGCCCCGCTGTCTTGGGCGGGAGACGCCCTTTAAGATTGACACTAAGCCCGCACTTGGGGGCCTTAACCCCGGTCTCGGTTATTCCCGTCTCGGAGCGGAGGCTTACCCCACCGCCCCCGCCTCCCCCCTTCTACGGCGCCGGCAGGTTCGGAGTTTGACCGGGGGCCGGAGCCTTTCGGCTCCCGCACCCCCGATCAGTACTCTACCCCACCGGCAACCTCCGGGGAGGCCGGGCTGGGACCCGCTTCGGGGGGAACCAGCTATCACCGGGCTTGATTGGTCTTCTGCCCCTAGCCCCAGGTCATGGGAACGATTTGCACATCAGAACCCTTTCGGGCCTCCACGAGGCTTTCGCCCCGCTTCGCCCTGCCCAGGGCTAGATCGCCCGGTTTCTGGTCTCACGGCCGTGACTACAGGCCCTTTCAGACCCCGCCCCTCGCGGGTTGCCCCGCTGCGGGCTGTCGGTTTCCCTACGCCTCCGGGGTTTAACCCCTTAGGCTCGCCACGGCCGTGAACTCCCCGGCCCGTGTTTCTAGACGTAAGGGCGGACCCTGGACCCCCTCCCTCGTACTCCCCCGTCACCGGGGTTTCCTTCGGGAGGGGGCATCCTTGCGGGCCCGCCCCACTGTAGCCGCCCGGTTTCAGGCTCTTTTCACCCCCCTTCCGGGGTGCTTTTCAGCTTTCCCTCACGGTACTAGTGCGCTATCGGACTCGGGACGTGTTTAGCCTTGCCGGCCAGTGGCCGGCGTTCCCACGGCAAAACTAAGCCGTGGTACTCCGGGACTCCGGGACTCCGCCACGGGCGGTTTCGCCTACGGGGCTATCACCCTCTACGGCGGGGCTTTCCAGCCCACTTCGGCTACCGCCCGCCGGCGGTGCCCGGGCCCACGCCCCACATCTCCCCGCGGTTGTCCCGCGGGGATTTGGTTTGGGCTCTCCCCCTTTCGGTCGCCCCTACTCAGGGGATCCCTTTTGGCTTCTCTTCCTGCGGGTACTAAGATGTTTCCTTTCCCCGCGTTCCCGCCCCTTACGGGGCGCCGGGGCCTATTCGGCCCCGGCAGGAAGCCCCATTCGGGGATCCCGGGTTCTAAGCCTGCCTGCGGCTACCCCGGGCTTATCGCAGCTTGCCACGCCCTTCCTCGGCGCCCGAGCCGAGCCATCCACCGGGCGGCTTTGCCGTGCGGAGCGGCGGTTTGCGGGGCCGAGGAGAAGCCCTTTGGACTACCCACCCCCCAAGGGGAGGTGATCCAGCCGCAGGTTCCCCTACGGCTACCTTGTTACGACTTCACCCCCCTTGGGAGCCCCCTGCTCGTCCCCCCACCGAAGCGAGGGGCCTCGCAGGGAACTCCCTCGGGTGGTGCGACGGGCGGTGTGTGCTTCCCCGGCGGGCTCCGCGGCCCAGGAAATAGGAGGTTAAAGGTGAAAAAAGGAGGTTCTTCAAGAGCTCGTTCTTCTCGCGCCCTTTATGCCTCCCTCGCACCGCCTTAGCCCCCTCTAGGAACCCAATCTCGGCGAACTTTCTCAAGTCCTCTCTGCGTTTTATGTAGAGCAACGTGCCGTTGCCTCTGATTCCATATGATATCCCGACCGCCCTCAGCAGAGCGGCTACGTTTTTTACTATTTCCGCGCTTTTAGATCTAAAAATTACCTCCCGGCTCTTGGGGTCTTTAGCCGGGACGACTCCGCCGGCTAGCGTGAAGGCCCACCTTATGGCATCCCGCGGATACATATACGCCTCGGGCGGAAGCCTCTTGACGCCGGAAGTTGCGTATATCCGCCTCCTCAGCTCCTCGGCTAGCTCCAGCGAGTAGGATATAATCTTCTTGCCGATCACGCGGTATCTAAACCCCAGGCTCTCTAGGTGGCTTATGTAGAACCGCCTAACTGCCATGTCGATGTTCACAAACTCGACCTCGGCGCGCGACTTTTTTCCAACGTAGACATATCCTTCGAGCGCTACTCCTACGCCCACCACCATCCAGGAGTATTCCATAGGAGGGAGAAAGACCGATCTTAAAAACAAGCCGCAGCGGCCCGCCTAAGGGGCAGGGACGTATTCACCGCGCGTTGGTGACACGCGGTTACTAGGGATTCCACGTTCACGAGGGCGAGTTGCAGCCCTCGATCCCTACTGGGGCGGGGTTTACGGGATTGCCTCCCCCTTTCGGGGTCGGGTCCCGCTGTCCCCGCCATTGCAGCTCGCGTGCAGCCCCGGGGTTTCCCGGCCGTGCCCCGCCCGTTGGAGAAGGGCGAGTTTTTTGACGTGGGTGGGATTTAGGAGGAGGTCTCCTAGCCTGTATAGGTCTGGGGTGTCGATGTGGACTTCATATCCGCTTTTCTTGTCGGCCTTGTGCGCCCTTATGCCGAGTTTAAGCAGAGTGTCGTGCATCCAGTCTCTGAGTTTTTGACTTTTTGTCTTTATCCCGATTCTTAGATAGCAGTACCTCCTCTCTCTGCGTTTCTTTATGACGTGTTCTACCCACCCGTCTCCATCGGTGAAACCAGCGATGTACATAAGGGCCTCCTCGCCCTCTAGCGGCGGAGGAGGCAACAGGTTACTCTTTCTGCCCATCGGTACGTAAGCAACTACCCGCCGGTGGAATTCGCGGCTGTTTATGTAGATCTTGTACACGCCAGCTCTCCTATCTAGGAAGGGTTTCGTGGCGGCGACGCCTAGCCGCGCCAGCATGGCCCACACCATGGATAGATTTATCACATCTTTCTGCGCAAGAACAACTCTCTTCTTCTCGACGTGTCCATCTGCGGCGATTAAGCCCACTAGGTAGGCCCAGAGTTTAGACACATACCCCTCTAGATGGGGGTATATAAGGGCGGGGCCACGGCTTTCGGGGCTTCAGCGGGCCTCTGCCTCGCGGCCCGAGGCCCTATACTGACCTGCCGTGGCCCCCTCCTTCCTCCGGCTTACGCCGGCAGTCCCCCTAGTGTGCCCCCGGCCCCGAAGGGCCGGGTAGCAACTAGGGGCGGG
>Ga0080004_1126877_pt1 | contig 10761 bp, 9 predicted proteins | sample WasSprMetagenome_FD_69207 | JGI IMG/M metagenome (GOLD analysis project Ga0080004, IMG submission 69207) | Sulfidic aquatic microbial communities from Washburn Spring, Yellowstone National Park, USA - WS (SPADES assembly) (version 2) | ecosystem: Environmental > Aquatic > Thermal springs > Hot...
AGGTTTTTGGAGGCTGTTGAGGGTGGGCTAGCGGGCCTAGTTACTCGTAGAGGTGGATTGACGGCGCATGTGTCTATATTGGCTAGGTTGAAGGGTGTGCCTTATTTGATTTCTCAAGAGGTTGACTTAAACAGTTTGAGAAATGACGTTACCGCTGTGCTTGACTGTGTGAATGGCTATTTAGTTGTTGATATCTCCCCAACATTGATTGATAATTACAAGTCTCTTGTTGCCGATTATAAGGAAACAGTATCTCTGTATGCAAGAGAGGAAAAACTCGAGCCCATAACAGTTGACGGGGTAAAAGTAGCTGTTATGTGTAATACTGGTAGCCTAGAGGAGGTCCGCGTAGCTCAGAGCTATGGTTGCGGGGGAGTCGGGTTGTTTAGGATTGAGTTTGCGTACATGGCTAGAGATGTAGCCCCCAGTGAGGAGGAATTATTTAATCTCTTTAAGAAGAGCTTAGAGTTCCTAGGGGGCAGTCCTCTAACTGTGCGTGCCCCAGACATTGGTGGGGACAAGCCTGTAAGGTTTTTAGAGATGCCGAGGGAGGCAAATCCCCAGTTGGGTTTTAGGGGGACGCGTCTTTTGTTAAAGTATCGTGACTTGATGCTTAGGCCTCTGGTTCGTGCGGCTTTGAGGGCGTCGGCATATGGAGACCTGAGACTTATGTTTCCCATGATCTCTACAGTTGAGGAGGTTGAGGAGCTTAGGAGATTCATTGAAGAAGAAAAGGAAAAGCTAGAGAATGAGGGACAAAACGTTAAGATCCCTCTTTTAGGCATCATGATAGAGGTGCCTTCTGCAGCTTTGCTAATAAGTGAACTCGTAGATAAGGGCAGATTGAGCTTTGTTAGCTTTGGTACGAATGATTTAACCCAGTATGTTTTAGCGGCAGATAGAACAAGTACATATGTAAGCAATGTCTACGAGGAACTTAATCCAGCTGTTTTGAGGCTTATGGCGTACGCCCTTGACCAGATTCGTGATGGGGTTGAGACCGAGGTTTGTGGCGAAATGGCTAGTAGAGGTGTTGCTATACCTGTTCTTGTCGGTCTAGGTATTAAGGGACTGAGTGTAGCTCCGGGCTTTGTTGGGAAAGTTAAATATGTTATTAGGAGGCTTAATTTTGCCGAGCTTGCTGAGGAAACAAGAGGAATAATTGAGGAGGCTGGGACTTCTCGAGATATAAAGGAGTGGTCCCAGAATTATTTGAGGAGCAAGAGTATCAAGGTTTTCGAGTAGGGATTTTTATCCTTCTAGATATTCTCTCCATCCTTTTGAGTAAAAATTTATTAAGAAACTAAAACATGTATAGTTCTCGAGAAAAATGGTAGAAGTTAGAACAGATCATATAAGCAAGACATACGGCAAAAAGGTTGCTTTAAACGACATAAATATAACTGTAAAGGACGGAACACTTGCTTGTTTTTTGGGACCAAGTGGTTCTGGGAAAACAACGCTACTTAGGATTATTGCTGGGTTAATTGAGCCCACTCAAGGAAGGGTATTCTTTGATAATGTTGATGTGACGAATTTACCTGCCTGGAGGAGAAATGTTGGATTTGTTCCACAGAGCATTACCCTCTTTCCCCATCTTACTGTATACGAAAATATTGCTTTCGGTTTGAAGGCTAAGAAAGTTCCTAGAGAAGAAATGGATAGAAGAATTAAAGAAATGTTAAAGCTTATTAGACTAGAGGGTTATGAAAATAGAAAGGCAACTGAATTGAGTGGTGGAGAGGCTCAAAGAGTAGCAATAGCAAGAGCCCTTGTGATTAATCCTTCGGTTTTGTTATTTGATGAGCCTCTTGGACATCTGGACGCTAAACTGAGAGATGAATTAAAATTTGAAATTCGAAGAATTCAGCGCGAAACAGGTACAACGGGTATATATGTGACGCATGATCAAGCAGAAGCGTTTGCTATAGCTGATTACATTTATGTTATTAATAAGGGTAAAGTTGAACAGGAAGGAACACCATATGATTTATATGAGAACCCTGTTTCGCCTTTCATAGCAGAGTTTATAGGTAGTGTGAACTTTTTAAAAGGCACAATTATAAGCGTCTCAAAGGATACAATGAATGCTAAAGTTAAAGCAAAAGACTTAGAGATTAAAGTTCAGGTCCCCGAAAGTATGGAGGCAGGCAAAGAAGTTCTAGTTGGAATAAGGCCCGAAAATATCAAAGTCATGTTACATTTGCCATCTGAAAAAGAGGAAAATACCTACGTTGGCACAGTTAATAGAAAGATATTTCTAGGCTCAAGCATCCTGCTAGAAATTGAAGCCGGAAATCAGATCTTAAAATCGATCATATATGGCGATGAAAAATACAAATTTTTAGACATAAATCCTGGTACGCAGGTTTACATTACGTTGGGAAGAGTGTTTGTCTTTACCCGTTAATTTTAGCTCTGAATTGTAGAGTTAAATTGTAGGTACTCAAAATTGTATAATTAAGCTTTGAAACATAACAAACATACCTCGGGTCTGTAGAGAGTGAGCATTGTGAAAACTCAAGTAAAGTTCCATCAATTGTTACTCGTTTTAGCTCATAACTAGAAGGTATTAAGAAATAGAAAGTAGGTTTGTGGTTAAATCCTAGATAAAAATTAATAAGCTGATCCCCATTCGATGTGTTAAATGTTTTAATGTCTCCTTCATAACCTATTGAGACACCTTTGATATTTTTCACAGCAGGAACTTCAATTTTTGCTAAAAACGTTTCATTTTCTATTGATTGGATAGTCAAAAAATCTTTTAATGTTTGGTTAAAACTTGCAGGACCTATTAGACGCAAAGGCCACCATGTGCCATTTCTGGGTATCAACATGGTTACATAGAGCTCTAACATGAGATAATTATCTAATAAAGTTAGATTTTGTAAAGGAGGCATTACAAAGACCCATTCCTTTAAGTTAAATGGTACCCTGATATACCAGTGCCACATTCTTACCTTTTGCATATTTTCATCGAGTTTAATCATTATTCCCTCAGATTCTATTATTGGATTCTCCCCGTTGGTTACCTCGGCCAAAAATATTTTCTTCCAAAATGTCCTCCCTTTCTCATCTTCCCAAAGTTTGCCTATAAAAATATGTTCTGGATAAGAGGGATAACTGTTGGTAAATTCATATATTACTTTATTTGAATTTTTTTCTCTTTCCATGAATAATGACGAAGGATCTAAGGAAATTTCTTCCTCTGAAATGTTATAGTTGCAAAGTAAAACAACTTTATCACCTTCTTTTAAAATTGATGAATTTGTGAGGAGAATGCATGATTGTTTATTAGAGATTTTAGAGTTGGGCGTCGGAAGTTTTATAAAGATAAGACTACAAATTACGAGAATAATCATTGAAGTTAAAAATAAAAATTGAGCTTTATTCATTCTAGAACGCCAGCCCTGTTGCTTGTTTCTCGCCTGATAGTCGTATATAAAAGAAAACGGCCAGGAAAGTGGCGAGTTGCAATATACTTGCCTCGGCTGCAACACGTCCTAACAATCCCCACCATCTAACGTCCGAGTAGAGCTTTACAGCTAAAAGGTCAATTGCTCCGCCGGTTAAGAATAACGGCAAAAGATAGTTGTTTATTGACCATACAAATGTTAATACAAAGCCACTGAAAATTGCTGGAGCTAGCAGAGGTACAAGTACTGTGAGAAAAACTCTGGCAGGAGAAGCTCCAAGAGTCTTTGCCACATTTTCATAGTCGGGGTCAAGCGTTTTAAGTGAAGCAAAAAGGGGCAATAGCATTATCGGGTAACTTGTAGAGGCAAGCCCCAAAATAGTGCCAACCCAAGTGCCATAGAGACCATAATATCTTATAAAGACGCCCATCAGACCTATTCCAGCTACGACATCCGGTGTAAACATTGGGGCAATGAATATGGCACTGATAATTTTTTTCATCGGAAACTCATATCGAGCTAACACATATGCAACAGGAAATGCTAAAAAGAAATCTAGAATTGCAACAATTACGCCTATAATAATGCTATTGAGCAATGCATTCCAATATTGTGGTGTGAGCTCCATGAAAAATCTTAATCCAGTAAACTCCGTTCCTGTTGAAGTTCGATAAGTTATTGCTCTGTAAAAGATAAAAAGGAATGGCGATATCAAGATGAATGCCAGTATAGCGATGTACAGATATTTTAGAATTGAAGAAAACATTTTCATAGTTCTCACTCTAATGCCTTTGTTATCTTAAATGTTAAATATGAAGAAATTAAAGTAATAACTAGTAAAATTATGGCTAGTGAAGCTGCAAGTCCATAATTGTGTATTCTAAGGGAGAGCTCAACTATCTTTACTGTCATAACATTGCTTGAATCTACACCTCCGAGAAGTAGAGGTATTAGGTATCCGCCTAGATTCCACCCAAAGCATGCGATGAAGCCAGCAATGATTCCTGGAGTTGCTAAAGGAACTATAACTTTCAAAAAGGTTTCCACAGGTGTATATCCTAACGTCATGGAGACCTCTTCATAGCTCATGTCTATTTGACTAATTGCTGATGATGAGTAGAGAACCATAAAGGGAAGAGTAAATACAGCAAATCCAAAAATAACGGCATTTGGGTTATACAGGAAGTTTTTGTAGTTTAAACCGGTTATGGAGTAAATTGGATCAAAAATTCCTCCTGGAAGAAACATGTTCCAGAGACCATAGGATACATATATGTCTCCAAAATAGGGAAATATTAAGGCAGCTCTAAGAATTGAGGTGAAACCAACTTTTTTTCGAACAAGCAAATATGCAAGTGGAATTCCAAGCACTAAATCAATAAGTGCTGCTACAAGTGGATATACAATTGTATTTCTTATGGTCTCAAGGAAGTCGGTAAATATTATACTATAGTTATTTATTCCCACATAGTTAGGCTTCCCCTGTAAGTAAGTATCTCGAAGAGTAAAACTCATCCAAAAAATATTTGCAACCGGAACAAGCCAAAACAGTACTAAATAAAGGAGAGTGGGTAGAATCAGCATTAAGACTGTTATTTTGGCTCTGGAAGACTCTTCGTTACTCATAACTATCACCCAACAAATCTTTAAGCAAGAAAAATATTTTTTACGCTTAGATTTTTCAAAGCATATCTAGCCGCTAATAAGCTTGTTGTACATATCTGACCATGTTTGTGTTTGTTGCTCAATATAGTCATAGTCAGGAATTACATACCATTCATTCATTTTGCTAAGTGGATACGGGTATATATTTGCATACATCGGTTTAATCCAATCTGGAAGTAATTTAAAGTTGGTATCGTTTAGGAGGTTCTGGTGCAACATTAGAAAGTCTTCCTTAGAATCCCTGTATTGCGGATAGTCAAGAGCAAACCAAAAGTCTGGACTCATAAGGAAGTCGATGAACAACTGAGCCAATACAGGATGCTCAACGTTTTTAGGTATCCATGCTATTCCTGGGACAAAAACATTGCCTTGAGGTTGAGCTACACGAGCTATTGGATATCCCTTAACTGCTTCTACAGGAGCTAAATACCACCACCATGCAATGGCCCAAGCCTCACCACGTTCCATAAGCTCCATAAGTTCTGCTTCAGAGACAGTATACCTAAGAACATTCGGATGGATGTTTTTAGCTGCAAAATTAATTACTTCCTGCATCTCTGCAGGATTTTTATAGTTTTTACCCATAGCGAATGCAAGATTCACCAAGAAATTTGCAAAGTGAACAGTACCGGGTGTAGGTAATATCACATGCCCTTTCAATCTTGGGTCTGCAAGATCTTTATAGTCCTTTACGAAGCTGGCTTTTTCAGAGTTTATAAGTATCCCGGCAGTATCTATAGCCTGAAATATAACTCCATAAGGCTGATATTTTAAGAAAAAGCTGTCAACGTATCTCAAATTGTTCATAAGTGGATTACCGACGTAAATAGCTGGTTCGACAACTCCTGCCTTTAAACCCCTAAAGAAATATGGTGCCTCTATAGCTACAACATCGTAAGGAGGCGCTTTACCAGATTGAACAGAAATAATCACCGAAGAAATAATTACTTCTGGCTCTTGTGTCCCAACCCATGTCACGTCAATATCTACACCGAAATGTTTTTTGATATAATTCTTAAAGGCTGGAACATGGTATGTTTCAACAAGACCTCCGTACGTCCAATCAGCTATTACAACTTTGCCTTCTTTCTTTATTTCGCTAACAATCTCACTTTCTGTGAGCCATTTGTTAAGTACCGGGACATAATAAGTTTTTTCAGTTCCAGAGGGGACTTTAACTTCTACCGTCGGAAGCGGGCGAAGCCAGCCGTATGCAGCAATACCCGCTGTAATCAACAGAAGAGCAATCAAAATTGCATCAATTTTCGTGAATTTGGTTGTCATAGTGGTCATATATTTTGAAAAACAGAAAAAATATAAAGGTTATCCTAAAGGCTTTTAACAACTCTTTCTATGTGGAGAGGGTTATCGGGATTATATCCAAGCTGTATTGATCTTCCAATGGCAAATAAGTACATTGGTAATATTGAAAGTAGAAATGTGATCTGAGACCTCATTTTAACTGGTATAACTATATCTGCATTTTTCTCATCAGAAACTAAAATTGTATCGAATCCTTTTGCTCTAAGCTCATCAACAAGTCTTTCAATATATGAATTTGAGGGTGTATCTCTGGCTGTGAGAACAAATATTTGTAACTCTTTTGTTTTTTCGAGGAGAGATACGGGACCATGTCGAAACTCTAAGGCATGCATTGCATGTGAAAATGTGTAAGCTATTTCGTTTAGTTTGAGGCCGGCTTCCTGTGCAATTGCATAGAAGCTTTCAGAACCGAGAATTATAAATGTTTTTTTATTGAGGGTTTTATTCGCAAGTTCGTTTATGTAGTTATACATGTTAAAAATCCCGTGGGCTCCATCGATGAATGTTTGAAATTCATTTTCTAGATTTTTGATTCTATTGTCCGAAGAATCCTGTAAAGCTATATAGGAGGTAATTGTGCCTAAGAGCGATAAACCGATGAAAGATTTTGTCATATAATGACTCTTTTCGATGCATTCTGGAACAACTATAGCTAAATCTGCCTTTCGGTGAAGAGTGCTTCCTGGTGTACAAGTTAATCCGATAGTTTTAACGTTTTTCTCGTGGGCTTTTTCCAATGCTAGAATTATCTCTGCAGTTTCTCCTGAGCGCGAATAAAGGAAGCTAAGAATAGAAGGTAAAGCTTTCTTTTGGTCAAGTAGAAAAATAAATTCAGAGGCTGGGAGAGCTGATCCAGCTGGTTTTTGCAACATGAGAGGATATGCTCCATAAAGACTAGCATAATAACTACTGCCACATCCTACATGTAGAATGCTATCTGTATTTGTTCGGTATTGAAATTCTTTGATCTTATGTGTAATAGCAGGTAATGAGTTTTTAATGACCTCCACCACATGTATTGTGTCTTTCACTTCTCGTATAATCCCTTGACCCAGACCAGCATCTTTTGAAAACATACAGTTCAAATCTGCTTAGGGTCTATAAATTTCTTGTTAAACAATGCTTCATATGCGAAAAAATATTATACATGGAATTTTCTATGTTACAAGATATGAGACAAAAGAGAAATAAGTATCAGGAGTTTCTACATTTTTCAGGTGAGGGTTATACCTTGCTGTTCTTGTCACCTATTTCAACTCAAGTTGTCAATACTTATATTGATGTTGCCACATCGAAACGGACACCAATAGCTTTTATTGCTTCGTTAAATCAAGTGGATATAGATGGTGGTTATACGGGATGGACGCCTCAAACTTTTGCAGAGTTTGTGAAGAAAAGAATAAAAGAAATAACCGGCTGGGAATATCCTGTATTTCTTCAATTGGATCATGGAGGCCCGTGGCTCAAGGATCAGCATATTGAGAGAAACTACTCCTTCGAGGAAGCTTTAAGTCATTTTCTCAAGTCGCTTGAGGAGTTTTTAAAATCGGGGTTCCAGCTAATTCATCTTGATGCCACCATTGATATTGAAAAACCTGGAGGGTTTGCAGATCCTGAGTTAGCGGCTTCGAGAACAGTTGAACTTCTGACTTATGCTGAGGATTTGGCTCTTCAATCTGGTGTTGATGAGGTTTTCTATGAAGTTGGTAGTGATAGATGGGGATACAAGCCTCCTCAGATTTACAACAAATTTTTATCTAGCTTTGTAGATATAGCTAAGTCACGAAAACTTGATCTTTCAAAAATTGTCTTTACTGTTGCACATGTAGGTACTGAAGTAAAACCTGGAAATAGAGTCGACCCAAGTATTTTAAGTGATTTTGTCTCGTTATTGAAGAGGCATGGTTTTAAGCTTAAGATACATTCTGGCGATTATCTTCAGAATCCAGAAGTGCTTATCGAGACTGGTGTGGGAGGAGTTAACATTGGTCCCATGTTTGCCGATGTCATGTATTCCTCTCTTATAAGGGTTTTAAACGAGAAAATGAATGCTTATGCAGCAAAGCAGTATATTGAAACCTTAAATATCATGATAATCTCCGCTGATAAACTTGCAAAATATACAGGGAAAGGCAAAATTGAAGAATATAGGCTGGGGCTTGCATCTAGATACATTTGGTCAAAAGCTGAAGTTCAGGGGCTTATTGAAAAAATTTCCCAAGAGCTACAATTGGATGTTAACGCATATCTAAGCGAGAATGTAAGAAAAATGATAGAATTTTACATCGAAAAATTGGGGCTAGAAGGTCTCGTTGAAAGCAGGTAATTTTGCATGATATTTTTATTTGTCTTGTGAGGAAAAATAGTGGGTTACTTTGTCTATAAATGAGGTTGGGAGATGCCATTTTTCATGCAGAATAGCTGCTGTGCCTTTTATGGGTGTATATCGAACAAGAGGTTCAGTAATCAATGCTTCAGGAAGTTGTTCCTTAATGTGCTTAAGGAAACTTTGTCTTAGTGTCTTCGAAGAAAAAACACTACCGACACCTCCTACTATATAATGACTCTCACCGGCTAGAATTTTCTCCTGAACAGCTTTAGCCATTAAGGCTAATTCCTTTCCACCTTGAATCAAAATATTCATAGCAACTTCGTCTCCTTCTTCAGCAGCTTCATCGGTGAGTCTGGCTATTTGCGCCAACTTGCTGAGGTCGTTTAGAGCCGTGGAATACAGTGCGTCGATAAGATCGATGGGGTTAGTTAAACCAAAGTGTTTTAAGATTTTTTCAGTTAAAACAGTTGGGGGACCTCTGCCGTCCCAAGATTTCCCTACGGCTGCTACGCTTCTCATTGCTATCCACAAAGCGCTTCCTTCATCATCACCAAACCATCCCCATCCGCCTGCTCGAGCATCTTCTCCCTTTGAATTCTTACCATAAGCTATAGACCCGGTACCTGCTATTACTGCAACGCCAGGAGCTCCAAGCGTCACAGCATAATAAGCAACAACAAAGTCTGGAACAATGATTTTGTTTTTAATTCCAACTATTCTTTGTGACAGCGAACCTTCAAATAGTCTCAGGGTTCTCTCTGTATCAAGATCTGGAATTCCGAATATACCAATATCAATCTCCTTCTTCAGGCCGCTGTTTGTTATAAGATCTGTTACAGTTTTTGTAAGAGTACTTATGGCATTATCTAAACCTACCGCAGTCCATCCCGAAGATCCTCCAACAGAAACTCCGAGGACATTACCTTCTTCGTCAACAAGAACTGCAAGGGTTTTTGTTTTTCCTCCTTCTACAAGTAATGCATACATCAAGGTTTCCAGAAAATGAAACCACATTTAAAAATTTAAGCGTTCATTATGCATAAACAGTGACAAATAATATATCAGCTATCTTCCTTCGGAACAAAACTTTATTTGCTCTCAGAGGCAGATGTTTCGCTATCGATTTTAGGCAAGTACTCTAACAATAATTTGCTCAATTCGTTTATCGCTTGTTCCTCGTCGGGACCTTCGACCAGGAGTTCTATTTCGTCTCCCATGTCTATGCCTAGGGATAATAGTTGAAGAATGTTTTTTGAGTCCGCAATTTTGTCGCCCTTCTTTACAATTATTTTTGACGTGAATTTTTTTGCTGTTTGGACAAAGATGGCTGCAGGTCTTGCATGTAATCCGCTTTTGTTTTTCAGTTTGAGGGTCAAAGTTTTCATAAGAGTATGATCCGCAAAAGATATATTTACATTGTGGAATAAATTAACGATAAACCATGGTACAAGATGTATATTCATACTTTACACAAGAGATTGGTAATCTTCTGGAAAAAATAGTTCACGAAGAAAAGCTGAACATGGAGAAAGCTTCAGATATTTTTGCACAGGTTCTAAGGAATGAAGGCTTTATCTATGTTTTTGGGACGGGGCACTCGATGATGATGGCCCTTGAGACGTTTTATCGAGCAGGCGGCTTGGTGCGTGTGTACCCAGTTTTTGATTTGAGTATTTCGGGTTTTAATGGTGCCTTTAAGAGTACTATGCTTGAGAGGCTTTCTGGTTATGCCAAGGTTTTGCTCGAGTCAATTAAGCCTGTCCCCAATTCTGTGCTTGTAATTGTGAGTAACTCTGGCAAGAATGCTGTTCCTGTTGAGATGGCGGCAGAGGCTAAAAGCAGGGGGTTGAAGGTTGTCGCTATTACTTCTGTTGAGTATAGCAAGAGGGTGCCCCCAAGCAATCCTTTGGGGAAGAAGCTTTTCGAGCTTGCAGATGTTGTTATCGATAATAAGGTTCCTGAGGGTGATGCTTACCTTAAAATCGAGGGCTTAGAGCAGAAGGTGGCGCCGGTCTCCACCATAAT
>Ga0080004_1155994_pt1 | contig 10758 bp, 15 predicted proteins | sample WasSprMetagenome_FD_69207 | JGI IMG/M metagenome (GOLD analysis project Ga0080004, IMG submission 69207) | Sulfidic aquatic microbial communities from Washburn Spring, Yellowstone National Park, USA - WS (SPADES assembly) (version 2) | ecosystem: Environmental > Aquatic > Thermal springs > Hot...
TCCTCCTCCTGTAGGCGTGGTCTATGCAGAAGTTCACCATGTCCCTGAAGTCCTCTAGGAGCTTCCTGACCTCCTCGTTAGGCTCGTAGCCGAAGGGGACTCCTAGGATGACTTCCACAAATTGAGTATACCCATAAGAGTTATAAAAAGTTAACTACCGAAAACTGCTGAACGACCCTTGCCCCCCTTAGGAGGGCGGTCGACTTTTTCGTCATTTTGTGGAGCTCATCTGAATTTGTTTGTGTTCATTGCTTGGCGACTACCTCTAGCGACCTCTTCACCTTCTCCACCAATTGCTCGGCTATGGGCTCCACGATGTTCTTCGAGGCGTTCCATATCTCTATGCCCACTATGTTTCCCTCCTTGTCGAGGTCCACGAATATGTCGTCGTCCAGTGGCTGGGTGTCGTGCACCTTCTTGTCTGGGGCTATGTCTATGTAGAGTATGTCGTGCTTTATATCGCACCTAGTTCTCATCGAACCCTTACCCAATACCCCTTCTCCAGCCTGCTCTTTATAATTTTATCCAGCTTGGACGTCTTGAACGCCGTGATCACCTCGACCTCGTCATCTACCACGTCGTAGACGACCACGAGCGGCACCTCTTTCTCCTTAATGGCCACCATGAAGCCTGAACGCCTATCCAAGAAGACTTTGTCTGGGACGCGTACGGCACTGATGACCAGCTCTTCACTAAGCTCCCTCTTGACCATGGCCTCTTCAGCGTGCTTGGTGAAGATCGGTCTCCTCTTCTTTGTCATGGACAGCTAAATGACTAAGCATTTAGCAGCATGTATTACTTGGGGTCGAAGAGCCGCAAGGGCTCTCTTCGGCTGAGAGCGACATGAGCGTGAGCTCGTCTTGGGACCTCATGTAGAGGTGCTCGTAGGCCCCGGGCTTCTCGACGACTACTAGGCCCCTCCTCAGGACCTCCAGCCTGAACTTGGGGGATAGCTGGTCGAGCGGGACTAGGTCGACTGGCACGCCGAGCTCTAGCTCGAGCTCCGCCCCGAGCTTCAACAAATCCTCTAGATCCAAGCCCTCGGAGTACACGGCCACGTCGACGTCCCTGAACTCCTTGCCGTTCAAGAAGCTTCCGAAGACCACCGCGAGCTCCACGCCCCGCCTCTCCAGCACCTCCCTGACCTTGCTCAGCAGCACCTCCCTCTCCCTCTCCTCGAGGCTGTAGTACCTATACCTCTCCTCTAGAGAGTTTGAGGGCATTCTCGATGAACTCCTCAACGCATCTGAAGTCTCTCTTTATGCTCTCATAAACCTTTTCGTCGTCTATGACCCAGTACCTGTGCACGAGGAGGTTCCTCAGCCTCACGAGCTCTGAGAGCTCCATGGAGGCCTCGTTGGAGATGAGGCCTCTCTCGGCGAGTAGCCTGAAGGCGTGTATTGGCGTCTCCGGCCTTCGATCGAGCAGGTTTCTACAGAGGTGTAGGGCCATGGAGGCCACGGCCTCCGCTATGGTGATTAAGTGGTACCTTATGGCGTACTTCTCGGCCTCTGAGAGGGCCTCGAAGGGCTTTTCGACTATCTTTAAGACGAACGCTATGGAGCTCCTAGCCTCTGAGGCCATCCTCGAAACGTATTCTCTGCTAACCCTCAACGCATCGAGAACCAAGGCCTTGAGACGTTCTCCCTCGTAACGCCTAAATTCACTAATCGCTTAAGCTCCTCCTTTGCATGTGCAGTAAACCTCGCCCTCTCAATTCCCATGCTCAAACTCCTCTGCAACTCCTCCACGAACTTGAGGGAGGTCGTTAGGGCCAACGCACGAAGATCGAGGAGGATGAGGCCTCTTCGCGTGACGAATCGCCCGGAGCGCCAAAGGCCCTACTCGCGCCCCTCTAGCGCTCTCCTGACGGCCTCCCTGTGTAGAGGAGTCTGCCAGGCCACGTGCCTCCCAACCCCGAGCTCCAAGTCCCTCACGGGCGGTGGCTCGTCTATCCAGCGCCTCAGCTCCCTCTCCGGGATGGCATCGATAACTAGGTTGAGCTCGACGAGCCTGTTCAACAGCGACGTCCTCTCCCTAGTAAGCAACGTGTCGGGGTCTTCAACTGCCTCCAGTAACCACCTTCTTTCGTCGACGCTAAGGGAGGGTGTGAGGGCCTTTAGCTTCTTGAAGTCTGCGAGGTCTTTGACGACGGCGTCTGCGTCCCAATCGTATCTGTAGAGCTTTGCGAGCGCGTCGGGGTTTCCGCCCGTGAGCCTCCAGGCTTCGTCTGTGGGGAGCCTCCGACCAGGTAACTTCTCGTACAGCTCCTCGAAGCCCCTCCTGCTCATGTTCCACATGGGCCTTAGGAGCGCCCATCTATGCCTCCCTACCTCTCCTCTCGAGAGGCCCTCGCTGGTCGTGGCTATCGCCACCACTTTCTCGCAGCCCTCTGGAGGGTACTCCGTCAGGCCCAAGAGCGACTTCACGTACATCGCCGCCTTGTCCAAGCCTATCGCTTGGAAGGCGTCGTCTACCAAGACCGCGACCTTCCTCCTACGCCTCCCCATGAACAACCTGACGGCGGTTACCGCAAGCGAGGCTAGCTTCGCCTCGGCCACTCCTGCGGCCTCTAAGGCGGCCTCGGCGAACTTCTTCACAAGGTCCTTGACCTCGGTGTGGATTATGAAGTCTTTGCGCATGGGGTCTATGTAGATGACCTCGTAGCCTAGCTCTCTCAGCATCTCAGTAGCTTGTTTAAGCCAAGACGTCTTGCCACAGCCCTCGGGTCCGAAGACAACGAGGGGGAACCTAGTGCCCTTCTCGGCGAGTTCCTCGACCTGCTTAATAGCACTCTCCCTGTCCGCGAACTCTACCTCGACGCCAGCGACAAAGCTGAGCTTGATCCTCTTCACCTTAGCGCTTCCTCACGCTTGTGGTCATGGTCGAGCGGACGGCAACGGACGCGATCCTTCACAGGGGGCATCTGAACACGGGAGAGGTGTTGAGCCAGCTGACGCCCAAGTACATGACGAAGCCGGGGTCCTTAGCCCACTCCCCGGCCCCTTTGCAACCGAGCTTCTCGGCTATACGAACAAGCCTCTCGAGGAGGACTCGGCCTATCGCCACGGCCCTCTCCTTAAAGGACCTCGCTTTGAGGACCTCCATCACCTTAGACGCGATGGACTTGAGGACCGACCTCAACGTGGAGCTCCTCACCCTCTCCACGACCTTGATCGTCAGGTCGACGACGGCCCTTTCCAGGGCGTTGAGGACCTTGAACCAGAGGCCTCTCCTAACGGCCAAGGTCTTCAGCTTGGCCAAGCCTTCCCTACTGTCCACATCGAAGAGCTCCAAGGCTTTTAGCCTGCTCTTACCGTACATCTGCTAACGCTTTAAGGTTTTCCCGCGAGCCTGGCAACGCGTCGACCATCTCCTTCGCGATGGCCTAGCGAGATTAGGGCCTAGACCAACCTCAAGGGCACGACTCATGTCAGAGGGGTCGGCGGGGCGTCGTCGAAGCCGAGCTGACCTCCCCCGCCCTTTGGAGCAAGGCTTTCAGTTGTAAGAGACAGCGACTAAGTCTTCGTCAGCTGCGAGCAGCCACCTTCAGCTTCAGCACGCCGAACTTCCTGTAGGCCGACGCGAGTAACAGGGCCAGGGTGAGCGTCGAGAGGGATGCCACTACTGGGTCGAGCCTTATGCCCCAAGGGGTGTAGTTCAGGAGCAGGCCGATGAGCGGCACCAGGGCCAAGCTCAGCCCTATCGAGAGAGCCAGCCTCTCGAGGGGGCTCAGGTCCTCCTCCTTAGGGTACAGAGCCTCGACGAGTGAGTAGCCGGGGAGGAATAGCACGAATATGGAGCCAAGGACTATCCTGAGGGCCGCCAAGGCAGGCGCGAGGCCGGAGAGGTAGACGGATGCCAAGCACGATGCCACGAGGAGGGAGGCTATGGCGAAGCCCAAGTTGTACCTAGAGAGCAGGTAGTCGGAGAACCTCTTGGGAGGGTTGGGATCCACGAGCTTCAAGAGCCTCTTCCTCGAGAGCCCGTAGAGGGCCCTCGCGACGTCGCGGGCCTCGTGGCCTAGGTCCAAGGCCGAGGAGACCACGTCCCCCACGCGCGCCCCCCGCCTCGACGTGACCCTATCCCTTATCGCCCCCTCAAGGCCGCTCAGCTTGGCATCGCCCCCGATCCACACGACCTCCCAGCTGGCGTGGAGCCTCGCCCACCAGACCCAGAGCCTGCGCCTCAGGAGCAGGAAGCAACCGATGCCTGCAACGACAACAGCTACGAGGGTCCCGATGCCCGTGTAGAGCCTCATTCTCGAGGCCTCCATCCCTAGCCTCGAGACCTCGGGCTCCATGGCCATCACTTGGCTCGCGAGGGCCTCGGCACCGGTCTCGTCCCCGCTCAGGGCGTGCCCTAGAGCTCGGTTCAACAAGCCGACCATCTCTGAGACGTCGCCTCCAGCCCCTTCGGCCCTCCTTATCGCCAAGTAGGCGTCGGCGAGCTTGGACTCCAGCTCGCGGCTCAACTTGACAGGGCCAGTGGACTTCGAGGCGCTCGGCTGTCCTGTGACGTTCAGCCACAGCTGGTTCCATATCCCGCGATACTTGAACTCCCGAGTCGCCTCGTCGAACGTCCAGAGCTCGAAGACGAGCCTCAAGTGGGTTCCGGGCTCGCGGAGTGTCAAGTTGATCGGAAAGGTGGCGGAGGAGTTGTGGCTTAGTACCGTCCTAAGCTCCTCGATGGGCTCGGCCGTCAGGGGCGTGGTTTCATTCACGACTGATGACTTGTTACCGAGCTTGACGAGGACCTCGTAGTAGACCGTCCTCCCCTCGTGGTTCCCTACGTAGACTACAATAGTAAATGGCGACCCCGCGACGACCTCCTTCGGGTAGTTGCCTATCTTCCCCTCAGGCCCGAGGATCGCCAGCTCAGAGAACGGCTCGACGACTCGCCCCGCGTAGAGCACTTGAACTCCGGCGACGACGGACGAGACTATCACTATCGCGGCTAAGACCGCTAGGACCTCGTCGTCCAGCACCCAGCTCAAGCCCTTCCCCTCTCCCTTACGACGACTTGGAGAATCCTCCTCTCCATCCTCTTGAGCATGAGGGAGATGGTGGCCGCCGTGAACCCTTGGAGCCCCACGACTAGAAGGACGAGCCCGAGCCACGCGATCCCTAAGGACCACGTACCGTAAGCGTACCTCGAGTAGAGCTCCCAAAGCGTCAATACTGCCCCGGGGACGGCGAGCGTGGCCGCCAAGGAGGAGAACAGGAAGGCTGGGTTGTAGGCCCTTGCCAAGCCCAAGACGCTCGCCAAAATCGCGATCCCGTCCCTGAACGACTTGAGCTTCCTCCTCCCTATCCTCGGCCTGTAGCTTATCGGGACCTCCGTCACCCTGCCGTAGGTGCACATGTGGGCTGCTATCTCGACCTCAACGTTGAACCCCCGGCTCCTGAGCGCGACCTCCCTCAAGGCCTCTGTCCTGACGAGGTACATGCCGCTGCAGACGTCGGTCAGCCCGGCCCCGAAGAGCAGGTTGAAGGTGCGGTTGATGACCCAGTTCCCGAGCCTGTGGAGCCAGCCAATGCTCCGGCGGTCCCTGGCGCCTATCACCTCGTCGTAGTTGGCGGCGTGGGCTAGCAGGCGCTTTATGTCCTTAGGGTCGTAGGAGTAGTCCCCGTCCATGACGAGCATGTACGGCGTCTTCACGTGCTCGAGGGCCGTCTTTATCGCCCCGGCCTTGCCAGCCCCGTGCTGGAAGACCACGGTGGCGCCCCTCTCCCTCGCCACGTCAGGGGTTCCGTCCGTCGAGTAGCCGTCGACCACCAGCACGTTCTCGTAGCCCTCCTGCCTGAGCTCGTCCAAGAGGGGCCCTATGGCCTCTCGCTCGTTGAGCGTCGGTATGACTATCGTCACGTCTTCGGGAGAGGCAGGCGCGGGATCCTGCTCCGAGGGTCTGGGCCTCAGTATGGCAACGCGCTCGCTCGACTCAACAACCGTGCGCGTCCTAGTGAGCGCGTAGAGCAGGGGGACGATCATGAGGGCGAGCGATATCAAGAGGGTCTCGCTCGTGAAGAGGGGCCCGTCCATGCTAGTGAAGGGGGCGAAGTCGGGCTGCGCCACGTAGACGTTCAATTCGAAGTGCGGTCTTAGGCCCCCGTCGATCAGGAAGCCAGACCTCACGTCGACGTAAATCGAGCCGAGGAAGGGGTACAAGATGGGCGTGTAGGTCTGGAACGCATCTAAGACCGGGTGGCTCACCAGCGACGCGATTGCCAAGGCCAAAGTCCTCCGCCCGACGCCGAGCCTATGAACTAGGTAGGCTATGGGAAGGGCCAGCGCCAGCAGGACCACGAGCGAGTGGGTCACGGACCTGTGGACGTGGAAGAGGGCATCGAGATCCGGGAGGAGGGCTATGAGCCCGGCCAAGACAGCCCTCCTAATCCCTATGAACGGGGATGCGAGGGCGAACGCCACGGCGAAGTGCGTCAACAGGTCAGGCAAGCTTAGAGGGCCTCTAAAGGCGCAGGTCTCGTCCGTATCGCCACCTCATCGTGCCGCGTCGACTTTCTTGAGCGAGATGGCTTATGAAAGCCTCTATCCCCTAGCCGTTGCTCAAAGGGCCTCTCGGAATGTGAGAGCATGGATTAAAAGGCCGAGGACTCGAAGTTGAAGTCACGAGAGCACTTCGAGGATCTTGAAGAGGACTATCAAAGCAAAGGACGCGAGGAGGGGGGCTATGCCCACGCTCAAGCTCTTCGCGAGGAATTGGAGGCCCCGCCTGGAATCGGCCGACGCCACCTCCTTCAAGGCCAGCATCAATATGAGGACTATCGAGGCTAGAGCCCCCAGCGTTGCCCCCATGGAGAGCATGGCGATGGTGGTGACGGTCGTCGTTACTGTCGAGATCATAGGCGTCTGCCCACTACTTTGTCGAGGAACTTTATAAGCCTTGCGCGACCGCCATGGATGGTGCGACGAGGAACAGCACGACGTTCGTTATCCCGTGGGAGATGCTCACGCCCATTATGCTCCCCGTCTTGAGGACCACGAACCCGAAGAAGAGGCCTATGGAGAAGACGAATAATAGGTCGAGGATCGAGAGCCAGCCCACGTGTAGCACCGCGAAGATGGCGCTGACGCCCAGCACTCCAACTCGAGGGCCGAGGGCTTCCACAGTGCTGCGCTGCATCAGGCCCCTGAAGATCAGCTCCTCGGCGAACCCCGTGAACACTATTATCGCTAGGGCCAAGAGCGCGAGCTCTGAGAAAGATCCCGTGGCCAGGGACTTCGGCCTCAGTATTTCGTACTCGGCGAGGCCGAAGGGGATGCCCGTCAGCCCCACAGCGACCTGCACCAAGGGGTTCGAGAACTTCATCCCGACTTCGCGCAGGCCGATGCCCTGGACTCTCGCGAGGGTCAGCGCCGCCAGCATGAGGGTTGCCCCGGCCACCAAGTACCAGGAGTAGCGCGGGAGGTGAGTGAGGGGCAGTGAGAGGCTGGTTATCCTGATCAGAGGGGCTAGGGAAAGGCTGAGCAACATGTTCGAGGTCCGGCTGTCGGAGAGCTTCGAGGCCGAGAGAGCCAGCATGAAGATCATGACTATGGCATGGAGCGAGAGGCCGTAGGCCGGGTCGACGAAGTTAGTCACGAGCTCCGCTGAGGCTATGAGGACGAAGCACAGGGCGAAGAGCCCCGCCCTCTTCATTGTTAAGTCCTCGGACGCACGGTCACTTAGAAGTGGAGGACTCGATAGGGCCTTCAACGTGCTGAGAGCATCTCTTCATCGCTTGAACTTTGAAATGAAGTTTCTCATTTCGTGTGGCTCACTATTTCCACTTCTATGTTTAGATCATCTTTCAAGGTGTTCTTTAATTTGCCGAAGTCTTCTTCATCGGCTGTTAATATGCGTTTAGCGTCATGCTCCCTCATCATTAATGAGGCTATTGCTATGTGGAGTAAGTCCTTTGTTCTACAGTTGATCCATGCGAGTTTTACTGCTTCCCTGAAAATCTTTGCAGCGTATGTCTCGTTGAGCTTCTCCAAAACATAGAAGTCTTGGCTTTCGATCACTTTCACTCCAAGTTGCTCTAGTATGGGGAGTAGCATGCCGGTTAGAGCTTCGCATAGAGCTTTGTATCCCAGCTTCCCCATGGTAGTTGCCAATCTATTTAATGGTTCGATCAAGCTCCATTGTCCACTCATAATCCTCCTACATACTACGTTAGCTACTTCCATGAACGCATATGTTGAGGTTATGAGAGTCCCCCTCCCCTCCTAACATCTTCGAGTGTTTTCACCGATTCTCTATGCCTACTCTCAGTTGGAGTTAAGGCTGATATGAGTACGCTTGAATCCACGTAGTATACTACCATTCCCTCTTTAACTCCTCCACGGCATCTATGGAGTGCTTCAACGTTATTGGCGATATCCCCATCTTAGCCAGCAATTTACCCACTCTCAAACCAAGCTCCGCTGGATCGACGTCCAGTTCTCCACCCCAGTAGACGAAGATTGGCCGCTTCAACTTTGGGTAGACCTCCTCGATCAACCTCTCCCAGAATTCGATAGCTTCACTCGCACGACCCATTACATGCAATTCTACGTAAGCGCCGATGTCTGGATCGGTCTTCACGATGGATAGCACGCTGTACATGTTGTATATGAATTGCATGGGCAAACCTGGTTCAAAGAGCATTCGCGTCAACTCTGAGGGGAGTGAGGAAGCCCACTCCAAGCATGTGAGGAGGGGTTTTGAGAGCACCTGGAATGTATCTTCAAGGTCAACTTTACTCAAGCTTAACCTTCCCCATCCTCCTAATTTTCTCCGTAACCTCCTCTAAGCTTATTGCAATTCTCTCCAACTCTGAAGCAAGTTTCCTCTTCTCATCCGATGGAAGTTGCATGAAGTTCTGTGCTTTAGCCATTGTAACCGCAAGCTTCATTATTGCAGCCATAAACTCCCCAAAAACGTCTGGGGGGATGTGCTTCGAGAATTCAGCCAGATGTTCCGGCTTCAAGAGATCATTTAAAGCCTCATCTAACCTCCTCCCCTCAACTTCCTCAAATTCAGCAACTTCATTCAATATACGACTGAAAACCTTTACCATTTCAATCATCGGGGTAAGCCCCCTAGCAAACTTATCCATCTGAATCGACATTACCAACACCATTCAAATTAACGATAATTAAATCCTCGTTCATCAATTTAGAACGATTGCTCCATAAATATATCTTTATAGTTTACCACTCATCTTCAGTAAACCTTTAAGTATTCTGGCTTGTTAATCTCAGTAAGTCCCAAATACATTATATAATCCTTCGGCAAACTTCACTAGTTCCTCAACGAACTTTACTCTAAATTTGACCTCCTCTATACTGAGCCTAGCCTCGTGGAATCCTTCGACGTGGAGGAACCAAGCGGCATGCCACCAATTCGCAACCTGAGGGCTCACCCTTTCAGAGAGACGCCTCACAGCGCTGAACAGTAGCGCGGCCGTCCGTCTACCCCTACTCTCAGCCTCCTCATGCTCAGGTAAGGCGAAGCGCCTCGCTAAAACCTTCACAGCCTCTTCAGCGACCTTGTAAAACTTCTCACTCGCTTGAACCGGCTCGCTCTGCTCCACGTACTTCTTACCTTCATCTAAGTACCTTTCAGCCTCCACACCCTCGGCCACCTTACACTTCTCCCGCTGATCTTTCACCACCCCCCTGAACCTGTGTCAAACAACGCTGTGCAATTAACATCCTCATCAAGAGGCCTGACCTTCACGTTCTTCAAGGCGTGCATCAGTAATGCTGAAAGAGCAATCCCATTTACTATATCATCAGCAACTCGATGGGCTTCAATTTCTTCGATACTGGGTCTACTTGATAGCCTAGAGATTCTAAGGCCGTGGCCCCGAGAACGGGTACGTCTTCGGGCTCACCAAAAACTATTGGAACGAGGGCACGCCTCTCTCCATATTCCACAATCGCTCCTCCAACGTCGCGCTCCACGATTCCGCCACCGTAGACTCTAAGCCTCTGCCTAGCAACAGGGTTTCCCCGAGGCAATCAGTTCTAAACAGTTGTAGACGATTTGATTGCCTCGGGGTTCCCGGGCTCCGTTCGGGTCTTCATCGCATCACGGCCCGGACCATCAGGGCTCCACGTAACCCCAAAGCCCCTCATCCGCCTTCACCCATCCCTCCTTTAGCTCGGGGGCAACCGTCATCGAGCGGTTGCTTATCCCTCATCGCTCTTCCGCGCGCGGACGTGAGTTGAGTGGTCAGCAGGTTAATAAGCGTTGTGCGGGCATTGGGTGACGGAGGCATGTGCTTAGAGCTGTTTAAAGCTGTTGACAAATGATGCTAACTCAGCAACAGGCTTAAGACCCAGCCTCTCGAGAATGGAACGCGGTATTGATGTAAAAAGCGCTCCACTATCCACTAAAACCTCAACCTCTTCTCGCCTCGCTAGATCGACGCTGTAAACCCGGATCCTTATGTAAGTAAACCCCATGCCACATCCTCACTTCGGTCAAGTAGAGGGCTGAATGCGCACCTCTGTCCGGTCCGTGGACAGTAGCCGGGGCAACTCTTCACAGAGGGCATCTGAACACGGGAGAGGTGTTGAGCCAGCTGACGCCCAAGTACATGACGAAGCCGGGGTCCTCGGCCCACTCCCTGGCCCTCTTGTTCCCAAACCTCTCGGCTATGCGCGCGATCCTCTCAACGAGGACTCGGCCTATCGTCATCGCCCTCTCCTTAAAGGACCTGGCCCTGAGGGCCTCCACCACCTTGGAGGCTATGGACCTCAGGACGT
>Ga0080004_1182305_pt1 | contig 10758 bp, 18 predicted proteins | sample WasSprMetagenome_FD_69207 | JGI IMG/M metagenome (GOLD analysis project Ga0080004, IMG submission 69207) | Sulfidic aquatic microbial communities from Washburn Spring, Yellowstone National Park, USA - WS (SPADES assembly) (version 2) | ecosystem: Environmental > Aquatic > Thermal springs > Hot...
CGCTTGAGATAATAGAGACAAACAGAATAAAAAGATACTCTACATACTACATATGCGGAGAATATGACATTGGATACGGCATAATATACTATCTGCTCACACAAGAAGACAGAAGACATCCTCTGACCCCCGCAGTAATGAAGAAACTGTTTTACATAGACGACTTCTGTGTGACAGAGACGGCTAGAGCCTTAGCAAAAGACTTGAAGACAGGACTCATACACACTCCAGACCCGGTCGAGATCATAAGAATAATCGAGAGAAATGAAGAGATAGCTGAAACAGCCAGAGGTCTTCTTCAGAAAAACCTGCCCAAGATGAGCCCTATGGTGGTGGCAGCAGGACTAAGCTATATAGCACATCTCATGAGAGGAGAAGAGATATCAAAAAGCGTAATAGCAAGACTATATGGAGTAACAGAGGTCTCTATAAGAACTTTCTACTCAAGATATATGATTTTAAACAGAGGCGAGAGGTGAAGAAAAATGCTTAAAGACATGGCCTTAGACGCTGTGAAGCTTTTGGTCTTGAGAAAAATGGTTGGAAAAGAAGATCATCTGAAGTTGCTGATGAGATGGATGAGCAATGGAGAATCGATAGGAGACTTAGTGAGAGAATATGATGTCGAGAAATACGCTGTAAGAGGATTAAAAGATAGATTCATGAGAAAGTTAGGATCTTATCAGCTTGGGAGCAGACTGATAACAATAACAGTCCCAGTCATACTTGAGAAAGTGCCGGTAGTATTTGAGAAAAACACATGTATGTTGTGCGGAAGAATGTTGTTATACTCAGCACCAGAAGATCATCTGAACAAGAGACATGGAAAAATAGTTAGAGAATACACAGAGAGAATACTGAGAGAGGCTTTAGAGGCGTATGTCAATGCCAACAATATACGTGTCGAGACCAGTTAAAGAGAAGCTCACAGAGCTGGCCAATAAGAAGGGGATTGCGAGAAACAAAGTGATTGAAGACCTCATAAAAAGATGTGAAGAGATAAACATTGAGAAGCTAGACAGAGTGATGTGGTATGCGATCAAAGTGTCTATGAGCGTGGGAGCGTTCAAAGAGAATCCTACAGACGGAAACTACGCCAGACTCAACAAGACAATAGATCAGATAGAAGAGAGATTAGATATAGACGTTAAAGAGCTTAGAGAAGCAATCAGAAGATATCTAGAGGTGGCAAGAAGAGAATATAAAAACCCTCAGGTGAAAATAGAAGAGATAAACAAAGCAAAGATAGAGCTTAACGAAAAACTTAAGATGACGCTAATGAACATGGCTCGAAAACACATATTAGAGGCTGAATAACATGTTCTGCGACAAAACAGTAAGTCTCAAAGGAGGATTCTTCTACTACATCAAAAAGGCGAGATACACATACATATGCTTCTACTGTCAGAAGCCTATATACAGAAAGATGTATTACGTCCTTGAAAGAGATCTTTCGGGGACAGAGAGAAGATATCACGTCGAGTGTCTAGAGAAGATGCTCAGCGGAAGAATAAAAATAAAATATCTTTATGAAGAGAACGAGGCCAGACCTCTCCTCTGTATAGAGAAAAGATAAAAAATATGTTTTTTTAATCTTTTTTTGTCTTCACATGCTTGCGTGTGTTTTTTTAAGTCTCATAAACATATTTTTACATAGGGATGCACATGAGGAACAAGATTGTAAAAGACTGGGGGAGGAAGTCCGTAGAGATCGCATTTGAGAATCTTGAGAAGAAAGGCGTGAAAAAGATCACGACAGTCGACATAATGATTGAGGCTGACGTCTCATACACCACAGCACTTCAATATCTCAGGCTCTACTGCGTCAAGAAAGGATATGTGTATAGAAAAGGCGAGTGCATCTTAGAGAAGGCTGGGACAGAAATAGAATACACATCAGGTTAAAAAGTATTTTACTACAAAACTATTTTTTTAAAAGGATGCTATGTCGGGAAACATTGATTTAGAGAGAAAACTCAAGACGTTTATAAAACAGATGAGCACATACGCAAAAGCTGTTAGAAAAGAGCCTGCCGAAGCTGTCAGAGAGGAGCCTGCCGAAGAAGAGATCGAGATAGAGATAGATTATGACGAGATAGAGAGATATCTGAGAGAGACATACGGCGAGACGAAATCAGGAAAGATCTTGAGATTCTTCGGCGGAGACTGGTACATCAAAGATGAGATAATAGATCTTCTGAAGAAAAGCGGGAAGAAAACGCTTGTAGAAGTCTTCGGAGGATCTGGAGTGATAACTTCACACGCTCCCAGAGACGTTTTTAAACATATCGTGTATAACGATATAGATGATCTTTTGGTGAACTTCTTCACAGTATTGAGAGAGAGACCTGAAGAGCTTAAGAAAAAGCTTATGCTCATGCCACTATCAAGATCATTAAGAAAACAGATTTTCAAAAAGATAGAGAGCGGAGAGATATACAAGATGGATCCTGTGGACAAAGCTGCGTATATGTTTTTCACAACATGGTCAAGCTTCATGGGGGTCATGAGAAGAGACGGAGCAGGATTCGCAATAGGAAGAGAGAAAGGTCTTGAGCGTGAATACGTCAGAAAGATAATATCTCTCACAGAGCTTGCGAAAAGATTTATCGATGTGACAATTGAGAACAAAGACTTCAGAGAGCTCATAAAAATATACGATTCAGAGGCTACGGCGTTCTACTGCGACCCTCCACATCTAGATCCTCTGGGCAAAACAAGAGACAAAGCATATATACATGGGTTTACAGAGAAAGATTTTAAAGATCTTCTGGATATATTAAGCAGTATAAAAGGTGCTTTCGTGTTGAAGCTTCCAGAAGATCATCTTCAGATAGATTTTATAAAAGAGTGGATAGAGAGAAACAGATACAACATGAAAATAATCGAACATATGCACTCAGCGAAAAAAGTGGTTAAAGAGAAGAGACCTAGGATCCACACGATCCTCGTGTATAACTATAATATATAAGAGAAAAAAAGAGACTGTTTAATAACGCTCATGCTCAGGTCTGAAGTCTTCCTCATAGGCGACAATAATCTCTTCTTCATCAAAATCCTCTATAATGAATATACATCTCTCATTTATATAACGTCCTCCATGAGCCTCACATATTCTTCTGAAGAGATCTAGAAACCCGTCTCTGGGGGCCTGAGAGATCAGCCTCACAATTTCAGCCTCAATCACGATTGCGTTAGTCTTCTCTCTAGGATTGAGAATGCTCATCATAAATCTAAACGCTCTCTTCACACGATCTTCAACGCTCATAGCTTCACATTTTCAACTGTTTCATTCAGAGCGTTCTGTTATATAGATTACACATTTTTTCTCCAAAGGATCATATTTTCCTTCATGAATCTCACATGCCTCTCTAAAGTAGTTAAGAACTGTTGAATAAGCATAGTCCACTTGACTATAAACTTCTTTGAAAGACACCACTATATAATCTTCTGATTGTTTCATCTTCTGATCTACTATCATATTGAATACTCTCTCAATTTCCAACCGAGCTCTTTTATTAGGCATACACTCACCAATATATTATGTTCTTACAAAGCTTATATATTTATACACCTATCTATATATATGTATCACTACCTATCTATATATATATATCTCTATATGTGACACCAAAAACTTAGTTACTAAAATGCAAAAATTTAAAAGCTTGATCGCTAGCCAAGTGCTCTAGCGATCAAAAAGATTCGCTATTAAGCGTTTATGTTTTTCATTAAAAAATAAACGCTTAGTGAAGGATCAAAAAAGAATCATCCGAATCATGTCTATACATGATCGAGGGTTGACCGAAAGTATTCAGTTTAGAGGGGGTGACCGAAACTATTTTTTTACAGGGGATGACCGAAAGTATTATGATTCACTTCTGATCTGTTTTTGATCATATATGGACGGATCTTTTTTTATGAATCTTTTCATATTCTAATATGAAAAAGATTCACAGGGGATGTGCTGATTTTGACATGTTTTTCATATGAGGGTATGAAATGATCATATATGGACGGGTTTCAGCGATCTTTTTTGAATTTTTAGTTACTGTTTTCGGGTGATGAATAGATATATAGATATATATTCATCGGATCAAAGCTCTCCTATTGATTCATTTTTCAGCAATCTTTTTTCTCATACTCTATTTTAGAGTATATGTAATCTTTTTTCTCATACTCTATTTTAGAGTATGTGTGTTTTTATTATTTTGTTAGTCATCAATCTTTTTGGATGTAGATGTCGAGACCTTATGAGAAGGGGAAGCTTTGTGAATGGGAGCTGATAAAGATTCTTAGGCTCTCAGGTTTTGTGTGTATTCGTTCTCCCGGCTCTGGCCGTGGCAAAAGAACTTGGTATCCTGATGTTGTTGCTGTCAGAAATGGAAGAGCTATTTTTATTGAGGTGAAATGTTTCTCTGACGACCGCCACGTTCCTATTCCTCTTGAGAAGTTCAGAAGAATGATCTGGCTTTCTAAACATGCTGGCGTGAAGTTTTTCATATGTGTGAAATATGAAGACGTGGGATCCTTCAGATGTGTAGATTTAAACTCTTACGACTCTATTGGAGAGAAATATGTGATGTATAGACGTGAGAAGATCCTTTCTGGGAGAGATCCTAAAGATCTTGAGGCATAACGTATTTATAGCTCTGTGTCTATAAATTATATCGGGTGTGTGTATGTCTAAAAAGCTGATTGTCATATCAGTCAAATTTCCAGAGGATCTTCTTGTGAAGCTAGATGAATACGCCTCTAAGAGAGGTCTGTCAAGATCTGAGGTCATAAGAATGGCTGTAGAAACTTTTTTAGAGCTTCACAAAACTGTTGATAAAAAGATTCTGGTTAAACATTTTGATGATGAAAAATCTTCTGATGTCGAGATTGCTGTTAGAAAAAGAAAAATTTCTTTAGAGGTGTGATGTTTTATTCTTTGTAGATGTCTCTCACTTTGAAACAATATTTGTCATATTCGTCCCAATGTGTTATATACACTCCATCTTCTTTTAGAAACTTGATGTATTTATTAAGATCTTTAATATCTCTCTTTTTTACACAAAACACTCTGGGGATCTCTGTTATAGGTTTTTGAACAAGTTTCTCTGTGTCTATTGTTTTGAAGACTTTTTCGATCTCTTCGTCAATCTCTTCTTCTATTCTGCTCTGAGGTAGTTTCTGCTCGATTTTTTCTTCTTCTACTTTATTCTGAGGCAGGCGTGTGTTGATCCCTCCGCTGATCTGATTTATCATATACTCTAGTTTAGAATAGATGTCGGCATATTCAAGAAGCAACGCTATGGCATCAACTGGATATGCCAGTCCTTTTGATTTTGCGAACTCTTCAAGTCTTCTATAGATCTCTTCTCTAACAGATATATGTCTATAACCTTTTACAGGCATTTTCTCTCATCTATTTCATATACTCTATTCTAGGGTATATAAGCTTACACATTTGCTTAAGATTTATAAAATTATTACAGGGTTAAACAGATATGCTCATAATAATTCTGTGTTATAAACAGAATGAGAGAAAGATATAAAAAAAAGAAACTGTTTGAAACAGGGTTTAACTGTTTTACTCTTCTTAGTAGTATGGTGTCACTCCGGCTAGTGCACTTATTATTTTGTCTGCTATTACTGGGTCTGCTCCTAAAGCCACAAATCTTGCTTTCAATGCCTGTGCTGTTCTCAGCAACACAGGGCCGGAGTGTGAAAGTTTTGCACTTGATATTGCGAATCCAAGTGCGTAGTGTATGCCGTGTTTACCGGGTGGAACGTCGTTCTCTTCTAATATTCTTCTAACAATCTCTCTGTCAGCTGTTATCAGAATGACGGCAGCCTCATATCTTGGATCCATTACTTTGTCTTTTATCGCTGTTAATACAGCAGTAACGTTAGTGCCTGAGTATTTCAGTTCATATTTTTGTAACTGTTGAATTGGGGTCACGGGCATTTACATCACCCCGTTACAAGTTTTGCGAGTATATCCATTATTGCTGGGTCTGCTCCTTTTAATGCGTATTCAGATTTTAATCCTTCTACTAACGCTGCAGGCATTTTACCGGCGTAAGCCTCAGCATGTCTAGCAAGGTTCAAGACGAATCCTAGGTGGACTCCCCACAGCCCTGTGGGAACATTGTTAGCTGTTAATAACGTTCTTGCTCTCTCAATAAGTATTCTATATTTCAATCCGTTGCTAGCATATTTTGGGATTGCTATGCTTTTGGCTGCCTCATATCTAGTTCCTACTCTATCAGGTGCTGTCTTTCCTGTGAACTTTGCGATCATGTCATCTGCGTATTTAACTAGTTTGCCCATCTATCTCTTCACCTCACCTTTCCAGAAAACATATATATCTCGTTACATATTTTTCAAATGGTGTTTCAAAGATTCAAAAAAAGACCGGGGTCTGGTCTGCTCATGGATCAAAAGAACAATTCAAATGAAAAACGATCCGAAAGCTCCTCTCAGATTGATGTGACGTCTCTAGGAGTTGAGATTAGCGAGCCTGAGCTTGAAGAGGTTCCGTATATATTTATCCCTTCTGCTAAAGACTTTGAGATCTATAAGAAGCTTGTGTATGCTTTCGGAGAGGAGAAGGCTAAGTTTATCATGAAGCTTGTCAGAGAATTTGTCGTCCGCAGGCTGTCATCAATCATCAAATTTGCTGAGCACGTCCTCTCTGATATTCATCTGACGGGGATAAAAATTGATGTGATTACTGAGAGAGAATATGGCGAGACAGACTTCAGAGTGACGTTTAAAATAGATGTGACAGATATAGATCCTGACACTATCAAAAAGACTCTGAGGATCCTCAGGAGATTCGCTAAAATGCACGACCTGAAGAAAGAGAAGATTTTCGCAGCATTGTTAAGCACATATGAAGAGAGACAAGACGTCATGAAAGACTAAAAATATTATTCTTTTCACAATAATGTTACAGGGGCATGAAAAATGAGTGTTGAGATAAGACTTTTAGTCCCCAAGGCGATTTATGAGGCTCTTGAGAAGAAAGCTAAAGAAAACAATCTCAAGCTTGAAGATCTTATAATAAGAGCTGTAGTGAGAATAATAGAGGAGGAGAGCAGAAGATGAGCTATTATACTGATTTTATAAACACTTTAAGTCGTTTCATGTCTGCTAACGAGATAAACAATCTGAGAGAGGCGATACTGACGGGAGCTAGAAGCGTCGCACAAGGGAAATACGGCGAAGAGGCTGTGAGAAATGCAGCCAAAAAGATATGTTCTCTCATTGAGAAGGCTCATCCTGTTGAGACAAAACTTCTTGAGAGAGATCTTGGGAAGAGCTTTCAAGACTATTGTGTAGATATGATCATTACTTCAGTATATGAGCAGTCTATAAGATTATACAGGTTGGGATCTCTGGTGTCAGAGTCTGAGACATCTAAAAGCGAGAGGTCTCCGAGGCTGTTCTAGATGAGGATAGGGATCTTCACTAGCTCCAGAGCTATTTCTCTGAGGAAAGTTGCTCAAGATATCTCTAAAGTTTTCTACAGACACGGAATTGAGGCAGAGATCTTTCCAACATCTACTCCTCTTGATGATGAGATTTTAAGTCTAGACGGAGCGATAATTGTGATGCCTGTCGACCTCACTTTTCATGTTGATTCTGCGTATAAATACTACAGATTTAAAGCTATGGGCAAACCTGCTGTTTATTACGCAACTATTGAAGGCAAAGTGTTTAATCCGCAACTCTTCTCATGGATCAAGAGAGAGGTGTTTTTCACTCCTAACTCTAGATATACTAAGGCGAAGCTTTCTGAGGCAGGCTTCAAGACAGGCGAAGTTGTTTATCACGGCGTGGATCTCAACAAATTCTCTGAAGGCGTATATGTTAAATATGGCGGTGAGCTCAGAAGGTCTTTAGGCATCTCAGAGGATGATTTTCTAGTAGGATACATAGCGTCTGGACATAAGAGGAAGTGTCATGATCTTGCTTCTGGAGTGATGTCTATTCTCAAAGAGAAAGATCCTTCTGTAAAGCTTCTGGTCTTCACAGATGACGAAGGTGCTAAACATTATCAAGGTCTTGACAATGTCATTGTCATATCTAACTTCGGCAATGTTGATGATGACGCAATAATAACTATATATCACGCATTAAATCTTTATGCTCATTTCGCATGTGCAGAAGGATTCGGTCTGCCTGTTTTAGAGGCTTTGGCGTCAGGCGTCCCTGTGATCCATCCTGACTACGATCCTCTGTCAGAGATCACAGATGAAAACTCAAGCTTCAGAGTCCCTGTGGAGTCTATAGTCATGTATAAAGATGTGTCATCAATCATATTTGAGCTTCATAGATACAATATCAGAGATTATGCTGAGATGATTTTATATGCTAAAGACATGTTGAAGTCTAAAGCTGATGAGTATGTTAAAGCAAGTGTTGAGAGAGCCTCTCAATTTGATATGTATCAGCTTTACAAAAAGATTGTGAGATATTTCGCCTCTGTATAAATATTGTTTTTAATTAGCTTTTGAACAATAATATTAAGATGGTGAACATATATGGCGTCTCAAGAGCAACCAGCTATTCCACAGCCTCAGCCTACGATACCTGTGCCGAAAGAAGTTGAGCAACTAGGAAATCTGTTAGGACAGCTGTATGTTCAGTCTTCAGAGCTTGTGTTGTATTGTGTAGATATTACTGATGAAGACATCAAAGGGAAGCCTACTCTCAAGTCTCTCAAAGAAGTGTGTCTAGATGTCGCTAGGACTGTGAGAGAGATAATGTCTCTGACAAGAAAGACTAAGAGATGACGTCATGTCATCTCTAAACATATATCTACCGCCTATAACGATGAATGTTGAAGGATGTGAAGTCTATATTATGAATGTTGTTAAAACAAAAAATCTTTTTAATCAAGATCGTTTCATAATATCTTGTAGAGTTAAATGTAGAGGCGTTCTCTCTAAACAGTTTACTTTAGATGTCTCTTCTAATGAAGAGTTTATGAGGCTTCTCAAATATGAGATCGCTCTTTTCAAATCAATAATATATGCGGGGGCTCGAGACATATATGAGTCGTGAGGAGAATGTTTTAGACTATGATCTTTTGAGTAAATATCTCTCTGAGTCATCTTCAGAAGCTGTTTATATAGATGTTGAAAATATTGATCTTGATTTTCTCTCAGAGTTTTATCACTCAGTATCTTTCGGAATAACAGATCCTATTGGTCAGCTTCAGGCTTGGCTTTATGACAGACTGAAAGAGCTGGCCTCATGGTTTTCATCTATTGTTGACACAATTGTCTCGCCTGTAAGAGCTACTGTGAACGCTATTGACAGCTTCATAAGGACTATTCCTGAGAGAGTCAGCACGCTTGTCTCATCAGCTGTGTCGTCAATGATAAGCGGTTTAGAAGGCGTGATCAGAGGTCTTATCTCAGGCGTCTCAGGTCTCATAACAGATGTTCAAAACTATTTGTTGAGACTGAGATCTTTCATATCAGACTCTTTCAAAACAGTCTCTCAGGCTCTTACAGATGTTTTCAGCAAGATTGTTTCATCACTTGTTGATTCTTTCAGCAAGACGTGGGGCTTTATAAAAGATCTTGTGGGGTCTCTATCAGATGCGTTATCTAAAATAGGCTCTGGGATATTAGACGCTCTCTCTTATGTCGCCAAGTCTCTAGGTGGTGCAATAACTTCTTTAGGAGACATGTTGTCAGGCGTTTTGTCTAAGCTTTGGGACGGGATCCAGTCTTTCTTCAAGTATCTCTCAGAGGCTTTATCAAGCATTGGAAAAACTATTTTAGACTCTCTCTCATCTGTAGGAAACATGATTTTAGAAGGCATCAAGACAGCAGGCGACTTTCTATCTAATTTCTTAAACACCATATGGAGCGGTATTCAAAGTCTAGGCTCGGCTGTGGCAGACTTCTTCGGAAAGATATGGGAAGGCATCAAATCATTCGGCGAATGGCTCTACAATGGTGTGAAAAGCTTTATAGACTGGCTTTGGAGCGGGATCCAAGAGATCGGGAGACATCTCGCAGATTTCTTCGGGAGCGTGTGGGAAGGGATAAAAGGCTTCTTCAACTGGCTCTGGAACTCGTTACAAGAAGTCGGTAAATGGCTTTGGAACGCTCTACAAGAAGCTGGAAAATGGCTTTATGAACATATCAAAGGATTTATAGACTGGCTCTGGGGAGGGATCCAATGGCTCGGAGGACTGCTGGCAGATGTCTTCGGAAAGGTCTGGGAGGGCGTCAAAGGATTCTTCCATTGGCTGTGGGAACAGATCACAGGCGGACTCTCATGGATAAGAGATGCTATTGCTGATGCGGTTCAAGACATCATAAAGACTTTAAGCAACATAGTTACTGAAGGAGTGGACAGCATTCTCAAATTCTTCTCAACAGTCGGAGAGACAATTAGTCAAGGACTGACTACAATCGGCTCGGGACTGGCTAGTCTAGGAACTGTGATCAGTCGGGGCTTCACAGTTGTGGGAGAAATTGTAATCGGCGGTCTCACCAATCTTACACAAACAATGTCTGAGTTCTCTAAATATGTTACAAGTTTTGGTGCACAAGTTTTAGGCGGTCTCGCATCTATCGGCGGAGCGATCCAGTCTTTCATTGATTTCGTCAAGAATCTTCCTAAGGCTCTTGAAAGTGTTTTCAAAGGGATTGTAGATTTCTTCTCTAAAGCATATGATTTTCTGAAAGATGTTGTCTCGAACCCGCTGGAGGCTTTTAAGAAATATATTGTCGAGCCTATCTG
>Ga0080004_1227211_pt1 | contig 10758 bp, 6 predicted proteins | sample WasSprMetagenome_FD_69207 | JGI IMG/M metagenome (GOLD analysis project Ga0080004, IMG submission 69207) | Sulfidic aquatic microbial communities from Washburn Spring, Yellowstone National Park, USA - WS (SPADES assembly) (version 2) | ecosystem: Environmental > Aquatic > Thermal springs > Hot...
AATAGCCAGGATCAACAGCAATCATATTGATTACAGTTCTCTAAATTTTGTTGCTAGTGATGGAAGAAAATTATATGCCCTAAGATATGCTAAGAGATACTTTGATTATTACACGCTATACTATCTTAAAAGACCTCGTGAAGGCCTTAAGATAGATAAAGTCTCTGAAAAAACTGCACAGCTTATAAGAATGAAGCTGGCTGCTGGAGAGAAGGCGATAATAGTAGCCTCAGAAAAATTAACAGAAGAGGAATGGGATGAGATACCTAATAAACATATGTTAATAATAGATAGAGATCTTAGCACAAAGCTAGTAATGATATGACTATCTAATCTAATTTTTTAATAGATAATAGTGTTTATCATCGCAAATATGTTTATCATTTGTCATCATTGATGATCCTTGCAAACGATCGCTTAAGTTATCTAAAAAGATAATGACCTTATGTTTCCAAAATCTTTTGTATTAGCAATTACATGTGCTTTGTTTGCAACTTTTTTAGAGCTTTCTTTAAGAAGACTCCATTCAATTATTAAAGATTTTCCTAATGGTCTAGATAGATCATATAATTGCCACCTATCTCCATCTGTCATAATAATATATCGAATATCTGTTGCTTTAGCAATTTTAGCTATTCTAATAAATGCAACCTCATTTAATTTGCCTAAAGCTTTTACTTCAACACCTATTTTCTTAATTTTATTGCGCTCTTTGATCTAAAGAAGATAAACAAGCTTGATTTTCACTCTTTTATCTACAGATATGACAGACTCTGGAACAACTTGATCAGGATTTTTAAAATCTCATCCAAGCATCCCTAAAAATGGCACAACTATCCGAAGTTTTACAGCTTCCTCATTACGTATATAAAACTCTTTATTTTTATTAATATTTGTCTTCAGCTCGTGTTTTAGCTCTTAAAAACTTCTAAATTTGCTTCCGACATATTATATATATGAAAGTGATCCTAAGGAAACTACTTTTGTCTTTATATAGATCAAAAATCCTCTTAAAACATGCTCCTAATTTAAGATATTAGGTAGATCTTTTTAAAATATAATGTATAGTAATTTATACAAACTTTTCTTTGCATTACTTAGTCTCTCAGTTTTTCCAGCTGGTAAAAGTATTTTGTTAAGAAGATTATCATCATTTTAAATTAAGGTCTGTGATAATAAACAGTATTGGAGTTTCTCATTAATTTATCTGCAAATTCTAGTGCTTTTGAAAATATTTTATTCTTCTTTACTATCTCTCTCACATATTCGCCATATTCATTGCTCCTAATTAATTTTCTAGTCTTCTCAACCTCTTGCTGAAGTACCCAAGCATTATGTAATGCTCTTAATGTGAAGCTTCTTTTAAGTCCCTCTAAACCCTCCTTCTTGCAGACAGGACATTTACATTCTTCAAGAATTTTTTGCTCCTCTCTGCTAAGTGCAGGATAAGATTTGTGTCTCTCTCTATCTGTGATATATCTATCTCCTACTCCAGGAAGCTGTATAGCTCCAAAAGCAGCCTTTACTCTCCAAGATGTTGTATCTATAGAATCAACACCTATGTAATACATCAAATGCATAGTGATAGAGCTTCCCACTCCAAAAACATGAAGAATTTTATCAGGTAATAAAGTTCTAACAAACAAAACTATTTTTATTACATTATAGATACCTCCAACTCCTTTAGTATTAAATACAGACGGGACTAAGCTTCCAATACCATATATATTAAAATCTCCTATTTTTTCTAACATATCTATATAATGTCTTACTACTTTTAGGTCGTGTCCGTGAATCACAGGAATTAGCTCAAGATTTATGCTTTGCTTGATTTTGAGCATTCGTTCAGTATTCTCGAGCGTTTGAAGCAGTCTTCTCTTCACAACTTCTAGTGGCAAATTAGGGGTAATCGGATAATCTAGAATAACACCAAAATTTGCTCTTCCCTCCTCATATAGAGACATGAGGTCTTCCGGTGTTATAGTCATATCTCTTTTTTTCATAAATAGAAAACCTCCTGAATCCATAGCTATTAATCCGTAAAACTTCATATATTCATGAATACCATGAATTCTAATCTGTTTCTCAATTAGTTTATTGCTAATTATATCATAGGCATTAAGCATTAACCCATCAATCTTGAAAAAATTCCATGGCCTAGGAGTACATTTTACACATTGTGTAAACCATAGACGTGGAGTTTCGATCCTCATTTCAGCAACACCTTTTTAAATAATTAAGCAAGTAATTTTGAGCCATAGGGTGAGAAACCCCATACATGTCCCATGCAAATCTTCCTTTTTTTAAAACTATCTCAGCAACTATTTCTTTGGGAGGAAGTAAGTCTACCCTGATCTTTGCTAAACTAGCTGCTAACTCTATTATTCTTCTATGTGTGTAGTCATATCTTACTTCTAACTTGGAGGAAAAAGTTCTTACAAAGGCTATTATTTTTGAATAGATATTTAGCTCTTTAACCCTTATAAAAAATTTAGCAATATAGTCAGCTAATATTTGTATTGATTTTTCTAAAAATTCTTTTGAATAAGGCTGACCATGTTTTCTACACCACCATTCAAAGAGACCAGGACAGTCATACCAAGATTTACTCCAATCATGCCACGGAGTTTTGACTCCATAAAACTCTTCAGGAACGAGTCCAAAAGGCTCGGAGATAGTCATTAAATGAATCTCTTTTCTCCTTTCTTTTAATTTTGCGAGGGTCTTAAATAAGATCTTGTATGATCTAGACTCATGATATGGTTTATCAGCTGAGCATGGATATATTAAAAGGATCTTGGCTTTTCGAGGAATGTAATAGTTTGATATAAATTTTAACCATTTTATCACTTCATTGTTCGTAGTTAACGTAAGATAAACTTCATATGGGTTATAACACGTAAGATCTTGGCTTATGTTAACGCCTCTCTTAGCATGTTTAAGACTTGCTTTATAATAGATCTCATGCTTATCCATAATATGCCCCCATCATATAGTTAGCAAACATTTAAAAAGTTATTCGTTCTTTATTTAAAATGTTCTTAAAAATCAAACATACTTAGATAAAAATAAAACAGACATTAATTTTAAATACCTAAGCTAGTGACACGCCTCGTTTAAGGATCTTTAGTTCGTCTATTAATTTATCTAATATTTTTGTTATTTCCTTAGGATCCAACTTAAGATCATTCTCGGCTATTTTATAAACATCCTCGTAAGAAATCCATGAATTCCTTCTACCTCCTATCTTTTTTACAATGATTTCAATCAGTAAGAATTCTTCTATCGTCAGAATATCTTTAAGAGCTTCTAGGAGAATATTTCTTATTTCTAGTTTCATTTTCTCTAATTCACTTAATTTTTTATTAAGCTTCTCAAGAAAATCTACATCAATGAGTTCATTGAGTTCATCGATAAATTTCTCGGCTTCTATCATCTTCTTCTGGTCCTTTATGAATCGTTTAAGAATTTTTATCACATTTTTAATATTATTAAGAAACTCTTTTGATTCTTTTACATATTTCTCCCATAGTTTATAAATTAAGTCTTTTTTATTTTTCAATTCTTCAGTGAGCTTTCCAATAGTCCTCAGAGATTCTTCTATAATTCTCTTTACTTCTTCTAATGTGCTTGGTTTAACATTGTTAGCAATTTTTTCATAATTCGATTTAATATGATCCACCATATCCATATAATTCTTAGCTTCCTTCTGATAGTCTTCGATATCAAATATTGAAAAAATATATTGAGCGAAAGAATTAGAAGTTTCTAATAAATTTACAAATTCTTTTTCTTTATCATATAAGTCTTTAATGTAAGGAATATATCTTTCCAAAGCTTCTATATAATCTTGAAAAGTATTTATATTACTCTCTAAGTAATCTGCTAGATCTTTTATCTTAACTCTCTCGATTTTTACCGGATTTAATTGTGGATAAGTCTCACTAAACTGACGGAGCACATCAAGTATTGAACAAGACATCTTATATTTTTCGCTGACGTTCATGCCTTTTAATTTTTCTTTAAGAGTTTCTTGCTTATTAATTGTCTTGTTGATTTTTTCATTTAAATTCTCAATCACCTTTATTATTTCTTCCTCATTTCGTCTCGCTATATCTAAAAACTTATTCATTAGATATACCTTGGGATTAAAGTAAAAAGCTTCTTTTTCATCAATGGCAAAGTTAAATTTTTTCTTATCTTCATCATTGAATTTCTCAATAATTTCCCTGATCTCCTCGTCGGTAGCTTGTGAAAATTTCTTAACATTATTTATATTCTCCATAATTGTTGAATATTCTACTATGTCTTTGAGTTCAAAATAAATTTTAAATAGCTCACTTTTTTCTTTAACCTTATATAATAAATTCTCTATGTTGCTGATGATTCTCTCAGATTCATCCAAAATTTTATCGCCCAACTTTTTCGCTTCCTTGATTAATGGAAACAAATCCTCATCGAAGTGCTTTATCAATCTTTTTATCAAGGAAAGTTTTTGGAGCTCAAGCTCATCATTTAATCCAGCTATTTGCTGGACATTTTTATAGAGATCATCAATAAAAGATCTTAAATCACTTAAGACGATTAGACGTTCACCTCTCTCTTTCACCATATAAATATAACCGTATTGATTGAATCTCTCAGACACATCATTAAATTTATTATATAACGATTCTATCTCTTTATATAATTCGAATTTATTGGTTCGATAATAGTATTCATCTTTTTTCATAATGAAACCTTTGTACTCTAAAATATGAAGAAATACATCTTGAAGATAGCGAGGATTATCAAGAATGAAATAATCCTCTAGGTCTCTAATAGAAAGCTTAACCTCTGTTTCAAGGATCTTTAATATTCTACTTTCTACAGGATGTAATTTAACTTTATACTTTTCTTCGTTTCTTCGTTCTAAAAATCCATTATTCATCAAATCTTTAACTATTTCTCTGAATTTTGAAAAATTAATATCAGGGATCAATCCTACTTTTTTACTGCTAAACCGCGTATACTTAACTATTTCTTGATTTTTATCATATACCTCTCTAAGATCTATCTCTTGATCAACTACATTAACAAAAAATTTAAGTGTATCTGCGAATTCTCTTAAATTCGATGTCGAAGTCACTCGCAACTTTATAAAGACCCCATTGTTTTCTTGATCCTTTAGCCAATTATCAATCTTATCTGGAATGCCCAAATCATATCTCAATACTTTATCAATGGTCACATTTAGTTGATTTTCCTGAATTTCGCTCTTAGACATATTTAATGCCTTATATAGACAAATGATCCTTTTAGCGATCGTTGGATGCAATTTAACTTCAATAATAACGTTATCTCCATCTCTTCCTAGTCCCTTTTTATCTATTTCCTCTAATGCCTTAGGAGTTATATCTCCGGTAAAGATTAAAAATATAGAATGAATAGGAGGCTTTATTTCCTTTCTTAAACGTGAGATTTCATCTATATCTACCTCTTTTACATCACCATTTACTGGGAAGAAAAGTGATCTAAACTTTATCTCACTTCCAGCAAGCTTTAATTCTGCTACGCACGCTGAAAGATTGTCATTCTTTGGCCTACAGTACTTCTTGAGTATCGAAAAGTCCTTTGATTTTTCGAGGAGAGAAATTAAAGCGTCAGGCATATTAATCTCGTATTCTTTTACTAGATTTTTACTAACATCTCTCCAAAGTTTTAATCTTTTTTCTCTATCTTTGATAAAATCTAATTCTCTAGGTACGGGAGTAGGAAATATTTGGGAAAGAAGTTCTTCGCTGACCATATAATATGGCTCATCTTCAACTAATTTTTTCAGTATGATTCGTTGCACTTCATAAGCACTATCTTTTGTTATTCCCTCAAAGAAACTTATTATACTGTCCTCATCACATGGAAGATATATTTTTTGTTTAATATCTTCGTTTTCATAATAAAAGTGGATAATCAGATCTTTGAACTGTTCCCATTGCTCCGAATAAGCATCTATCTGAATAAATTTTTTACCATCTTTCTCTACTATATAACTCTTAAACGCGTCTTCTACATCATATACAGTTTTATCAGGACGAAGAGGACATACTTTAATAATGGCTTTCTCTATTTCACCTCTTCTTTTCAAATTATCGTTAATTATCGCGATTAGATTTTTGATGTTTTTATGATTAATACGATCTTCAAGCTCGTCCACTGAAAAAGGTTTCAGCTCTCCTATTAATAGCTTTAATAATTTTGATGCCTTCTCCCCTAATTCCTTATTTTTCTGATCTTCAATAATTCTCAATAATCTATTGTAAGTCTCGATATCTAGAGCCGGGGTTGAAGCTCCATATACAAAAATGCGTTCGCCTCTCAGAAACTCTAAAATATGATTATAGTCTATTACTTTAATTGTTTTATCGTCAATGCGAGCACTATTCATAAGCCTTGTAAACAAGCTAACAAGTGCTCCCGGATTCCCTAAAGAAACGCGATATAACAGATTGAATACTCCAAAGTTTGTTATTGGTAAAGGTTGAGGAATCGAGTCTTCATATGCGTATCTTAAAAGTTTATAGAGAAATATAATTCCTTCTTCCTTTTTAATCACAGGTAGTTCAATAACTCCTGCCCTTCTACCAAGTCCTCCAAATATCAAGGACGTTTCCTCGGCTGTTTGCAATTTGAAATAGGCATCAGGAGTTGCGGCTATTATAAAATGAAGACAGCCCTCATACTTTCCTCCCTCATCTATTTGCGAATACATTCCATTGACGGTCTCCTTTATTCCCGATATTATTTCTTTCAATTTATCTGGATAAAGTAAAAGCTCTTCAAATTCGTCTATAAACACAAATATTCTTCGATCCTTATCTTTTCCAATGAGATTATTCAGAATGATGTCAAGATAAAGAGTCGCATCATTATATGCTTGAGGATCAGGAATTTTATCATTTAAGTCTCTATTCTCTTCCCTAATCGCATAGAATAAAGCTACCAAAAATCTCACTGCGGAAAGAGATGTAGACTTTAAAACTCTGCTCACTACAGGTAGATCATAACTGTTAGCTAATGTTGATGCAGATACAAAGAACGCATAATGACCTTTTTGTTCTACCCTAGGTCTAATATATCTTTTATAGGCATCTGTTTTTCCTTCACCCCACTCACCTAGTATTACTCTTATTGTAGGCTTCTTGGTACTTTCACATAAGCTTATAAACTCTTCCAACTTCCTTTTTACGTTTTCTCTGCTGGCTAGCTTAATATCTTCAAATCCTTCAAATGTTACTCCGGAGTCGCTCGGTAATTTATTAAAGATCCTAGTTACATTCATTTAGATCCCTCTCTCAGTTGAACCAATCTTTCACATACATTAGTCCTACCAATAGTTGGTTTTACCTTACGTTCAGTTTCAAGGATATGACATAGAAGAGGAAATGGTAGTGGAAGCATTTGCCCTGTTATTATAACGTCTCCAGTACTCATTGTCGTTAATCTTGATGCGAAAGACTGCGGCAAGCCGCCTGAAACGATCTTGACAAAGTTTACATCTTCTGGTGATACTCTATGAATAAAAAATGTATTGCACATCGAAAGAACAACTCTATCAACAAAGGAGGGCCTCTGAGAAATTAAACATAACGAAAGACCGAATTTTCTCCCTTGTGTAGCGATCGTAGATAGCTTAGTATGCGCAAGACTAGAACTTATAGGATATGTTTTGTCGGGTATGAAATTTTGCGCTTCTTCTATCACAAGCATGAGATATCTGTCTTCTCTTCTTGTTTTATATTCAGTAAATTTATTAAATAACAGAGTAGCTAAATAAGTCATTACAAATTGTTTTGTCTTCAAATCTACCCCTGGAGCCCCGTCAGCTGAGAAATCAAATATAACTATTCCACCTTCACTAGTGATCTTGTCGACAAAATCTGCAGTTTTCAGCTCAGAAGCTGTTGAAAGTAAATAATGCTGTTCCTCAATAGATCTAAATGTATTTAATGCTCGTGATATTGCTGCCTTAGTAGAATGATGCATTTTAGTGTCTTCAGCTAATTCATCTAAACCTCTAATTAGATCATCAAAGTAGTTAATAAATAGATTATTAATTTTATCTTTTGAATATCCTTTAACGTCGATCATATAATTAAGAAGGGACTCTAAGCCGTCCACCTGCAATTCAGCCCCTTCAAGGGTTCCTCTATAATATAATATAATGATCTCCGCAAGCTCTCTTAGAGAGATAATACTCAAGTTGATTCCTATCTCTCGTACGTTTCTTTTTAGTCTTAGATCCAAATTTTTTCTATAAGCATTTGGGAATACAAATCTTTTAATCCACTTTACCTCCCCTAGGGTTCCTCCATTTTCAAAATAATCGGAATAATCAACATAATCCCCGTGTGCGTCGATGATAATTATTGGATAAGAGACTCTTTTACCATTTTTCGCAGGAATTTCTGAGAGTTTCTCGATGAGTACCCCTGCGGTGAATGATTTTCCACTTCCGGTCACTCCTAATATTGCGCAATGCATAGGGATATTCTCTACATACAATGGTATTGGTAAAGGATCATCTTCATAACCTGAAAGGGTGCTTATCCATATAAACTTCGGATCTCCAGGGGATGCTCCAAAGATGTCTCTTAAATGTGTCTTTGGATCTATTTTATACACACGATCTCCCGGCTGTGGTGGAGCTTTCACCTCTGATCTAGGTATCTCCATAAGTAAATCAAGCTTACATATCTCATATCTTCTGGCAACATCTTCTGGCACTGGCAACCCTTTTCTCCTCGCTTCACTCCATGCGTCGCCCTCTATGTAAAAATCATTATAAGGTATAATCTGGGCTACCCTTGCTAAAATTTTTCTTCCCTGAGATTCAATTAAAAGAATCATTCCTTCTCTTATCTTACCTCTTTCTGCAACCTCCAAAAGCTGGCATGTTGCTTCTGATGTGGTGCCTCCGCTTAATATTATACCTACAACTTCTTTCATAGCTGACATTATATCACCTTAATAGCATTAAAATTAGTTGGTCTGACTCATTTGTGGTTCTGCTTTTAGTTATTATTTCTTCATAAAGAACCTGTGCACAACCTTCTCTAATACTGCTTTTTTCATGTGCAAGATATATTGGAAGAGGATAATCATGACCCGGATAGATCCATTCGTCAACTGCTTTCACTGCTTGAAGTATTATCTCATTAGTTTTTTGATCATTATCTGGAGGCTTTAAGAGAGGTATATCTAATCTCAAAACGGGAGAAGCTTTATTCTTTTGATAGAATAGACTTACTACATAAACACCATATTTACTATATAATTCATAGTCTTGATTAGCTGAGCTTATATCAATCCATTTGGTAAAAATAGGACCTTCTTTTCCTTTAGATCTAATATAAGCAAAAACGTGTAACATAAGATGCTGATCTGTTAAGAATTTATCTAAATACTTCTCTACATCTGGTATGACAGTAAATAGAATACCCTCCAAATGTCTAATAAAGAATCTGTCTCGCGATCTTTTTACACATCCTATGACGATTGAGTTTTCTAAACATTTTTTAATCCCTTCACATCTATATTCGACATATTCTTCTGGGCTTCCTGTGGGAGGATCTACGATAGGGCCGTCGATGAAAACTATTGATCGTTTATTTTGGGTACACCAGTTTAAGATAGCTGTAGACTCTGCTCTCAACATCTTTAATGAGGCTATTTTCCTAGGATCACTATCTTCAGTTTCATCGATCTCTTCAATATCAGCCCAGAAGATGTCTACATAAGGTTTACTACTAGGACCATTTTCAAATATGATTCTAGCAACGCTTATGGGCGCATACCATTTGCCTCCAGTCCCACCCACCAGCTGAAAACTCCCATCGATACCTACAGCTCTTTTTTCAGATAATTCAACTTTATCTAGAACTTCTCTCCCAAAGATGAACTTTTTATTATCAAGACTATCTATGATCTTAGATGATATTCGTTGAAGAATCCTCAGGTCCTCTTGTAGTTTTTCTCCTTTATTGCGCGCGCTTTCTATCAATCTTATTAAGACTTCCGGTTCTGTAGAGTTAAAGTCTATACGTTTTTTAAGTTCTAAAATCTCATTATATCTCATACCTGCTTCTCATATTTAATATTATAAATAGATAAATTAATATAAATTTAAATTCGTCTTAATAAGGCGTTTTTTAAAAGATATCATGTTATTATCTTCATGGATCTTTATTACATCTTTTTCGAACTGTTTCCATGTAAACTCTGCTGAGATATAGTAGCTGTAATATATTATTTTTAAACGGTATAAATATTTGGTGTAGTTGACGATGTTTGTTATAAGTATTAAACGACATAGTTTCTCTCTGAAGAGATTAAGGGATCATTGGAAGCTTCTGATCCCGGAGGAGGTTGGCTCTGAATATAGTGAATAGGTGGGTAAAATGGTTTCTGAGTATTTATCAAGGTTCGTAGACTTCATAAATATGTTAAAAGAGAAACTTGGTAAATATAAAGATCTTTTTACACAGAATGAGGCTGCGGTGAGATATGTTTTAGTTAATCCTTTTCTGAGAATGCTCGGCTGGGATATTGAGGATCCTGAGGAGGTTATTCCTGAATATACAAATCCTAGGATAGAGGGGAAAGCTGATTATGCATTATTTATTAAAGAAGTCTCTAATGATCCGATAGCTTTTATAGAGGTTAAAAAATTTGGTGGTATCACTGGAGAGATAGTTAGAGAAAAACTTAAATATTCTTTCG
>Ga0080004_1057085_pt1 | contig 10753 bp, 26 predicted proteins | sample WasSprMetagenome_FD_69207 | JGI IMG/M metagenome (GOLD analysis project Ga0080004, IMG submission 69207) | Sulfidic aquatic microbial communities from Washburn Spring, Yellowstone National Park, USA - WS (SPADES assembly) (version 2) | ecosystem: Environmental > Aquatic > Thermal springs > Hot...
GGGGGGGTTGATGATGATGATGATGATACGGCGCGGGGAAAGGGGGAAATGCGGCGGGTTGGTGTGTGGGGACGCTGGAAAATTTAGGGGGTCGGGTTTATATGTTGGATGTTCGGCGTGGGGTCGGCGTGGTTAGTTTCAGTGAGCAACGTATAGAGACGGGGTGTGCGTAGAAAAACTTAGGTGGGTGTCGAAAAGGCCGAACTCGAAACGGCTTCGGGGCCGAACTGGCTTCGAGGACGAAGGGGTTTCGTATTATTTGGGTATTACCGCATTTTGGCCGTTGGCCTTAAATTTGCGGGGCTTTCCGGGGTCATGGCCCCCAACAACCAGGGCCAGGGACAAGTCCAAAACAAGACGCCCTCCACCCCCGGGGCTTTTTCAGGGGGTAAGGCGGGTGCCTCCCAAGGGGGGGCGGAGGCTTTGCCGCGCGGCCGCGATTGGCGCGTTGAGAGGCGCGAGTACAATGGGCGTGAATATCTTAACCTGGTGGCGCGGCCTGGTGCGCGTAGTAGGAGTCAAATACTAGAGGAGGCGTTGTTTGAGGTTCACGAGTGGTTAACGCGGCAGTCTAAAGACATGATGGTGTCGTATACAGAATTTGTCGGTAGAGGTAAGCAGGACAGGAGGACTGGAAAGACGGTGTATCCCAAAGTCGTGTTGTTGATAGGCCGCAGTGGTATCGCCGTTCAGATACCTAACGCGGTGATAATAGGGAGGATTTGGGACATATTGACTGTCGCCAAAAAGGTAAACGCCAAGATAAGTCCTTACGACTTCAGTGACGCTGAGGATAGTGGCGTTGATAACTTTAACCCGCCTGACGTAGACGGTGATGAGGCATGAACCCATGCAGGAAGCTAGTCAGAACGGAGGAATATATAATATGCCTCGAGGAAGTGAGAGAGTTAAGAAAAGGGGTATGGTGGTGAGGTATGGTGACGATTATGATTGCGGTACGTGGGTGCCTTGTGACATGGAATTTGCAGAGGCTGGTGAGGAGTTGCAGGAATATGATACGCGGCAGGAATACCTGGCAGAGTGTGTAGGGGGGTACAGGGAGTGTGAGGAGGAGCCGTATGATGATGACTGTGGAGTCTCAGTGGCATGTGACAAGGGAGACGACGATAGCCAGATAGAGTGGTAGGACTATGAGTTGGCCTGTTCTTACGTGGAGGGATAGGGCTATGTTGCATAATGCTTTGAGGGATGTGGAGGAGATTGCGTATAGGATTATGGAGAATGTGAAGCCTGAGTGGAAGAGGATTAAGGCAGACGTGGCAGTTACCAGCAGTGGTGTGTATGTGCGGATAGATGAGGTGCCGGCGTATTCAAATATTGCTGATGCCTTGATTATGGTGAGGGATATACTGAGGTTGATACTTGATGTAGATGAGGAGGAGAAGGTGATTGCAGTCAATAAATGGTGGGGCTCTAAGACAGAAGAGGAGGAACTATGAAGTGGACACTTGTGATTTGTGGTGCTGAGATATTTATTGACCCGAGGCGTAGGGAGATATGTTTTAGTGACGGCTGTGTAAAGTATAGGACTGAAAAGCAGTTTGGTATGGCATATGAGATGTTGACGAAGATAGTTGAGTACTGTAGTGAGTATATGCATAAGGTAGAAAAAGAAGGAAGGAAAAACTATAGTGAAGAGAGTGGAGAAGGAGTTATGACTATGGAGTCGGAAGAGGAGGAAGAGATTAGTGAAGTTTGGGTGAAGAAGCTGTATGTAGTGAATGATGATGCCGAGGATGTAGATATGGCTGTTGTAGGTGGTTTGCTGAGTGCTATGGAGTATAAGCCTGTAAGGTATGTATGTAGTAGGTGGGATCAGGATTGGGAAAGATGTGAAGGGGGTGAGTGTGATCATATTGAAATGCTTATGGATAGGATATGTATTGATGAAGCGGAATTTAATGCAAATTGTGATTTAGATGATGTTATTTATGATTTGCATTATATAGATACCACTAAGAAGGCGAATATTGGCAGTATGCTGTTTATAGCGGAAATTAATGATAAGGAATATATACATATTGAACGTGATGAAATAATAAATTATGTGTGGAATATAAGGTGGTGACAATGATAGCTAAGGTTTGTGAGGAAATAGTAAGGAAAGCACAGGAGGAGTTGAAAAGAGCTAATAAGGGAGGGCCATGATTAAGTTAACTATTGAGTTTGCTATGATTGATGATAGGGTGGATCATGTAATTCATTGGACTATGGGGTGGCTGTATAGGCATGGCTACGCGTTTAGTGCTGAGGAGTATGATTATAGGGATGGTTGGAGTGTTGATATACATACTAGGGGTTTGGAGCCGGTGACTGATGTGTTTGAGTTTGTGCTTGATGAGTTTGGTGATGCGTTCAGGCACTTTGTAAATGAAATCGATGCTGAGATAGAGGCTGTGGTTGTGTGTGACGGAAAGGGGGATGAGTGTTTTGATGTGTGGTTAAGTGACTTGAAGAGGCTGGAGGATCAGGAGCATTTGGAGATTGAGGAGTGGTGGCAGAGGATGATTGAGCTGATGTATAGTGGAGATGATGACCCTGAGTTGAAAGAGCATGAGGAGGCTGTGCAGTTTGAGAGGATGGTGGGGATTAGGAATGATGGGGATATGATTGATGCGGTATTTGAGAGGGTGGAGTATGAGTAGGGGGTTATGAGGGGGGAGTTTAGGCTTTATGTGAGGCCGAATGTGGTGTTGTATGATTATGACTTTCAGGAGGTGAAGTACAGTGATGTGCTTGAGGATGGGGATGTGGTGTATAGTTTGAAAGGGGTGTGGAGTGAGAAGGTTGGTGCTTATGTGTCTAGGCCGTATTATGCGGTGGAGTATAGGGAGGAGCCTTTTGTGAGGTATGTTGAAAAGGTTGCATGTGTAGGCGATAAGAGTTTTGATGTGAAGGGGTCTTTTAAATGTAGAGGTGGTAGGGTGGTGGTGAAGATGGCTATGTGGGTGTTGGATAAGAGGTTTAGGGAGTTGTGTGAGTTGTTATGAGGGTTGTTGTGCTGTTTCCGGTGGATAGTAAGAGGCCTGGGAGGGGGTTTAGAGAGGAGGTGTTTGAAGTGCCTGCAGAAATATTAAAGGAGATGTTTGAGACGTATAGGTTGACTAGGAATGTTAATCGTGCGATTAATGAGGGGTGTGAGTGGGTTGCTAAGGAGGCTGCGAAGAGGTGGTGTAGGTCTGTGGGGAGGCCTAAAGATGAGGAGTGTATAGATGAGTACTTGAGTAAGCAGGGTGAAAGGATTATTCAGCAGTGTGAGCCTGCAGTAAGGCGGTGGATTGCTGATGTTGCTGAGTGTATAAAGAATTGTAATAGGGAGAGGAACTGTTTAGAAGGTTGTGTTAGGGAGTTATGAATGAATCCGCCAGAAGTAAGTGTAGAGTCAGAGGTAGAGGACGTGGATGTCATATTGGAATATGCAGACGAAATATTGGAGATGGCTGGGGAGGTGGTGAGGGAGTTTACGGAGGAGGAGTTGGAGATAATGAGGGTGGTTGGTATGTATTTTGAGCAGTGGGAGGATTTTGAATTTGTGGAGTATGAATAGGGAGAGGAGGTATAGGTCTATAGGTGCTGTTATGCGGAGGGGAGTTGCCAGGGGTATGATTGTGGGTGTTACGTCTAGCAGGATACCGATGATTGAGTTTGAGTGTGATGTGATACAGCCGTGTGTGCAGTTTTTGAATGACCCAAAGACGGTTTATGGACGTGGTGTAGAAGAAAGTTGTAGGGTTGTGAATAGGCTTATCGAGGCGTATTTTATGTTGCAGTTTGTGTTTGTGGTGAATCGGTATGGGCTTAAGTTGGATGAGCTGTGGAAGGCGTTTCCCAAGAAGAGGAATAATGAGTATGCGGCGCCTATTGTTGTGAATATAGGCAACAAATCAATACACGTTATTGGTTTCGTGAAGGTGCATCTTGATAAGCTGGGTGACTTTATTTCGATGTTGCGTGCATTGGATTGTGTAGACCAGAAGTATTTAGACATGGTGGAGTACAAGAAGGAGTTTACGTTGAGGTTGAGCGGTAAGGATAGGTATGGTTTGAGGCCGGTTAAGCCGGTTGTTATGGGGGAGGTTGTGGAGGCAAATACAAATAGGTGGGTTGTCTACGTAGATGTGTCTCCTAGGGCTTATCAGTTGGTAGATAGGTGGCTGTATTCAACATTTCAAATGAATGGGTTTGATGTTATGGTGAGGGTATGGTGAAGAAGAAAGACGTAATTAGTGAGATTGAGGATAAGGTTAATGAGTTTATTGATTTGTTGGCGCTTGGCAAGACTATGCAGTGTGATCCGAGTAGGAATGACTATACGAGGTGTGTCCTAAAGAAGGCTCATATACATGTTGAACTTAGGAGGAGGTTGGATAAGCTGGTTTATGAGTTGGCGTTTAGTTATGTGACTACGCAGATTATTGAGGAGAAGGAGGCGATTGATCAGATTGTGAACCACTTTGTAGAGATTGGGCTTATTACTGAGGATAGGTGGATGAAGGCGATTAATGACTCGCTTAAGTATGTGGCTAGACTTGATGGTATAGACGCGAAGACTCGGGTGAGGCGTGTTGTTGGGGAAATAGATAAAATGATTGAGGAGGAGGGATTTAGATGAAGATTACAATAGATGGGAAATACGTAATTGATTTAGATAGGAAGGTTGGGAGGGTTGGTGTTGCTGATTTAATATGTCCTTTGAAAGGTTGGTTGACGTATAGGGAGCCTGTGAGGGCGTTGACGGAGGTTAATGAGCACATGATTGCTGGGCGTGAGGCGCATGACGCGATATTGTATCAGCTGAAAGAGCAGGGGTGTGAGGTTGAGAAAGTAGTTGAGACGGAGAGTGGGTGTGGGAGACGGAGGTTTAGGGCTGATGCTGTGTGTGGTGATTTGGTGGTGGAGCTTAAGCGTAGGTACAACGCCTCTCTGGCGCCTATTTATCTTTGGCAGTTGAAAGTCTACATGTCGTTGCTGGGGATACATAGGGGGGCGATTGTATCGCTTACGGATGGGTATGTTAAGTACGTAACCATAGATGAGAGGGAGGCTGAGGAGGTTAAGAGGCAGTTGATGGAGAGTTTGAATGCTATGTGTAAAGATGAGAGGCCTGGGAGGCGTGTTGGTAAGTGGTGTCAGTGGTGTAAGTTTTCGAGGGAGTGTCTAAACAGTAAGCTGGTATGAGCGAGGTTGGGCAGCTGGTGGATTGTTTTTTTAGGTATAAGAGGCTGTATGAGGAGGCTGGGGATGTTCTTTATTTGGTGTTTATGGAGAATGTTGCGAGGCGGGTTGGTGGTGAGTTTTATGCATGGTGGCGCCGCGTCGCGCCTGATTTTGCGGGGTGGTGGGGTACATGTGATGTGGAGCTGAGGAGCTGTGAAGATATGGTGAGGGTGGCAGTTGCGTGTTGGCCTAATGTGAAGGTTAGGGGATGCAGGAGTAAAGAGTTAAATTACCTGTTTTCTGGAAAGTACATATGTTGATGGATTTGTTGGGGGTTTTGGGCATCTTGGTGCTGGGGTATCTTACGTATGAGGTTTCGAAAGTTGATGAGAAGTTGGGTGTGTTGGGGATTATTGGGTTGGTTGCTGTGGTTGTTGCTTATGTGGGTAGGTATGTTGATATTGATAGGTGGACGCTGGTTGCTGTTGCTGTGATAGCTATTGCCTTTGCAATATTGTGGATTGCATCTTAGCAGTTAGGCTTATATATGGATTATAGGGGTGGTGTTGTGATGCTTGGTACTGGGCATATGATATCTCTTTCGCGGTATCCGAGGTGGTATATACTTATGCTTAAGAAAGTGAATGAGGATGGTAGGACTGTATATTTGCTTGTTGCTCATAGGGATGACGGGTTTAGGTATTTGGTGACTAGGGTTCAGGATAAGCTAGATGTGGGTGATGTTGTGGGGATGTTGGATGATTTGGTGGAGATGATAAGGAAGAGGGATAGGGCTGACATTGTGCAGCTGATGTATGGGACTGGGTTGCTTAATGTACATTATGAGAAGACGGTATGGGTTTAGGGAGGGTTCTTCTGTGGCTTAATACGTTCATTATACCTACGTTGATAGTGTGTGCTGTGGCTGGGCTTTGGGTGGGGGTGGTTGCTGGTGTGGTGAATTTCATGAATGCGTGGTATCTGGACGCTAAAGTGCGGCCTAGGTTGGAGAGGTTGAGTAAGGTGATGGACAAGTTTTTAAAGTCGTGGAATTAAGGGATTATGATTCTGTTTTTGGATAAGGATTGGTGTGTAACTACTAGGGATAAGGCGGTGTATACTGTGTTTGGGGTTCCTGACTGGGTTGCGGAGGATATTAGGGAGTATGGGACTAAGTATTGTTGTCATAGGGTTGTTAGTGGGACTAGTGAGAAGTATGGTAGTATTAGGTGTGAGGGTATGAGGGGTGCGAGGAATTTCGGTGTTGAGACGTATCCGTGTATTGATTTTCATGGTAGGGAGTTTGTGTTGAATATAGGGAATATATTTGATGCTAGGTTGCCTTTGGTGTGTGTAAGGAGACGTATAGGTGGGAGTCTTGATTATAATATTCTTGTAAGGAATTATCGGTATATGTTGGATATAGCTAGGAAGGCGAAGTGTAGGGGGTATTGTGTTTTTGATGAGGCGGGGAGGATGGTTGTGTTTGGTGATGATTTGCTTAAGGTGGTTGATAGCTGGGCTATGTTGATGAGGAATAAGTCTATAACGTTGCTTAGTGTGTTGGTATGAGGGCGGTGGTTTTTATTCCGGATTGTTGTGAGCGTGCGAGGTTGATGGCTGATGCGATTAAGTTGGGTGCGGGTCTTAGAGCTGCGCTTGATAGCTATATGTGCGGTAAGATAAGTCCGACAGATGCGATTAAAGAGGTTGCACAGTTGTGTAAAAAGGCTGATGGGAGGAAGGCGATGTTTGGGTGGACGCTTATTGTTGAGGATTGTGAGTGGGATGATGTGGAGGATGTGGTTGCTGAGGCTGGTGGGGACATCATATATAGATGAGGTTTTTGGCTAGGGAGAGGGCTCTTGATATCCTGGGGGAGGAGAACTGTGTAAGGGTTTTAGGTGATTTGTTTATATGTGGGTTGGATTATTTGTTGGTTAAGCATATTGTGATTGCTAGTATTGCTGATGACGTGTTTGGGTTTGTGGGTGACGTGCCTATACTGCCTGTGTCTTGTGATAAGTATTTGCTGTATTATGGGGTTCCGAGGGCATTATTTAGTGATAGGTTTCTAGTTCCGGGGTGGAGGACAGTTGAAAGTCGTGACTCGGTTATTGTTTACGATTGTTTTGATGACGTTATGGAGTTTTTTGAGGTTGAGTCTTTTGTTTTTTATAAGGTGCCTTTAAGTATGTTTGGGTTTGGGTTGGCTGAGTTGTACAGTTATTTGATTGATTTGTTAAGGAAGAAAAGTTTATATATGTTGAGATTCTTTTATTAGCATGGCTGAAAGAGTTGAGGTAGTAAGAATTGGTGAGGGTGCTAGGGTGAGGGAGATTGCTAAGAAGTCTCCGGAGAAGCACTCGATTGGTGTGTATAAGGCGGCTGAAATTGGTTCTTGGGAGGTGGGTATACTTAGTAGGGAGGCGAAGCTTGAGAAGATTGAGAAGGCGGCTAAGTTTAATAAGGAGATTACTGAGATGTTTGTGCAGTGGTGTATCGAGAATGGGCTTACAATTAACTACTCTGTGGCTGGTATGTTTAGGAGGGCGGCTGCGTTGATGGCTAAGTTTGGTGAGAAGCATGCGGATATATACGTAAATACTGCAATACCTGAGAAATATAGGCCATTTTGGGGTAAGGTGAAGGAAATACTTAAAAGTAAGTATCTTGCTGTGAGAAGATGAGTGCGGTAAATGTCTATAAACAAAAAGTCGCGTTAAAGGGGTACGAGAAGAGTATTGAAGTTGAGGGGAAAATAGCTTCTGGTGAGTTGCCTGTTTTGCCGAGGTCTTTGAGGTGGGGTGCTGGATATGCGCCTTATGATGCGGTGATTAAGAAGATGGCTGGTGTGTTGCCTGGGCTTAATGTTGCTGGTTTAGGTACATATGTGGCTTCAATTGAGGAGGCTATATATCATATGAACAAGCCTATTCCGAATTATGTACTTGCGGCTGCGGCGGCTGCGCGTGGGGTGTTGGTGCTTATGGATTTGGGGGTTGATAGGGGTAAGGCTGTGTCGGTAACTTCTGAAATTGTTGGTATGTCTAAGACGTTGATAGAGAGGGCTCTTGGTGGTGGCGGTGCTACTGCTGGTGGAGGCGGCGGAGGTGGGACTCCAAGTGCGTAGGTAAAATGAAGTTCATTTTTTTTGCTGTTACTGAGTATCCCGGTTTTAGGGGGTCTCAACTGGAAAAAGAGCTGAGGAAATGTGGTGCTGAGATGTACGTAGCTGGTAGGGGTGCCGATTTGGTTGTTATTAAGGTTGAGAATTATAAGCAGGAGGATTGCGTGAAGGAGGTGTTGAATGTGGCTGATTTGTGGTATTTCGAGATGTATGGGACGCCTAGGTCGCTTTATCTCATGTCGCCTAGTGGAGCTACTAAGGCTGAGGTGGAGTTTAGATGAAGGATTTATAAATCTGTACGTTTTTTCCAGTTATGATGGATCCAAAACTGATATCTCTGTTGGGGGATAAGAGGTTTAGGTGTTTTGTGCAGGTATTAAAGGGTAAAGAGTGTGATATGTTGAATATAGATCCGGAGAGGTTGCTGAGCGGTGACCAGGCGGAGATTGATAAGGTGTATAAGTTTCTGCCTGAGCTTGATGCTGTGCGTAGGCAGGGGTATGATATCGTGGGTAGGTTGGTGGAGCTGTCTAATAGGCTTAGGAGTGAGAACGTTAGGGATTTGTCTGTGGCTTTTGCGTTGATGTTTTCGGTGATGTTTGGGCGTGAGGTTTCGGAGGAGGATGCTGCGCGTATTGGGGAGGTTGTGGATGTGTTTAGGTGCATCAGGGTTGGTGAGGATGGGGTGGAGGTTGATGGGCAGTGTTTGGACAGCCTTAATGTTCCTGAGGAGTTTAAGAACCAGGTTAGGATGGTTACGTTGGCTAATTTGGTATGGTCGGCGTAAAGAAGTTTAAGAAGGGCGTGGTGGGGGTTTTAGACGACGGTACTGTGGTGGTTTGTGATGAGAGGACTGAGGAGGAGCTTAAGTCGAGGGGGGTGAAGGTTATAAGGGTTGGTAAGATAATCGCGTCATGAGGTTTCCGAGGGGGGTTGTTGGGATTACTGACGAGGGAGTGATCTTTGTAGAGGATAGGGGGTTTGACGAGGGGAGGGCTAGGAGGGTTGCTCTTAGGGCGGTGGGGCAGTTTACTGAGGTGGTTCCTGTGGGTAGGATATTGGCGCTTCAGTTTGTGGATAATCCTATTTATCCGCTGGGTTGCAGTCCTGACTATGGGGTGGATGGGAAGTATGAGACGTGTAGGCATTGTGTCTTGGATGGGGATATTTGCAGGTTGAGGAATATGGTTGATATGAGTGATGGGTCTAGGGCTAATGTGGTGGGTTTTATGGAGTATAAGGCGTGTAAATCATGGATCTGTTGGGTGTTTGCGCGGTTTTTGAATAGGCATGGGTGGATATGTGATAGGTGTGTGGAGGAGTGGGATAATGCACTATTAGATAGGGGGAATGAGGGCAGGAGGCCTGATTTGTTGTTGTTTGCTGGTTCTGAGGATGGGCGGTTGGGGTTGTTTGTGAGGGGGGTGGTGGGTAGGGAGTTGCCGCGTACTCCGTTTAGGGTGAGGCTTCAGAGCACCAACTACTGGGTTCAGGGCGGCAGTCCTCAGGTTGTGGAGTGGGAGACTGATGTAAATGGTTCTGGTTTGTTTATGGTGTGGTTTGGAAACTATGTTTTGCCGTTTAGGGCTTTTTACAGTTTTCCGGCGGGTGTGGAGGTTAGGCCGGGGTTTAGTGGGTCTAACGCGTTTTTGGTGTAGAAACGTTTATAAATACGTGAATTATTTTTGGGCATGGCTGATTTGAGAAACAACCTGACAGGGAACATAACTGCAGGTGTGGTAGTTGGCGTTGCGGGTATGGCTAACAGGTTTATTGTATACGGCATACCGTTTGTGTATGATGCCGTGGTTGGGTCGCTTGGGAGGTGGGGTGAGCCTGTATTTGCGGTTGCGATGGGGTTTGTGCTTGATTTCCTGGAGCCAAGGGCTCCGTTTATTGGGCAGTTTAGGATCGCGAGTAGGTGGTTTATCTACGGCATATATAGGTTGGTGGAGGAGGCATTCGGCATGGTTGGGGGTAAGGGCTTTGCCGTGATTAAGAGTGACGGTAGTGTTGCAACTGATCCAAGCGACAATATTACTGCGGTATACATGCAGAAGGGTGACTCAGTGGTTGCGGTGAAGACTGGTAGCAGGACAGCTACTATGGGTGCTAGACGATACGTTGCGGTTGGTGCTAAACGGGTGTACTACTTTGAGGCGCCGTACGAGCTCCCAGCGGCGTAGTAATGTTTCTGCTTAGGTTTAGAAATACATATTTTTTCTAGATTGTGCCCTATTTATAAACGGTAGTTATGTAGGTTCTGGGTCTGGGTCTGGGGAGGCTGGTGGGGGTGTGTTTGAGTGCTATGGTGGTGACGTGGTTTTGAGGCTGGGGGAGGATGGGTATGTGAGTTATGACGGTGTGGCTGAGGTTGGGCTTTTGAGGGATTGTGGTGGTGCTGTTGAGGTGAGGAGTTTTGAGGATGGGACTATATACATATAT
>Ga0080004_1117929_pt1 | contig 10752 bp, 13 predicted proteins | sample WasSprMetagenome_FD_69207 | JGI IMG/M metagenome (GOLD analysis project Ga0080004, IMG submission 69207) | Sulfidic aquatic microbial communities from Washburn Spring, Yellowstone National Park, USA - WS (SPADES assembly) (version 2) | ecosystem: Environmental > Aquatic > Thermal springs > Hot...
TAGGATGAACTTTTATTTTATCTAGTATTTCTTTTGTTTCCTTACTTATTCTAATGGTAGTTATTTTGCTCATATATTTACATATATTAAGTTATACTTAAATATATTCATTTAATAGAAACAATATTTCACAAAATATATTATCTTTTGCTCCTTTGCTTGTGCCTACGAGAACCACGTTTGCTTGCTCCTCTCCCACTTCCGTGATGAGGTTCTGTTCTCCTAACATCAGCAACTAACAAGCTTCTATCATAATCTAAAAATTTCTCCTTTAGCTCTTTGCTATTAAAAAATTCAACCAAACCTCTAGCTATCGCTTGTCTTATCGCTTCAGCCTGCCCCATTATTCCACCACTTTTAACATTTACACTTATATCAACTTTTTTCCAAAGATCGCTTGACAAAATTAAAGGTTCTTTTATCCATTCTCTCAAATATTTATTTCCCCAGTTTTCAAGTGGAATTGAATTAATTTTTATCTTTCCACTTCCAGGCTCAACTTTTGCTCGAGCTACTGCTAGCTTTCTTTTCCCCACAACAAAAACAGTTTTTTTCTTTTCTTCAGTTACCATCTTTTTTTCGCCCCTAAAGCTAAAGAAATTTCCTCCAGAGTTATATGCTTTGTTTTAAGTTTACTTGCATCAGCTTCCTCAATTTTTTCAAATTTCTCTTTTTTTAAATCTTCTGGTATACCAATAAACACTTTTAAATTTTTAAATGCTTTTCTCCCTTTTGGTTTATGCCAAGGTAGCATTCCTCTTACAGCACGTCTAAAAATTTCATCAGGATAGCGAGAAACGAATGGCCCATGCTTAGGACTTCCTATTTCTCTTCTCTTTTTGTATTTTTCAATAATCATCTCAGATTTTCCAGAAATTACTGCTTTTTCAGCATTAACAACAATAATCTTTTCTCCTTTAAGAAGTTGCTTCGCTATTCTTGAACAAAGTCTCCCCAAAATTTGATTTTCAGCATCATAAATCTTCATTTTTTCACGATATAATTTTTACTCCGCTCCCTTTTGGATTTTCTTTAATTAATTCTTCTATTGCTAATACTTTTCCTCCAGATCTTTCAATCTTTTTCTTCGCTTGCTCAGAAAAACGCCAAGCAGCAATCTTTAGTGGTTTTGTTATTTCTCCACCAGCTAAAACAACTCCGGGCACAACCACAGTATCATTAGCATTAGTATTTCTTTCTATGTGGGAGAGATTTACTTCTATTCTTTTTCTTCGCGACTTTTCCAATTTCTCTGCTATAGCTCTCCAAATTGGTGCTTTTAATTCTAAAGATTTTTCCTTCAACATCGAAGTCAAGCCTTTCAAATATGGATTTGTCGGTCCTGTCCTTTTTGCCATATTTTAAGTAGTTATTTTCAGTTTAAATAAAAGCTTAATTTTTGTAAATCAGAATTACTCTCTTAAAATTTTAATTTTTTCTCCATCCTTAACTTTCTTAAGAATTTCTATATTTCCTAAAACCTTTCCTATAACATTCACTGGTGAGAAAGCCTTTGGTTTTTCGGTCGTTGAAACAGGAGTTCTTCCAAAAAATATACATAAAGCATTACCAGGAGGCCAATAAGCTATATCTCCAATCTCAACTTCTTGTTGCGAATTTTCTTCCTCAGCTTTAACTGGAATTTCAAAATATACTTCTTCTCCCCAAAGATTTGCTCTTCCTTCTATCGGTAAAGACCTTATTATTTTTTCTGCAGTTTTTGGATTTTTCTTTTTATCGATTTCTCCTCTTAATCTTCCATGTTGAGTTTCAATTCTAATTTGCATAATGCGCCAGCCGGGATTTGAACCCGGGATTCAGGCTTGGGAAGCCCGCGTCTTTCTGTTAGTTTACCAGGCTAGACTACTGGCGCTCATTATTTTTCTAACTCCATAACTTAAAAAGTTTTTCCAACAATTCAATTCCTTTTTTGGTTGATGAACAGCAACTTATTTCTTCGCCATAGCAACTTATCTCAAAGATCTTTTTAAAAATTTTCCTTAACTTATTCCTTACCCAATTATTCCATTCCTCTTCATCAACACTACCATGCCAAATCAAAAAAATGTTACAGAAATTTCTTAAAGCTGGAATAAATTCTTTAAACAACTCTTTTACTAATTCACGAGGAGCATCTAAAATTATTAAGTCATAAAAGTATTTTGGCTTGAATTTTAGGATATCCTCCTCGATAAAATAAATTTTATCTTCAAAACGCTTCAAGTTTTCTTTTGCAACCTTTATTTTCAAATCCAAGCAAGTAACTTCTTTTACTCCATTCAACAAAGAAATTTTTGACAAAGCTCCGGTACCGCAACATAAGTCAAGAACAGAAGGAATTTGAAAATTTGAAGTTATCCTGTCAACTACACAGGCCAATCCAACAGCAGGGCCAGTAAAAATCCCATTTTCTCTTATTAAATATTTTAGTTTCAGTTCTTTTGCCAACAAATAAATTGGTGAATACTTGGATAATAATCTTTTTTCCCCTACTTCTTCAAAAGATAAAATTTCCATTATTTTTATCTACATTTTAAAAAAATAAAAAAGCAAGGCAAGTTTAGAAGAGCTTATATAGGCCTGCGTAGTGACCGATCAACAATAAAACGACTAGAATTACTATCACGATCACTACCCAGTGCCATGTTTTCAGTTCTTTTCCAAAGAGCTTTAACGGCATATTTATCTATTCATAATTAGGAAGAGAGGCTTAAAAAATTATCACTTTTTCTAGTTAGAAAGAAAGCTTGACTAATTCTAATTGTTTTTCTAAAATTTTCATTCTTTCTTGAAATAACCTTATAGAATTGCAACAGATGGAATAGAATAGTAATTTGATATTGCTACTATCGCTGCTGACTCAAGTTCTCCAGCAGCAAATCCTTTTTTATAGCCATATTCATAAAGTTTTTTCCATTCAAACTCTAATTAAGAACACAAAAAACTTTTCCGCAAAACGCCTTAATTCTCAAATTTCTAACTTTTGATTTGGTTAATACAACAAACGTTCTAGAAAGCAGAGAAAATTGAAGCAATAAAAATTACGCCGGGGCTGGGATTTGAACCCAGAAGGGCAAAGCCCACCAGTTTTCTTCATTAATCAGATCTCGATAACTCGAGACTGGCGCCTTATCCTGGTTCGGCCACCCCGGCAATAATTATTTTCCTAATCCTATATTTAAAAAGAAATCTATTGTTGCAAGAATTAAAGCCAACTCAAAACTAAGCACAAAATAACCAATTAGAAAAACAGTTACAGGCTTAATTATTTTCCCTGCTAAACCAATTAGAAAAAAAGAAGAAATTATCTCAGTTGCAACCAATAATAACAAAGTCCATCCAAGCGTAAGTAAAAAAGGAAGGAGGAAATACCCTAAGGCAAATATACCAATTTTTAAAGCCAAGCTTATCATATCAAAGCCGAGAATGAAGACTAAAATCCTTATTGGCAAGCTTAAATCAAAGAAATTGAACCATGCAATAAGTATTAAAGCTATACCTATTATCTCCCTTAAAAATCCCATAATTCTTTTTAGAATTCAAGATTATTTATCTAACAACTCAGCCCTCTTAACTTCAAGGTATCCGCTACTAGTTTTTTCATCCCAAATTTTTTCAGTATCAAGAAATTCAATTCTCTTTTTGAACATTGGAGCATCTGTAACAAAAGTGTCGTAATATCCGCCTTCTCCTAAAATATCAAAACCAAATTTTTTACTTAAATTTCTAAGATCCTCAAAAGCCTTCCTATCAAGTCTCCTTCCTAACCATTCAGGCCCAAGCCCATCTGATGCAACACTTGTAATTCTTATATCAAGTCCTGAGTTAATTTCCTCCTCTATCAATTGCTCAGAAGAATAGTTTTGGTAAGGAATAATAACTTTGACTTTAAATTTTTTCGCAACCTCCCTAATAGCACTTATTTGAGTTTTCTGTAACCCGACTCCACCCAAAACTAGAGCATCAACTTCTATTCTTTCCAACACTTTTTCTAATTCTTTAGCCTCTTCTTTTGGTCCAATTTTATCACATTTCAACAAAACTAAAGGTATTCCTAAAGCTTCTGCTGAAAATATTGTCCACTCAACTGTAGCATAATGCCAAAGATAAGCTTCTGTATTTTTTGGCACTACTGTTATTAAGCTTACAATCTCATGATTATTATCAATGCACCACTTTACAGCTTGACAACTATCTTTTCCTCCACTAAATAAAATTGCAACTTTCATGTTAACACTTAATATTTTAAATTTTTTAAATTTATGTATGAAGGTTTTTCAAGAAGAGTTTGAGGTTTCAACCAAAAAAAGAATAGAAATTCTAGATATAACAGAAAAAGTTGAAAATATAGTTGAAAAGAGCAAAATAAAAAATGGAATTTGTCAAATTTTCCTTCCGCATGCAACATCGGCAATAATTTTAGAAGAAAATGAAGAAGGATTAATAAGCGATATAGAGAATTATATTAAAAAGACTTTTCCTCGCGATGTTAGTTATGAACATAATAAAATTGATGATAATGCTGATTCGCATCTTGCTAGTGGCTTTATAGGCCAATCAAGATTTTATCCTATCAAAAATGGTGAAATTTTAAGAGGAACTTGGCAGAGAGCTTTGCTTATTGAATTAGATGGTCCAAGAAAAAGAAAAGTTTTTATAACAATAATTGGAGAATAAATTGATGGAAATTTTACGAGAAGAACTTATTGAAAAAAGAGAGTATCAATTAGCTATAGCTGAAACTGCAAGCGAAAAAAATACTTTGGTTGTATTACCAACTGGTATGGGAAAAACTTTAATTGGATTATTTGTTGCTGCTAAAAGAATTCAAAAATTTCCAGAGAGCAAAATCATTATAATGGCTCCTACTCGCCCATTAAGTGCTCAACATAAAAAAACTTTTGAAAAGTTCACAAACCTAAATAGCGAAGAAATTGTTTTGGTTACAGGTAAGATAAGACCTGAAGAGAGAAATAAGCTATATGAAAAGGGAAAAGTCATCATAGCAACTCCGCAAACTATTAAAAACGATCTGGAAAACAACAGATTAAACTTTGAAAATTTCTGCTTTGCTTTATTTGATGAAGCTCATAGAGCTGTGAAAGATTATGCTTATCCTTATATTGCAAAAAAATATATGCTTCAATCAAAAAATCCACTTATTCTTGCTTTAACAGCTTCGCCAGGAGGAAGTTACGAAAGAATTGAAGAGATTTGTAAAAATTTATTTATCAAAGCTGTTGAAATCAGAACAGAATTTGATAAAGATGTAAAAACTTATGTTAAGCCAATTAAAATAGAATGGGTTTATGTTGAACTTCCTGAAGAATTTAAAAAAGCAAAAGAGCTAATTGAAAAAGTGTTAAAAGAAGATTTAAATTGGTTGGCTGAGCACAATTTCCTTACTAAGAAAAGGGTTACAAGAAAAGAATTGCTAACTTTACATCAAAAAATTTCTGCTCAGTATGTTGAGGGTCAGAAAAATTATTCTTTTATTTGGGCTATGATTAAGACAGCCGAAGCAATAAAACTTGAACATGCTTTAGAACTTTTAGAAACTCAAGGAGTTCCTTTTGTTTATGAATATTTTGAAAAAATGATGAAAAGTAGAAAAAGAGTTGATATGCAAATCGTTAGAAGACCTGAAATTAAAGAAGCATTTAAAATAATTGAGAAATTAAATAGAGAAAAGATAAGTCATCCAAAGCTACAAAAGCTCTTGTACATAATAAAGGATTTGTTGAAGGATCCGAAGATCAAAATAATTGTTTTTGCAAATTATCGCTCGACAGTTGATACAATAAAAGAGCTTCTTCAAAAAGAAGGAATAAATGCGGAAATTCTCATTGGTCAAGCCAAAAAAGGAGGAAAAGGAATGAGTCAAGAAGAACAAATTAATACTATAAAAAATTTCAGCGAAGGTAAATTCAACATTTTAGTTGGAACCTCAATTTCTGAAGAAGGTTTAGACATTCCTTTTGCAGATTATGCAATTTTTTACGAAGCAGTTCCAAGTGAAATACGTGTTGTCCAAAGGAGAGGAAGGGTGGGAAGACAAAAGATAGGAAAAGTAATCTTTTTATTAACGAAAGGGACAAGGGATGAAGCTTATTACTGGGCTGCATTCCAAAAAGAGAAAAAAATGAAAGGAATTTTGTATGACATGAAAGAAAGAAAGAGACTTGAAAAACCAAAAAGCTTATTGGATTGGTTAAAATGATCGAAACACAAAAAGTTTTTGGGTTAAAAGAAAAAATTTTAATTATTTCTGATTATAGGGAAAAAGAAGTGAGCAAAATTTTAGAAAATTTAGGTGCAAAAGTAAGTGTAATGAATTTAAATATTGGTGATTTCGTTTTAAGTGAGAGGATTTGCGTTGAAAGGAAGACTCATTCCGATTTTATCTCTTCAATAATTGATGGTAGGATTTTTGAGCAGGCAAAGAGCTTAAGGGAAAATTTTGAGAAGCCAATTTTAATAATAGAAGGTTATTCGAACAGAGAAATAAATGAGAATGCACTAAAAGGAGCATTGGCAAGTTTAATAGTTGATTTCGGTGTAAGTGTTCTCAACACTTTAAACATTTTTGACACAGCGAAAACAATTTATTGGCTTGCCGAAAAAGAGCAGAAAGAGAAAAAAGAAGTCATTGCATTCAAGACAGGTAAAAAGTCTAAAGAAATAAAGAAGTTGCAAGAAGAAATTGTTGCAAGCTTGCCAGGAGTAAGCAATGTTCTTTCAAAAAGATTGCTTGAAAAGTTTGGAACAATAGAGAGAATTTTCACAGCAAAAGAGAGCGAACTCCAACAAGTAAAAGGAATTGGTAAGATGTTAGCTAAAAGAATAAGAAAAGTTTTAACTGAAGAATACAGGTGAATGTTTGGTTAAATTAACTATCGTAGGTATTGACTTTGGAATTACAACTGGTATAGCAATTCTTAACATTAAAGGAAAGGTTTTGTTTATTGATAGCAAAAGAGAAATGAAAAAGGAGGAAATAGTTAAAACTATAATAAAATTTGGAAAACCTTTGATTATAGCTTCCGATGTTAACCCTTTACCAAAATCTGTTGAGGATATTGTGAATGAATTTGGAAGCAAAGCTTTCTCACCAAAAAATTCTTTATCTGTTGAGGAAAAAAACGAGCTAACAAAAGAATATTCAAAGATTCTAAAAAATGACCATGAAAAAGATGCATTAGCAGCAGCTTTAAAAGCCTGGAAAAATTACCACGACTTTTTTGAAAAAATAAGCATGGCTTATGAAGATATTATTTTAAAAATCTGGAGAAAAGAGAGCGGGAATATAGAAAATGCTATAAAAGAAGTTTTGAAGGAAAAGTTCATTCAAGAACCTGAAGTAAAATTGGAAGAAGAGTATAAAAAGGAGATTAAAAGTTTAGAGAAAAAAATTAGAGAGAAAGATATTGAAATAGAAAGATTGAAATTTGAATGCAGACGCTTAGCTAGACTTTTAAAGAGCGTACCAAAAGAGAAATTTTTCTCCCAAACTCAGCTTGAGAATAGAATAGAAAGTCTGGAAAAGGAAATTGAAAAGTTTAAGCAAGCGAATGAATTTTTAAAGAAGGCTTATGAGCTTGAAGAAAAAGGTTTTTATCCGATAATTGAAATAAAGGAAGAAAATTTTTCCAACCTAAAGGAAGTTGATGAAAAAATATCATTAAAAAATAAAATCATTTTTTGCGAAGGAACTACAAAAATAGATTTACTTAACAATTTCGGAATAAAAGCACTTCTTATTCCGCAAATTCCAGAAAATATAGCCTTAGAAAAAGTTGAATTTCCTGTTTTAGTTTGGAATAAGTTTGAAGAATTTTCCGGAATAAAATGCGTTAAGAAAAATGAAATCGATGAAAAGATTAAGCAAGCTAAAAAAATAGGCTTGATTGAATGGCTAAAAAAATACAGAAAAAGACTCTAAATAAAAATCTTCTAGAAGTCCTAATATTTTTGCTTAAATTTAACTTATTGGCAATCCCCCTTTACTTAATCCTGTTGCTTGATCTATCTTTCCCTCCTCTTCAAAATTTTTTAGCCACCTTAGTTACTTTTTTTCTTAGAGTACTTGGATATAATACTATTAATAAAAATTTCACTATTTCAATCTTTCACTTAAATGAACTAAATCAAATAGAAATTTCATGGGATTGCACAGGTTGGAAAAGCTTATATGCCTTATTCGCTCTAACATTAGCTACACCAGCAAACTTAAATAAAAAAATTAAATTCTTGCTTGTTAGCTTACCTGCCATTTTTTTAATTAACCTTATAAGAATTTTATCGACAATAATTCTTGTTCTTATATATGGCTTTAATTATTTTGAAGTAATTCATGCCTTTTTTTGGAGATGGAGCCTACTATTCATTGTTATATTAAGCTGGTTTATTTGGGTAAAAGGTATATTTCAAAAAAAGTAAATTTTATATAGGTCGATTCTGTGGAAAAAGCGAAAGAAAGTGAAATTGAAGGTAAATTTAAAACAACCCTGCTTCATATCGAAAAAAGGATAATGGATTTAGAAGTTAGTGTAAGTGAATTGGCAGAAAAATTGAAAAGTTTTGATTCGAAGGAAATTTCAAATCTTAAGGAAAAGTTGGAAGAGTTGGAAGATTTAACGATGGTTGAACAGGCAGGAATTATTGAACTAAAGAAAATTCTTGAAAAAATTCCGAAAGAGAGCGATATTGAAACTGTCAATAAAAGAATTGAAGAGTTTTTAGCAACAAAACCAAAAACTGAAGAAATAGAAAAGAAGTTAGGAGAAATTGAAAATACTTTTTCTAGTTTAAGAGAGAAAGTAGAAGAAATTGATGAACTAACTGCAAAATTAGAGGAAATTGGAACTACTATCACAAACGAAAAAAGCAAAATTGATAAAAGATTTGAAAAAATTGAGAGTGAAGTTGAAGATCTTCAACCAATTTCAGAAGAAATTGAAAAAATTGAGAGTGAGCTGAGCGAAACTAAGAAAAAATTAAAAGAGATGGAGGAAACTCCTAGTGAGATTAAAGAGCTAAATGAGAAAGTAAGTGAACTTGAAGAAAGATTAGGTGAATTGAACGAAAAAATCAAAGAAACAATAGAAACACATAAAGAGATTGAGAATACTTTCTCTGAATTAAAAGAAAGGATAGAAGAAATTGATGAACTTTCTACAGAACTTACGGAAATTAAAAATAAATTTTTGAATGAGATGAATAAAGTGGATCTAAGATTTTCTGGAATTGAAAGTAAAATAAAAAGCCTAGAGCCGACTTTTAAAGAAATTGAAAATGTTAAAAGTTTGACAGATGAAGTTGCTGATAGAGTAAAGGAATTGGAAGAAGTTTTTCCAAAATTGGAAGAAGTTGTAAGTGAAGTTAAAAACTTGCAACTTGTTGCCAAGAGTATTGAGAAAATCAAGGATGAATTTAGTTCAATTAAAGAAAGATTAGAAAACAACTTTGCAGAAATAGCAAGTTTAAAAAGCGGATTTCAAGAGACGATAAGCGGCATAGAAAAAAGAATCGAAGCCGCAGAAAAAAATCTTCCAAATTTAAATGTAAGGTTAAAAGAAGTTGAATCTTATGCAAATAAACTTTACTCTGAATTCGAAGCAATAAAACCATTCCTCGAAAAGATTCAAAGTATTGAAAACCTTGAAAAAGAGATAAGTAAAGTTAAAGATGATTTTCACTCCCTTAAAGAAAAAACAAAGAATGTAGAAACGTTGTCGGATGAATTACTAAAAATTAAAGGCGAATTTAGTTCGACTAAAGAAAAATGGGAAAATTTAGCGAAAGAAATAGCAAAAGTAAAAAGTGAATTTGAAGAAGGTTTAACCGAAAAAGGAAAGAAAATTGAAAATATTGAAAAAAATTTGCCTCCACTAATTACAAAATTGAAGGAAAATGAGACATCAATTAACAAAATTTACACCGAATTCGAAACAATAAAATCAACAGTAGAAAGAGTTCAAGAAATTGATGAAATTGAAGAAAATATAAATAGCCTTATGAATTCTTTAATTGGTTTAAGAGAAGAGATTGAAAAAACGAATAATAAATTTGGTGAATTTGAAGGAAAATTAAAAGAAATAGAAAAAGTTCCTAGCGAAATTACTCAGCTAAATGTTAAGTTAAGTGAATTTGAAGGAAGGTTAAATAGTTTGGATGGAAAAATAAAGGAAGCTGTAGCAATTTCTAGCGACGCAGCAAAAAGAATAGGAAGTTTTGAAGTTGATTTAAAAAAGTTAGAAAAAATTGATAGCAGAATTAGTGAAATTGAAGATTTTATACAAAATTTGATTAGTGCTGTTTCTGGTAGGGTTGAAGGCTTGCCAAAAATTAAAGCTACTCAAATTAGTGAAAGAATTTCGAGAATTGAAGAAGAAATGAAAAAGAGGATTGCTGAATTAGAAGCAAATTATAAGAAAAAGTTGGAAGAAATAGGGGCAATGGTTGAAAAAAGAATAATCCAAACTCGCGCACCGGTAGGGGCAGTTACTGCACAAATAGATGAGCTAATTGATAGAATTGTTGACTTAGAAAGTAAGTTGGCCGCATTAGAAAAAATTGCAAAGGAAAAGAAAGAGCCAATCATCTTAGAATAAATTTTTAAAGAGTAATTACTTTTTTATAACTTTTTAAGTGAGAGAATGGGTTATGTTGCAATAATAGCTGAAAAACCAGATGCAGCGAGAAGAATCGCTGAGGCTTTAGCTGAAAAAGGTACTTTAAAAAGTTTTACAA
>Ga0080004_1174111_pt1 | contig 10750 bp, 12 predicted proteins | sample WasSprMetagenome_FD_69207 | JGI IMG/M metagenome (GOLD analysis project Ga0080004, IMG submission 69207) | Sulfidic aquatic microbial communities from Washburn Spring, Yellowstone National Park, USA - WS (SPADES assembly) (version 2) | ecosystem: Environmental > Aquatic > Thermal springs > Hot...
CCACGTAGTCTTGGGTCAAGCCGAGCTTTGCGAAGTCCTTATCGATTCTCCAGCTGTCGTATTGGTTGAACATATACACGGGTATGTAGATGTCCTTAGTCCACACTATCCAAAGATTCATCGGAACTTCGCTTTCATAAGTGCTTTCCAAAATGAGCCAATCCTTAGAGAACTGATACTTCGGGTTGCGGAAGCTAACCCAAGCGTGCCCCCAGTATTGACCGTCTTGATAAACGAAGCCGAGCCAAACCTGACAGTTAGGAGCATCTCTGCTAAACCACCTCTGCCACCAGCTAAGCTGAAAGTCTCCAACTATCTCAAACAAGCGGAGAACACTTGAAGCAAGCAAGAAACTCGAATCCTCACAATTGTGAACTATTAAGCCTGAGTCGGCTAGAACGAAGTTGTGTGTGTCTGCTACGGTTATGTCGTAGGTTCTTTCTTCACCCACGTATTCTATTGCTTTGACTGGGGCTTTGCTTACACCGTCAAGAATCTCTCTCGTATATGTTCCTTTTTGACCAACGTAAAGTCTCCAGATCGGATATTTCCCAGCTCCCTGATGGTTAACTTGATACCAAGAGTATAGTGGCTCTCCAAGCACCCAATGCATGAACCTTAGTTGCTTTGTGAGAATGGTGCTGCAGGTGTTGTAGATGAGTTTCACGTTTGACCGTCCAAACTTACCAGCTGCTCGCTTTGGGTTAACGTAACCATCACCCTCGGCGTATGCTTGAAGCAGTATCCTCATATCATCTTCTGAAAGAGAGAGCCTTGCTTGTGGTAAGTGTTTGTCCATAGCGTTGTTACCAAGCTCAGCTAGCTCTTCTTTCAAAGATGTTTTGTGTAAGGCAAGGCAAGGAACACCTGATCCATTCACCCACTCATAATATGTTACCCCCAAGCGGTTCAAAGCATCTTTAACTAAGTCAAGTTTATGAGAACCTATGCCAACATGCCATCTTTCCTTCCACCCTTCGGCAACATAAAACCCTTCTACCAGCAAACGGTCTCTGTTCTCGTGCTTTTGTAGCGAAGGTATCTTTTTGACACATAGGAGCTGTCTTCTGAAGTCTTTTCTCTCTTTCCACTCTTCAACAAATTGGCTTAGCGGTTCTACGTCAACATACCAGTATTTGCCGTTTACCAAATGTTTAGAATGAGAGTGGCTTACTGAAAAATGGTAGACGAAGAGCTTGTGTTCTGATGTGCATCTGAACCAAGTGCCGTTCTTTAAGCTGACTTCGTATGTGCTTTTAACCCCTTTATCCATAACCTTTAGCACGGGTTTGAAGCAATACCGTTCTTTTTCGAAGTCGTATGAAAGCACCAAATCCCCTTCTTTCAAATCCTTTATCTTCGTGAAGTCGTAGCACCCATCTTTTAAAGTAATGATTTCTGTATCGCCAGTTAAGCAGTCGCCAAACTTCATAGTGTAGCATTCACTCGGCATCATCCAGTAGTCTGCTTGATTAAATAAATCTTCATCGTAGCGGTATCTCACCTCAGTATTCACAAGATTCCAAGCTATTTTGACTAAAGCGTTTCCGAATCCAACTGTTTTGATTGCGTCTTGCTGCTGGTCTGGTGTTAGGCTGCCCCACTTATCCATAACTTTGCCTATGAGCTGGTTTGCGACAGCGTAGCAGCTTTGCTGAAGCCAGTCTCGTAAGTAGTATGTGCCTAAGTCGAGCTCCTTGCTGTTTACTACAATAACTCTTTTTCTTCGTGTTACGAAGCTCATAGTCTCACTCTTCTTTTTATCTCATCTTCACTTATGTTATATTTTGCCATCTTATCTATATACGAAGCTTTCACCACGTTAAGCGCTGAAGTTATTAGCTGTTCAACCACTTTGTTGGCTATCTCTTCTAAGATAAGATTTCTCTCTAAAACTGGTTTTAGAGATTCAATCATTTTATCTGCCTCCATATTAGCTTCTATTTCACTCATAGGTTGCCAACCAGCTACATTTGGTTTAAAATCCTGTTGTACTATAAGCTGGTCTCCAGCGTAGATTCTAAACCCAAACTGATTCTTGTTTCTCTTGTAAACTTCTTTTCTAATTTCAGACACAACCATCACCCCTTAGACTTTATATAGCCACCAACCATTAGTTGAGTTGCCTTGTCTGACATATATAGCCTCCCCGCCAGTAGACCATTTATTGACATACGCCAAACCTCCAGCTTGTGTAGCATATGGGGTGTCAGCTAATCTTGTCCAACTGTTTCCTGAGATGCTATAGCGGTAGAAGTAGTTAGTATTCCATCCAGCTAAGGCGTATATGTAGTTTCCCCCATCCCAAGCCAAAGCGCCCATATAAGTTGCAACTGGACAAGAGGTTAGGGTTGACCAACTGTTATTGGTAATATCGTAGCGGTAGAAGTCAGCGGAACTATTACCTCTAAGTGCATATATGTAGTTCCCAACTTTAACGAGGTTGCCAGTAGCACAAGTGTTTGGTGTAGATGCAAGAGAAGTCCAGCTGTTATATAGAGTGTCATATCGATAGAACGTTGTGCCACCAGCTAAAACGTAGATGTATCTTGCACCATCGTAACAAGCGCCACTACTAATCCCTTCTGGAGCAGAAGCCATAGTACCCCAACTGTTAGTGTAGATGTCGTATCTGTAGAAGTCGGTGTAACCATCGCCCCTAGTAGCGTATAGATAGCGGTTATCGTGAACACCTACAAGACAGGAGAAATACCCCATCACTACAGGAGTGGAGGTTAAAGTATTCCACTTGCCAGTTTCAACATCAAAGCAATAGAATGATTGTAGATTAAGCCCAAGCAGCGTGAATATAAATCTGTTTTGCCAAATAACCATACCTAATGTGCTTGAGTTGCCTGGACTAGTTGGCTGAAAAATTGGGTTATTGAGAAAAGTATTGCTCGGCAAAGTCAACATACTAAGAGGCGGAGGAGTGTAAGCTGGGTCTACTCCAGTCCCCTGTCCAGTTAAAACGTATCCGCTTGCTCCATCTGGCATCCTCGCAGTAGTGAATCTTCCAGAAGTGATTTGCGAAGCGTCTAAGCTTACGGCGTCTGCTCCTCCGCTAGCGTGTCTAGAGGCGTGTGAGTCTACGTTTATTGAGCCGTATGGTATTCTTCTGGTTGCTGAGCCGTCGGGACTATAGCTTAGCAGCCCTAGGTCAGATCGCATCCATATTCTGCCCGTTGATAGTGTTGGGTCTGATGTTTGCCCAGGTAGGGTTATGTGGGCTCCTGTGATTACGGTTGGGTCTTCGCCTATTTTTACGTCTGGCAGTCCGTCTTTGAGCAGCCAGTTTAAGATTGTTTTTCTTATCTTTTTGGCTATCTTCATGTTCACCACTTTATTATTATGTTTCCGCCTTCTGTTGTTGCTTCTCTGCTTTTAAGTATTTTTTGGTTTAGTCCTTTGTGGAGTGGGTCTAGGTGGTATGCTGGTGTGTTTGGTGCTGGGGCTACTATGCATCCGTGTTTGGCTACTCTTTTGAGCTCTTGTATGAGTTTTGGTTGCTTCGATTTGGGCATGTGTTCTATTACGTGGCAGCACCACGCGTATTCGAACTGCTTGTCTTTGAATGGCAGGGGTAGGTTGGTTAGGTCGATTTGCTGTATGTCTTTTCCGCTTCTTGTGTCTACTCCTATCCATTTGTATCCTTTGGCTTCTATGTCTTTTCTGTATGGTGCGTATCTTCCGCATCCAGCGTCTAGGCAGAGTCCTTTGCCTTGAGGTATGTGTTTGAGTAGGTTTGGGTGGTAGGCTGGTGCGTTTATCGGCTTCTTCTGCTTGAGTATCTCCATTGTTAGTCTAGGTGATTTGGTTGCTTCCTCTAGCGCTTTTTCTAGTTGGGTTACTGCTTTCTCCCATGTGAAGTGTTTTGCCCTCTCTAGGGCTTTTTCCGAGAGTTTTTTGAGGAGGTTTCTGTCTTCGTATGCTGTCTGCATGCATCTTATTAGGCAGCTTTCTTTAGTTTGGTTTATTGCGAAGCCCTCTGCTGTGTATAGCTTCTCCGACCAGCATTTGGCGTATAGGGCTGCGTCCCCAGCTACCTCTGGGAGAGCCGTGTTCTCAGAGACTATCTGGGGTTTGCCGCAAGCCATAGATTCGACTATCGGAAGTGCGAACCCCTCGCCCGATGTGACTAGCACGTTTACGTCTGCTGCGTTGTAGATTTGAGCCATTTCTTGCTCTGTGTATCCGAGCCATTTGGATGCTTTTAGGCTTGGCATGACTACTCTTTCAGTTAAGCCTAGTCTCATTATGAGTTCTGGTAGGTTCCAGCCTACTGTTCCGTATGATTCTTCTAGTGGGAGTGTGTGTAGGTATAGGGTTGAGTTTTCTCTGATTTCTTTTGGGAGTTTTGCGAATGCTTTTAGGAGGGTTGGGTAGTCTTTTCTAAGCTGGTTTCTTGCGACCATCATGTATATGAATTCGTCTTCTCTGCCTTCTACTATTGGTTTTGGGTTGATTGGTTTGTAGACGGTGTGGTCTACGCCGTGTGGTATCTGTATGGCTGGTATGCGGTGTCTTTTGAGCAGCTTTACTCCGTGTTGACTGGGTGTGGCTACTGCGTTTGCCCCCACTAGGGATGTTAGGTAGTCTAGGTTCAGCTCGTCGAATTCTATCGTCACATACCAGAGTAGCTTGATGTCTTTGGATGCGCAAATGCTGGATATTTCTGTGAAGGGTGGAACCCAGTTTGGGTAGTATGCTACCGCTACGTCTGGTTGAATGTCGTCTAATATTATTGGGAGGTGGTCGAAGCCTCCTAGAAGCGGGTGATGTATTATCCCATCTATGATTATTGGTTGACCGCCGTATTGATTGTTTGCCACGTGAACCTCGTAGCCTCTTTCAACTAAGCCTTTAGTCAGATGGTGGACTACTTTGCCTAACCCTGTTTTAACGAGTGGGCTAGGCGAAATAAATAGGATTTTCATCCATGTGTTTCAAGCTGACCCAGCTTTTAAAGCTTTCTCCTCTTCGGTAGGATCAGTCTGCCTCTTTTTGTGATTGTTAGGAGCGGTTTGCTGTTGTATAGTATGGTTAAGCTGTTTTTGGATTCGGTTATCCTCCAGCCGTATTTGAAGACTAGGTCTCCTACGTTGACTTGTGCGAATGAAACTGTTGAGGTTGTTAGGAGTAGTTGGTTTGCGAAGTTTGTTTTTGCGGTTGTTACTGCGCTGTCGGCTAAGTGTGCTGTCCCTATTTGACCTGAGCCTATGTGACCAGATGCGATTGCACCTGAGGCTATATGAGCGGATGCGATTGCGCCTGATGCGATGTGACCAGATGATATGATGCCTGAGCCTATGTGGGCTGACGCGATTGCGCCTGAGGCTATTTTAGCTGATGTGACTGCGCTGTCAATTATGTGTGTGGTCGCTATTGCACCTGAGGCTACTTTAGCTGATGTGATTGCGCTGTCGACTATGTGTGCTGTCGCTATTTGACCAGAGGCGATGTGACCAGAAGCTATGGCTCCTGAGGCTATGTGACCAGAGGCTATTGCTCCAGAGGCTATTTTGGCAGATGTGATGGCTCCGTCTGATATGTCTCCGCCTGCTATTGGGACTACGGGCATTGTTTTGGCGTTGGCGACTACTGTGTCTATCGCTATTTTGAGGCGCTGTAGGTCTGATCTGAACCAGTGGTCTCCGCTTGTCACTGAAGCTGGGTCTGCTGTCAGCGATGCGAACGTTACTCTATCTGATTTTATTATTACTGTTCCAGTCATGCCTCCACCTCTTTTTCTATGCGGCTACTTAAATAGTTTATTAGCGGGACTGTGGCAACTAGGGCTGTTAGGGCGGTTATTGGAGATGGTTGCGTTGGGGCTGGTGCTGCCTGTAGGGTGGCTACGTATCCGTCCCATTCTGCTAGCGTGACCCACGTGCCTTTCCATATTGTGAGTATGGTTGCTTTGCCCAGCCACTTTCCCTCTGGTTGATCTGGGAATTTGTCTATTTTGAGTTCTGCGTAGCCTTGCGATGGTCCTGGTGGGAATGTTTCCGACGGTGTTTCTTTGGTTACGGTGTTGCCGTTTGGGTCTATTAGTCTGAGTTCAGCGGTTATGGGGGCTGTGTCTGGTAGGAAGACTTGGAACCATACTCTGAAGCCGTATGTTTCCCCTGGTGAAACGTTTAGTGGGACTGTGAAGAAGTCTACGAAGTTTTTGGTGTAGTTCACCGCTAAGATTATGCCTTGCGGTTCTCCTACGACTATCAGTTTGAAGACTTCTCCCTGCCATCTGTCTAGTTGAAGCCAGTTTCCTTCGCTTAGGTATTGTAGGGCTATTTCTGCACTCCAGACGCCTATCTCCGCTTCTGACCCTGTTGTCAGAGGGAATTCGAAGAAGTAGGCTCCTGTCTTCAAGGTGCCTTGCTGAGGCTCTATTTCGTGTCTAGCGCCTTTTGGGTCTGTGAATGTTAGCGTCGCTCTGAATGTTTCTGAGTCCGATGTTTCCACGTAAACATATACGGTGAGCGTGAAGTTTGTGAATCTGCCTATCTCCGCTGGCAGCGTGTCCCACCACTTTGAGCCGTCCCATATTTTGACCGAGGTTATTCTGCCGTTAACCAACCTTCTCCACCACTACTCTATACACTCCTTTCGATCCTATTAGGTAGAGTCCGTCTTCTCCTTCTCTTAGTATCCATTTTACTCCGTTTGATTCTAGGATTAGGTCGCCTACTTTGACGATGGTTGCTTGTAGAGAGCCGTCTTCTTTTATTACTGCTCTTGATTGTGTTCCTGTTACGTCTGTGACGACTAGCGCTACGTCTCCTTCGCTTTTTGGTGTTATGATCTGCCTCGATATCCTCTCCTCTACCGCTACTCTCTCAGCGCCTTTGACGTCTAGGCTTCCGTCTACTCTGACGCTTCTTAGGAAGCGTGCGTCTTTCGTGAATATGTGTCTTGGCAGCGGTGTATCAGGCAATTCTATCCACCAACCAATTTGCAGCTATTGTTATTAGGAGGGCGTTGAGTGTTTGTGCTAGAGGAGACGGCTGAACATAGGTGTAGAGGAATATTTGCTCGCTGTCCCCCACCTTTTCGTCACCTCCCTCCTCCTAAGCTAGGCTCGCCGTCCGTGTCACCATCATCCCGTTCATCGACCTAGCGTTCCCTGGTTGAGTGAGGGTTTGACTAGGCAGGTAGGTGTTGCCTTCCCAAGCGGAGCTCAAGTCCGCTTGAGAACGCTCCCCTATCACAGCTTTTGGCTCATGGAGGAGCTGTCTGCTGGCCATGCCCAATCCAAGGAATTTAAATTTTCCTAGTATCATTTACATCACCTTTAGAATAATCTGGTAGAATTCGTGTGCTACTGTTAGGTTTGAGTTGCCTTTTGTAAGTTGGAGTGTTAGCTTGTAGTCTGATGTGAGTTTGCTTGGGTATCTTAGCGCTTCTCCTTCGGCTAGGTCTGCTTTGACTACGGTTTGTCTGTTGAGTGTCCTCATCTGGGTTGCTACGTTTACTTCCTCTATGTATTGTAGTTCGTGTGCTTCCTGCATTTGGGATAGGTCTAGGTAGCCTTCTATGTAGAAGGGTATTGTGCTATGTAATTCGATTATAGTTACTGATTCACCTAGCTTAAGGGTTTTAACGCCTGTAATCGGCTTAATCTCTTCGACTATGAACATCCGTTAAGTTATGGGATGCGGTTAATATATGTTTAGCGTTTGCATTACAATTTTACTTACTCATCTTTTATTAATTCGAGCCACTCTGGCTCGTCTAGATGTTCTATTAGATTTTCTACTACATCTAATATCCCCATGCCGTACCACCATGTGTGTGGGAGACCGTAGTACCATGGTCGCCCTTCTTTGACGTTGTAAAACATTTTCCAGAACCAGTGGTAGCCGACTAGTAGACCTAGGGTTTCTCTTGATAGGGTTTTGAGTGTGTCTTGATGTATGTAGGCGAATCTTGTGCAGTCTAGGTTGAAGCGTCTGTAGCCTGTTAGCATTTTTTTGATTCTCTCGTATGATCCTTTGGCTTCTGGGTAGTATTCGAATTCGTGGTGCTCGATGATTATTATTGGTTTGCATCTAGATATGAAGCGTGTCGCACCAGCGATGACCTTTTCTTCCCATCCTTCGACGTCGATTTTCACCACATCCCCGAATTCAACTAGATCGTCTAAACGCTTGACTGGCACGTTGATGGTCTGTATGTTTTTGCGGTAGAAGCTTGACCCTCCTTCCATGATTCCTAGAGGGAGGGTGTCTTCCTTTTCTCCGCAGGCTACTGGGATTATCTTGATGTTACTCAATCTGTTGAGTTCTATGTTTTTTGTTAAGCACTCTAGGCTTTGCGGGTTAGGTTCTATGGCTATTACCTGCCGATAGATGGGTGCCATTCTAACTGTGTAGTAGCCGACGTGAGCGCCGACTTCCACAAATGTCTTCTCTTTTGACGCAAGCGATTTTAATAGCTTGAGTACGCTATACTCTCTTTTCGTTAACGTGAGGCTGTCATGCCTGAAGCCGTCGCGTATATGCCATTTAAACCCATCCCAGCTTTCTTCTATTCTGCTAAGCAAAACTCCCACCCAATTTCTCTTCCAGGATTTCTCTGAATCTTTTTAGTGTTTTGCTCCAGGGGTGTTTTGCTTTTATCTCTTTTGCTGCTTTTTTGGCTTTGGCTAGGAGTTCGTCTAGGTGGTCTAGTGCGTATAGGGTTAGGTTGTAGACTTCTTCTGGGTCTGGGTTTGCTCCGTATCCTATGTGGATCGGGTTGTCTGGTAGGGGTTTTGTTGGTGTTTTGGTTTTTGCTGTTAACACGTGTGGGGCTGCGTATTCTTGTATGGCTGCCCAGTCTGATGTTATCACCACTAGCCCTCTTGCTAGGGCTTCTAAGACGTTTGCTTCGAAGCCGCCGCCTCTTGATGGCGCTAGGAGTATGCTGCAGGAGTCGTATAGGTCTACTAGCTGCTGCTCGCTTATCCATTCTCTGTTTACTGTGACGTTTGAGGGGTAGTTTGCGTCTATTGCTCTGGCTTTTATTTTGACGTGTGGTCTTTCTTCTAGTAGTTTTTTGGCTACGTATCTTATTATGTCTCCTCCTTTTCTGTAGTCGCTGTGTAGGTTGAAGAATAGGATTGTTGGCTCCCGCTTGACTCTGGGTGGCTGGTAGAATGCTTCGCTTAAGCCGTGTGGGATCACTTCTATCTGTGTTTTGACGCCTGATTTCCTGTAGGCTTGTCTGCTGCATTCGCTTGGGACTATTATTAGGTCTAGTTTGTTTGCTTCTTCAACTGCTTTTGGTGATATTGTGTCTGAGTCCGCTACGTCCACTCCTATTATTGTGTCGTGAGCCCTCCTTAGGATGTTGATGAGCGTGGGGTTTGAGTAGATTGGGTAGAAGGTTGGGTGGATGATTGCGACCTTAGATGGCTTGGTTACTCCTCTTATTAGCTGGTCTAGGTCTTCTTCGACCGCTAAGCCACGTAGATGCTTTAGGTGGTGTTCAGCTATCGAGGAGAAGCTTAAGCCGACTTTCTTAGGGTGGTAGTAAACCGCTACATCGAGCTTCTGGATGATTATCGGCTTATATGGGTTATCGTATTTAGGCTCGGTGTAGAGCATTTAAAAAATATGGTGTGGGGAGAATTTTTTAAGTTTTCTGTTTAGAATCGCTTGGTCGCTAGGGTTCCTGTGAATTCGAGTACTACGTCTCTGTCTGCGGTTGTTGTGGTTGTGGCTGTTCCCCTGACTTTCAGTGAGGTGACTCTGAGTGGGGCGCCCCAGATTGCGACTACATCGTATGTTACGGTTGTGTTTGGCGCCTGGTCTATTGCGAGTAAGGGTTTGTCGGTGCTGTCTTTTGTGGTTATCAAGATGTTTCCAGAGACCTCTTGGGGTGTGGTCAGCTTCAGGTATCTGATTCTAGCTACTTTGCCAGATTGGGCGTCCCATCCGTTGACTTTAGCGGTTCCTGCTGAAGAGTAGGCGTCTACCGTCACCTTCACGCTCTCAGGGTATTTCAAGACGTCGGTTTGCTCGGCGTCCTCAGCCTGTGGAACTATGTCGCTGACGTTGACTGATTCGAATCTCCCCGTTACTTCGTTGTAGGCGTATATCTTTACTTCGCCCACCATTTTTGGTCGCTTAAGATTAGCTTAAAAGAGGATAAAAGTTTAAATGGCAGGGTTGCCACGTTATGGTGGAGTTGGCTGAGAAAAACAGGGTTCCGTATCCAGATGAGCATCTGACGTTTGGAGCTAGGGTTGGCAACGCTGGTAGGATCGTGATACCAGATTGGGTTAGAGAAGCCCTCAACATAAAGGAGGGTGACTACGTGCTTGTCACAGTGGGTGTTCAGAAGACTAAGATGCAGATAGGAGGGAGACAAATATTAGAAGGCGAAGCGAGTAGAGAGAGTAGAGTAGTCTACCGAGGAGGTATGTGAGCAACACGAGTTCGGGCAGTTCTACTCCGTCACCGATTTTGCTACTCTCCCCACGTATGCTGCTATGATGCTTAGGACTATAACTAGGATGATTAAGCTTAAGCTGGATGAGAGCAGAGATTGTATGTCTATTTCAAGCGGTGTGACCGCTAGCGGTGTTACTGCGCCATAGAGTTGAAGGGCGTCGCAGTCGTATATTCTTACTTCTGCGATTAGTTTGTTGTTTAGCATCGTGAACGTTGGGAAGGTGTTTGTTGTGGACGCTCCAGCGTTTACCGAAACTGGGTAGCCGTTTGGCGGAGCTGGGGATAGGGTTGTTCCGCCGCATTCGATTGGG
>Ga0080004_1110639_pt1 | contig 10749 bp, 12 predicted proteins | sample WasSprMetagenome_FD_69207 | JGI IMG/M metagenome (GOLD analysis project Ga0080004, IMG submission 69207) | Sulfidic aquatic microbial communities from Washburn Spring, Yellowstone National Park, USA - WS (SPADES assembly) (version 2) | ecosystem: Environmental > Aquatic > Thermal springs > Hot...
CCTACAGTAAGCTAGCAAAGTTTATTGAATACAAAGCGATGTTTGATGGAGTTCCTGTAGTAAAAGTTAAGGAATATTATACTTCTAAAGTTTGTCATAGATGCAACAACTTAGGAGAAAGGAAAACTCAAGGTTTATTCGTTTGCAACAACTGTAATCTACAGTACAACGCAGACTTGAATGGAGCAATAAACATAGGAAGAGTTGCCCTAAGCTATATGCTTAGAGGCGGGGCTTCTTTGACTAAGCCCTTAACTCCAAGTGAAGCTTCTTCACCTATGCCTTGTAGGCTTAGTGGCGGAGAAGCAGAGATTGGAGAATCTCCCGACTTTAGTCGTGGAGAATGTCAACATCTATCTGGTTGCCAAACATAAGGTGTTTTCAATGGGAAGAGTCTCACTAATACTCCAGGTTCACCATAAGCTTCAACTTTACTTAAGAGTTCTTCAGGTTCTCTGTAGCCAAGAATTAACTGAGCTGCTTCTCCTGGGTCCATCTTTACTTTGTTTATAGAGCTCGAACCTTGTGTTATTCTAACTTCTCCGTCATTCACTTTTATCGTTGCGCTTTCTCCTGGAATCTCTAAACTAGCTTCTCCCGTAACTCCTTTGGAGCGCTCAGCAAGTTCTACTTCAATATCTTTAAGTAACTTTGTGAGGTTAATTACTCTTGCCATTCCTCCTCCACTCCAAAGAAATGTACTTTCAATGCTTATTCCATATGGTCTTAAGACGTTGACGATTTCATGATCTGGTGGCACATGAATTCTTATTCTACTTTTCTTTTCTTCAAGTGCAAGTTTAAACAAATTTTTCAACAACGCTCTATATACTTCTTTGTCGTTGCTCTTTGCTCCAACTTCTGCTACTAATAACTCATCTGGATTTGCCCATCGTTCAATAGCAGCATAGCCAAAAACTTGTTTTCCACTACGTATAACTAAGACTTTAGGAGTATGTTCCCAGCTCACACCTTTTCTAAATCCATTCCATTCGTTTAGTTTTCGTACCCTAGAAGTTATCCAGTTAGCATTAGTTTCTTCGTATATGTTTGCTATATCGTTTGCGCAAAAAGAGGGATCATCAGAAATTTCCCATTCATACTCTCTTGCCTCTATTCTGGAAGCGTCTCTAAGAGAAATTGTTACTGTATGTTCTCCCATGAATGTAGCAAATCCAAACCTATGATAGTACTCTTGGATCCCAAAAAGCTCAGAAAGGGCATAACCTCTGTTTCGCATCCATTCAATAGCATAATTTAATGTTGAAGCAGAATATCCTTTTCCTCTAAATTCTCTTGGAGTGTATACGCCAGCAATACCTCCTACAATTATTTTGGAAGCTCCGTAGTGTACTTCTATATCTGGAATGCTTAGCCAACTAACTTTTGTATTGTTATCTACTGCTTCTATCTTATGCCAACCAGGGCTTTCACTAATTACGAACTCCATTTTTGCAATATCTATAGCATATTTCCTCTTTATAAACGTTTCAACAAGCATAGTTTGTTTATCTTGTTATCGTCTAGTTTTACTATAACGTCTTTTTGCAAACACACTTTTTAATGTAGCCTAAGTTTTATACGCTACTTAAAATTCTTAAAAATTCCTTTTTCTGTTTCACTTGAAAATTGAAGCTGAAGGATGTAGCCCTAGTAGCACTTGTATTTGTCCTTCTCATTCTTTGTATTTTAAAAAATTACTCTAGTTTTTATGAAATGTCCTACATTGAGAGAAAACTTTTAAAAGTTCCTTTTATAAAGCAAAAGCCTTATTTTTGTTCTGAAGCTTCTGCTAGTATGGTTCTACTGTACTATGGAATCAACATTACACAAGAAGAAATCAATGCAATGGGATTCGATAGGTTTGAAAACATGCTTCCTTTGTTAAAAAAGTATGTTCATTGCGAGTATAAGTCACTTTCTGTAGAGGAATTGCTGGAAGAGCTTAAGAAAGATCGTCCTGTAATTATTAGGTTAAAAATTGGCTTTAGTCTTCATACGATAGTAGTTGTTGGATATGAAGATAATTGGATAATTGTTCATGATCCTGCATTAGGGCCTTTCATGCTATTAAGAATAGATGAACCTTTTATTTCTTCATGGGCCGCAACAAACTACTCTTCAATTGTCTTTTATGGTCGTAAGTCTTAATGTATGGAACTACTGCAAGTAAAGCCATGAAAGTATTTTTTTTAGAAGAAAGAAGTTTTGTTTACGTATCTTCCTGTTATTGGAATTTTCATATTACATCTTGGACATCTTCCATCTTCTGTTACTCTATACTTTAAAACTAGGGTGTTGTATCTTTTTATCAAGAGTTCTCCACAATTTGGGCAGTATGTGTTTTCGTAAGCATGCCCTGGTACATTTCCAACATAAGGAAACAATACTCCAAATTCTTTTGATCTTTTGTATGCCCATTCTAACTTTTCTATAGGTGTTGGAGGTTCGTTGTAAATATACGCTGGATAGTATCTAGTGAAATGAATTGGGGTTTCCTGTCCAAGCTCTTTTACATGAGTTTTAATTACATCTTCTATAGTACTTTCTTCGTCAGTAGCTCCGGTAACAACTAAGTATACAATTTCAACATGAATTCCAAGCTTCTTTGCTTCTCTTGCATTTCTCCAGACAACTTCTACGTTAGCAACGTTAAACTTCTTGTATTCTTCTCTAGAGCCCTTTACGTCTATCTTTAGTCCATCGAGCCCAGCCTCCTTAAGCATCCTAAGTGCTTCCAAAGTCATATAGCCATTGCTCACAAAAGTATTGTAAAGGTTTCTGTTTTTTGCTACCTTAAAAACATCAAGAGAGTATTCAAAAAGCATTAGAGGTTCATTGAAAGAGACACATATGCCTTCATCTTGGTTCCTTAGTGCCATTTCTACAACTTTTTCAGGAGGGATGTAGTTTGCGTTGTAAATGTTTGGTTCCACTTTAGAAAGATTCCAGTTTTGGCACCATGGGCAAATGAAGTTGCACGACCAAGTACTAAAAGTTAAGGCTGTTGAACCAGGCCAGAAGTGAAAGAATGGCTTAATCTCTATTGGGCGGGACTCTAGCGCAGAAATGTCTCCATAAACTACAGTATAGATTTTTCCTCTTATGTTCATCTTAGTTTTACAGAATCCTCTTTTCCCTTCTTCTAAGATGCATTTTCTTTCACAAATTAAACATCTAGCTTTATTTTCACTTAAAGATTCTTGAAGAGGGGTTAGCTTAATATTTGGTAAGTTCTCTTCTCCTCCCAGCATTATTAAAGAGTCTCCTATTTTTTACTTAAAAAATGTTCTACGCATAGTGTAAAATTGCAAATCATGGAAACTACTTGCGCACTTCAATAGTGTAAGAGGAGTTACTTAACGTGAATTAGAAGAAGGAACAGAAGTAAGAAACTTAAAGAAGAATTGAAAAAACAGCAAAAATAAATGTTCTTCATGCTTTTAAATCAAGTCAGTATTTCTAAAGTTAAAAATCCTTAAATTTACTTGTTCTTAAGAATTGCGCAATGTAAGGTGGCCTAATTGATAAGCGATCTTCTAATACTGACAGTAATACTTACATTATATTTTATTCTACTCTACGTTTTTAGTAAGAAAAAGCTACTAGAAAAATACGACATAAATCTTTTTGGTCCAATAGTTATGGTACACTTTCACAAAGGTAAAGACATAATAGAGAAAATTGCTAGACATAAGCGTTTTTGGACAATAATTGGATCTGCAGCAGTAACTGTTTGTTTTGTCCTTTCAGTACTCCTTATTCCACTTCTTGTATGGAATGCGTTGCTTTCTTTTCAGCTTCCAGTTGAAGCAGCACCATCGCCAATACTTGCTATAGGACTTCCGGGCGTGAATCCAATAATGAGTGGAGTTAACTTTTGGTATGCGGTTGTTGGACTTATTATAGCTATCGTTGTGCATGAAACAGCACATGGTGTCATGGCTAGAATTGCTGGAGTTGAACTAAAGTCTGTAGGTATAATGTTTTTAGTAATACCGATTGGAGCCTTTGTTGAGCCAGATGAAGAAGAGCTAAAAAAGGTAGCTCGCTCAAAAAGGATACGTGTCTTTGCCATTAGTCCATTTATAAATATTGTACTTGCAATAGCCTTTAGTCTTATTTTTTCTTTGGCATTAATGAATATGGTTCACGTAAAATATGAGGGTGTAGGCGTAGTTTATGTTGCCCAAGACATGCCTGCCCAACAAGTAGGCATTCGTCCTGGAATGATAATAACAGAAATTCGTGACTCAACTGGTACTTACGTTATAAGAAGTTCACTTGACCTACAAAAATATCTTTCAATGAAGAAAGTAGGCGATCAAATTACTGTAAAAGTATACGGCGGGCAAAGCTTCAACGTAACTTTAGCAAGCAAGGCAATTTACACTAAGAATGCTTCTGACGTTGACAAAGCAAGTTTGGGGATCGTAATGATGGATACAAGAGAAATAGAAAAGATATACGACGCTCTTAGGTTTCCCTTCTCTAATGTCAAGAGTTTTATTAATTATGCCATGCTACCCTTTCTTGAGCTATGGGGTAGCTCTCCTTTACGTAAGCCATATACGGATTTTCTTGATACTTCGATTCCTTCAGGGTTATTTTGGCCACTAGCATCAACACTTTACTGGATTTTCTGGATAAACTTAATGCTTGGTATCACGAATTCGCTTCCAGCTCTTCCACTTGATGGAGGTTATGTAGTTCGTGAAATAGTAGACTGGGTAACTTTAAAGACGAAACTTTCTGAAGTAAGTCGGGAAAAGTTTGTTAGTATAATATGCTACACGCTAACGTTCTTCGTAGCTTTTCTCTTCCTCCTTCAGTTTGTTGGCCCATACTTAAGAGTAATTTTTAGCTAGCTTAGACAAGTAAGGATACAAGTGTTATTTCTTTTAAGGAATCCTGGGAGACTAAAAAATTGAAAAAAGTTAAAGAGATTTGTAAAGAGAGAAGAAACTTCACGATTACCTATTTTAAGGAAGATTCTCTTTCAAATGTTGAGGTAAAATTAACAATGAAATATTTAAGATTTTTCTGCGATATTCTTAGTAAAAAATACATAGTAAATTATGGTAACTGAACATCCTTATTTAAAGACAACGATTAACAATTCTCTTGATAAATTCATTATTCCATTCTGTTAAAAATAAAAGTTATCTTAGTCTATACCTGTTTTGAAAATTAAGTGTAAACTACAATGTTCACCGAGGATATACTTAAAAGTACTTGTTAAAGAACTCTTCTTTAAAGTCACCAGACTGCTTTATTATATGGTTCAGCGTTCCTTTCTTCAATTCAGCATGAAGTGGAACTACGAAGGGTTCTACACCTTCTTTTTCTACAACAACGTGAGAACCTCGTCCGTGTCGTAAAGTGAATCCTTTTTTGTACAATGCTTTTAGAATTTCTTGTCCGGAAATAGCTTTTGGCATTTCCAAAACTATTTAACTTTAACATTTTTCCTTTGTCCGAGGTATTCTTTCAGAACTTGGATTGCCTCCTCTAAATCCTTTAAAGCTTCTTCCTCAGTCTCTCCTTGGCCAACAGCTCCTGGATATTCATTAGAGTATGCCACAAATCCACCTTCTTCCTGCTCTTCAAGAAGTATGAATGAAACTTCCTTTTTCTGGAGAGCTTTAGAAGGAAAAGATGTGTTTTCTAAAGTTGACGTGTATTTTAAAATTAATGTTGAAAAAGGTCCAGAACTTACAGTTGACGTTGTAGAGGATTTTGAACTTAAATAGATCTTGTGATGCTGTGAATCACAAACTTCTGCAATTAGTTTACTCATAACTTAAGATTCCCTCTTAGGCAATTCAGTTGCAATCACATTAGTTGATTTAATTAGGTAATTCTTCTTTCCAGTGGCTGGATCGACTCCTTCTAATTCATATACTTCCGTAAGAATAAGTTTTACCTTTAAAATTTGACCATCTTCTAATTTGTATTCATTCCACTCTTCTTTTATTGGTGTAAAAGTTAGTTGTCTCTTAACTTTCAATTGTTCAGACTCGCTTGGAAAAGACATTGTTCTAACTCACAAAGTAAAAGCCAAAGAATTCTATATTTAAGCCTTTCTTTTAAAAATAAGCGCTCTGTTAACTTAAGGCTCAAACATTTTCTGTCTAAAACCTACTCAAGCTTTTTACAAAGTTTCACTAATGAAAAACTTGGTAGCTTTGGAGTGGTTATTAAAGGCTACTCAGCAGAGAGTTAATGAAAGGGTTATTTATACGCCGTTGTTAGCAGTTTCAAAATAGATAGGCTTGAGAATAAGAAAACATTTGTGCTTATAAGTAAAACTAAACAATAAAGATGAAGCACTACAGCAGATTAGAGCCTACAACGTAAGGCATAACTATGAACTAAAAGAATTCTTAGAAGATTATAGACGCTTACTACAAAGAGCAGTAGATGAAATATGGAATAACATAGTTTGAATTGAAAAGAAAAATTTCTACAGAGTAAAAGGTAGTAAAAAATACTACGTTACTAGAATTATTCCAATAATTCCTAAAAGTAATGATTCAAAAATCATTATTTAAGAAATTTGTTGATGAATGATTAGAGCTACTCAAAGCACTATGTTAATTCAGCGATAAAGCAAGCTTATTAGATATTAAAGTCTTGGAGAAGAAGTTATATAAAAGAGAAAGAAGAAGAGAAAAACCAATTGTAAAAAGAAGGTTTGTCGAGAATGCCGGACTTATCTGAGTTTGTTTCATTCATGGCTGAAAATCAGGCGTCAAAGGTGTGAGATTAATAGAACTGGATATAATACTGCACCAGAAATATTTAACCTATCTTCATCATCTAAGGTTCCATAAATTTTTAGCTTTTTACGAAACTCGTCTATCTTCATTAAAAGTTAGTACAAAACTTAGGTTAATGAATCTTTTACTTTTTATAAGCTAGCTTGCTTGTAGAGACGTTTACTATTAAAAAGCTCCGCTAAAACTGTAATTTTTTAACCTAAACTTTGCATTGTTCAAAGCATTTTTCTATAACCCAAATAACTTTGCGGGAAAGTTCTGGGTCAACAGGTGGAGGTGCACCGTTACGAAGTGAACCGTACAATGCATCGTAGAATAAAATTCCACTTGTTAAGAAGGCGTCTTCTTTTGTAGTCCAACTTTCTTCTTTCCAAGGAATTTCTTCTACGTTGTAGCTGCGGTCTGGAGTTGGCTCTGTCTCAACCTTTCTTGGAGGAAGCAACCTAGCGTCAAAGTACTTCCATTTTAAAGATGAAGAGTTTCCAACTAGGCTACCTTGAGTTCCCATAACTAGCCATGGATCTTGAGGATAGGCACATGCTCTAGTAAATTCAATGTCAACAAGTGGAGCATCTTTAGCTTTAAGAACAATTTTTACATGGTCTTCAGCATCTCCTAACGTTAAAGTCCTTTGTAAATCGCAAAAAACTTCAGGTTCTTTGTTTCCCATAAGTTGGAGAGCTTGAACTATTAAATGTACTCCATTGTTTCTAAGTTCTCCACCTCCAAACTTCTTTAAAGTTTGCCAATCCCATCTTCTACCAAATGAATGGCCATAGATCTTTATTAAAACAATCCTTCCAAGTTTTCCAGACTGAATTACTTCCTTTACTTTTAGGTAAGCTGGTGCAAACAAGCTATTTTGAAATATTGTTAGTATTTTCTTAGTTTTCTTCGCTACTCTTATCATTTCATCAGCTTCAGTTAAGTTTGTAGCCATTGGCTTCTCGCATACTACATTCTTACCAGCTTCCAAAGCTTTTATTGTACATGGAGCATGAAGGTAGCTAGGAGTAGCAACTACAACTAGTTCAACTTCTTCATCTTTAATAAGAGAGTCAAAATCTTCATAAGCTCTGCATCCAAACTTTTCTACAGCTTCCTTTCTTCTTTCTTCAATTGGGTCTACAACTGCAACTATCCTATATTTTTCTGGTAACTTTTCTAAAATTTTTGAATGTATATTCCAACCACTTCTCCCAAGCCCAGCAATTCCAACTCTTACTTTATCTTCCATTTTTTTCACCCAAATACATCGAACAAATACTTTGCAAACTTTGGAACTCCAATCTTTGGGTCTTCTTTTTCCTCATACTCTATAGAAATAAAACCATTGTAGTTCTTAGATTCAAAAATTTCTTTTATCTTCTTATAGTCAAGTTTTATGCCTTTATCAGCTATGCTTACTTTTGCATGAACATGAACTGCATACGGAATAGTTTTTTCAATTTCTTCGTAAGTTGATTCTCTGTAGTTACCTAGGTCAAGATTTACCCTAAACCAAGGCGAATTTACAGTTTCAACGATTTTTACAACAGTGTTAGCTCTTGCTGTAATTCCTCCGTGGTTCTCCATTGCTAAAACAATTCCTCTATCTTTCGCATAATCTACACAAGCGTTAGCAGATTCTACAACCCATTTTATTGCTTCATCTTCTGAGCTACCTTCTGGAATGTATCCTCCAAATACTCTAAGGCATGGAGCGCCAAGTTCGTAAGCAATTTCTAATCCCTCTTTAACAGCTTCAATTGCCTTATTCCTTTCAGAAGTTTCTGGAGTGCAAAAGTTTGTAGAAATTCCAGCACAAGATATAGGTAGTCCGTGAAACAGTGCAACTCTTTTTAGTTCTCTTAAGTAAGATTTATCCTTAGTTGGAAGCCAGTAAAGAGTTAATTCTACACCATCTAACCCAATTTTATGAGCTTCTTTTATGAAGTCTTCATACTTCATTCTACCATCTTTTAGGTAGTCTCTATAAGAGTACGCAGCACAACCTATCTTTATCATACCTTTGTTCATCAGTACTGCTACGATGAATATAAAAACTTTTACAAACTTGAGTTTAACAAGAGAAAGCTACATTAGAATTAACGACTTGGAGAACACTACGTTGATTACATATTTTTCTGGTGAAAAAGAGAAAAGGCATTTGCTTCCTTTCATCGAACGAAATAAAGTAACACCTGTAAAATCAAAAGGTAAAATAACTCTTCAAATTCCTATGAACTCTCTTCTTAGCTGATGAAATCCTCACTCGTTTTTGTAGCAACGTTAAATCTTCTTAAAAGTGTAAGATAAGTAGTTCATCAATGAAACTTAAGAACTTAATTAGCTCTAAGGTGGATGTGAGAAAAGTTATCGAAGAACTACAACTTAAAAGTTCGCAAATTCAAAAAAGTCTTTTTTTGTGCTAACTTTAATATATCTATTGCTTTCTCAGTAGATAATTCTTAAGCGCAACTATCCTGCTACTTTTAGTTTTAACTAAGTATTCAACAAGTTTCTTAAAATTGTCAAGTTTAGTGTTGACTATTTCATGAAATAAGATCGGTTCCTTGGGAAGTCCATATTCGTTAAGATCAACTCGTACTTCCTTAGCACTTTCTATAACCCATTCTTCAAGTCTTGGCATTAATATAACTAGTACGTTTCTCTTATTTTCTTGAGTTAAAATTTTAATACCATAATTCGTGAAAGCAGCATGTTGTTTAAACATATTCATCAATGGTGGTTGTACACTATACGGGTCTTAATCTATCACTCCTACAGAATTTTCGCTATACTTTATAAGATGCTTAAGCAACTCGGACTTATTACCAGCATGAATAACTTTACTTCTTTTTACTAATACTTTAATCAAAACCATGTCTGGTTTGCATTCAACTAAGTATTGCAAGGTTTAAGTCACCTCTTTTTTGAGGATGTTTTCAATGTTAAAGAATACATCAATTCCTAACTCTAAAATCTTCTCAAGTTCGCTCTCGCTTAATGCCTTAACTTTTGTTTGCCAGTTATCCACATAAGTAATGAAGACTGCAATGTTTTCCTTCGGAACTTTTTCTATAAGTGAGGTGAGAAAATATGGATTATGTGTTGAAATGAAAAACTGGTTTTCGTTTTTCTCGTGAGCAATAACTTCAGCTAGATACTTAACGTAATAAGGAAACGAATGAGCCTCGGGTTCTTCGAAAGCTAGTACAGAGTTCCTATTTGACTTTATTGCAGTTAGAAAGAAGATAACTTTTTGTATTGTTTCAGAAAGAAGGTGGTATGGATGTGAAATAACTATATCTTCAAGCTGTTTTTCAATTCTTATTTTGCCTTCTGGTACTTCAACAACTAATTTTAAGTTGAAGGCATCAAGTATACTGTTGGTAACTTTTCTTAGTTCTTGTATTGATAACAATACTACCGCAAGGTTTTTACCGTGTGGGGGTAAGAGAAAAGCTGGATTTTCTATCGAAAATGATCCTCTCATCACAGATTTCTCAAACCTGTAAAACTTAAAATTTCTAAAAATCTCTTTGGGTTCTCTTCTTTCTTCTTCTCTTCCATCTAACGAAAGTTTAATAACTTCTTCTTGGTGAGTTGCTCCACTAGTATACTGAGTATAAGTACCAACAATCTTTCCCTCATTCTTATCTAAACTAATGGATACTAAGGAATCATCAAAGGATATAGTTATCTTGTTTTCAATGTTGCGATCATAAAATAAATCCATACCTGTATCAAACCTTACAAAACTAGAGAGGTTTCCAAAGTAAATGTACGACAAGAATCCAATTACTTCAAGAATGTTTGATTTTCCCACGTTGGGCTGGCCAATGAATACGTTTACTTTTTTGCAACTTAGCTCAACTTGCTTTACTGACTTGAAGTTTTCTATCACTAATTTTTTTATCATCTTACCTCACTATGTTTTGCTTGGTAACTTTTACTACTTTCTTAAAAATCCAGTAACTTAAAG
>Ga0080004_1124804_pt1 | contig 10747 bp, 8 predicted proteins | sample WasSprMetagenome_FD_69207 | JGI IMG/M metagenome (GOLD analysis project Ga0080004, IMG submission 69207) | Sulfidic aquatic microbial communities from Washburn Spring, Yellowstone National Park, USA - WS (SPADES assembly) (version 2) | ecosystem: Environmental > Aquatic > Thermal springs > Hot...
CGGCACTCCTTCTCGTTAACTAATCTAAAAATCAAACCTCTCATGAGACACAGGGTCGTTTTTAATTGTTAGCCGTATCTCTTTGATCTTCGCTTTAACCGAAGGATTAAGCATCTCAATCTATTCCAGTACCCTCCTCTCAGCCTCTAACCGAAACATTATCCAAAAACCCTTAAAACTACATCCTCCCCTACCAGTTCATCACTAGACTCAATAGCATCTTTCTCGTCATCGAGAGGCTCCTCCTCTGGTACAAGTCTATCAACAAGGCTTTTATATAGGAGCCTCAGCTCTTTAAGCCCATCCCTTATTTCCTGCAACAATTCCACAACCTCAGACATTATGCTCCCAAAATCGTCCACCCAAAACAAATATATAAGGAACGCGCCCTTCCCCAACATGAGAAACATTAGTCAATTATAGCGCGCTATTTCAAAGCCAGAGACGACCAATCGCCAAAACACTAGAACTAGCTTAATGCTTTCGACCACAAAGATTGATTTAAAATTCTACCCAGCAATTAGACATAAATCATCCTTATAAACAAGTTGCATGCGCGCTAAAAGCGAGCAACCTCCTGCCCTTTGAACCCACTTTTGGTAATGCCTAGGATAAACACATGTGCCGGCGGCATGAACTCTTCTTTCTATCGGCTTATATTTATCTGGTGCCATTAACATGTTTGGACATGGGGGTACTAAGCTTGCCTGAAGCTGAGCGCCACCTCGCCCTCGCATTGAGATACCTGGAAGAGGGGAAGACACTAATCGAGAAAGACCCCGTCAAGGCTTCAGAGAAACTCTACAAGGCAGCCGAGGAGGCCGTCAAGGCGCTCGCCATAGGGCTCGACCTAGAGCAGGCCAGAATAGCCACAAAGGAAGGTACGTGGTGGACGAAGCTACACAACTGGGCCGCGGAGGCTGTCGCTGAGAAGCTAGGCATAGAGGAGTTCGACCTCTAGTGGAAGGCCGCCTAACTACCTACACGTAGAGGGCTTCCACAAGGCTAAGCTAGACTCAGAAGCTGTAAAGGAGAAAATACCAGACATAGAAAGGATGGTCTCTGAAGCAAGGAAAATCATTTATGGGAACAACGATTAAACACATAGCCCGCGCTTGAAAGCTTGTCATGAGCATGCCGAGTTCTCACTCAAAGTACGCTCTCATAGCACTCTGCCACTCTACCCACGCATCCCAAAACAGTGGTACTTGTGAGAAACACTAAAAAAATTCAGCCAAAACAAATCGCCCCAAATCCAAAAGAGGGACGAAGCACCTTCGATAATACACGTTCTAACCAACTCACCCAAAACCGACACTACCCTACAAGCGCGCTATCGCCATAAGCTTCTCAACAAACGCTTTAACATCCCTCACCAGGAGCCCAACCTCCCTAGGCGGCATCCAGCCCTCATAAAAATTCGGTAAAAGCATTCGCGGTCCTCCAAAGATACCACAATATCATGTCTCCAACCCTCTCAGCCAGCTCATCCATAACCCCCACAGCTCAGCATGACTCCTAAGCTCATTCCCCTCCTCTGTTACCACGGCTTTTACCATCTGCGCCGTGACGCCCCAAGCTTTCCCGATGCCTGCAAACAGTCACCCCTAGCCGGAAACTCCTTCAAATCCCCAAATACCTATCCGAGAACTCCAGGTGCACCTAGAACTAGTCTCAGGATTCAGCAGCTCATTAAACATCCTCAACAAAACCTCAACCAAAACCTCCTCATCTGACAAACCTACTTTCCTGAACCCCTCTACAATTTCTCCACAATTCTCTTCAGCAAATAAATCAAAAATCCTACACATATTACCGGTGACACATGTGTTATAAACATTTATTCAGATTAAAATTTCGATGATGAAGAAAAATTTTAACCTAAACAAAAAATAAAAAATATATAATATTTTTATGCTCTTGAAGTAACGCTTGGACTATATTGCGTCAAACCATCTAACGAGTACCATGGATAATACTGACCAGAACCTAATCTAAAGGTGTAGTATATCTTGTTGTCGTTGCCCCTGACAAGGATATACAGATTGCTAGGTCTATAGATAATAGCCGGCGACGATTGCGTACTCCCCGTGGGTATAGCTTCCCAGCTACCCCAGGAGCCGAACCAAGTATTGACATATATCTTTGTGTCTAGTCCCTTAACCGCGATGTAAAGCCTAGTTCCATCCGTCGTTATCGACGGTTCAACATCGCTTTGGCCGTTAATCTGCGTCCATACTACGCCAAAGTTCGTTGTTTCTACCTGTCCATGGTATAGTGATTTTCCATCAGCCCCAATAACAATTAGATGAATCTTGCCTCCAAGATACGTAGCTACAGGTGCCTTACTTGTAAGACCGTTTATGCGCTTCCAGCCAAGCCATGATCCACTTGGTATGTCATAGATATTGATGTAAATGTAATTGTCGCTTCCCCTGACTACAAGGTATAGTCGTACACCATCAGTTGCAATGGAGGGTCTCGAAGGTGTAGAGCCAGGGACTTGTTGCCATACCACGTTACCGCTACCTACATTGTCAACACGTCCCACATAAATTCCATTGTCCGCGCCTCTCACCGCTATATAGAGCTTACCATCTAAGTACACAGCTGAAGGCGTATCAGGAGTCACACCACTAGCCAGCTTTACATAGCTACAGCCACTTATGCATGGCTTGTAATATATAGAGCCGTCCATGCCTACTACAACAGTAATAATATTTGCCACGGCGAAGTATCTCCTACTTGTCTGGGCGACGTTCCCAGCTTTATCAGTAGCAACAACATAGTAAGTATGAATACCTTCGGGATACGGTCCACCGACATATGTGAAGGTTCCAGCCGAGCTCCACGTCTGTACAAGACTGTTGTCTACATAGAGCTTTACGGAGGCTATCCCACTGCCGCCTGGATTATCCTGGGTCGCAACAGTAAATGTTACAGATTGGGAACTTGAAGGAGTAACAGGCGAATTACTAGCACTAACAGTTGGAGGAATAGTGTCTGGAGGATAAATATAGTTAACATAGAAGGCCCTAGTAACATTTTCTTCAAATAAGTTGCCTTTCTTATCTCTAAGATAAATCCACAAGTCAACAAAAGTCTGGTTACTGAGTCTATCCAAAGCAAACACATAGGTATTAGTTCCCTGAGCAAAGCCTGTCTTTGAGACAAGTGTAGAGTTATACCATGCGCCACCAGACCTATATCTCAACACCACGTGAGTCAAATTATAGCTAGATGTAACAGTAACCCTCACTTTAGCGGGCCTAACAGTACTTAAAGTATTGTTGGCATCCAAACCAGCATCGATAGATTCTATGTAGAAGGGTTTTACATACCACGTCCCGTTGCCCCAGTTCTCAACCACGTAGACACTCTTCACACTTGCGCTTGTTGAAAGAGTATGACTACGAGTAAAGTTATGATACACAGTCACAATCGCTGGAACGCTAAAGTTGATATTCTTCGTAAAAATATTTACAGTGTCACCCCAGACACCAACACTACAAAGGTTTGTAACATTCTGACCATTAATATAGACTTTGGTACTAACATACGTTGCAGAACCCCACCAGTAAACAGTTTTGTTGAGGGCCGTCCGCATCCAACTCCAAAAATCTAAGCCTAACAATCTGCTTCGGTTCAAAGTAAAAGAGGTTGATGTCACCACCCTGTACTCTGGCTCAGAGGCTATGAACAACAATGGACTGTAAACCCTCTGGTTGTATAGATCCATCAAAAAGACGTCGCTAAAGTACCACCAGTAAGGAGAATACACACGGGGCATGTCCCAGCTCTTCCAAGCCGAAATGAAAAGTTCAGCCCTTTTTACATTGGCGCCTTTCCAGTATGGGTTAACCTTGACCTGCAGTTTGTTGGAGGCATTTAACCAATATACGAAGCTGAATGACCATGGGTAGAAAGTGTTACCCCTATAAACTCCCTCATAGGGGAAGTGGAGAGCAAAAGCAACAGAGACGGGGCCAGTCGCAGGCGTCCTATATTCAATGTTCGTGGAGATTTCATAGCTTGGGGAAAGAACCCTTGGAGAGGTTACGTTACTGAATACAAAGATAGGAGAATATATAACTTCAGAGAGTATTAAGTCTGGGTCTGTTGGGTTAGCCTGGCTGTTAGGTATAAGCTTGTATCTAATATCAGCTGGATACGGTGTAATAAAGTAGTCACTTACAGAGGATGGATACCATATTAGCCAAGAATCACTAAAGGTACCCATATGGGTTCCGCTCGAATCCGTGAAATACATTGGCACATAAACATTGACTACTTTTTCTATTGGAACTTGTCCAGATGTGCCTGCAAGCTTTATCTCTTTGGTTTCACTCTCATTCAGCACAAGAGTCGTGTCGGAAGACAACAAGACCTGCTTGACGATGCTGTACGTTCTACCTGTAGAGTAATCATACCTTGACGTCACGACATTGTAGACGCCTGGAGGCAGATAGTAATAGGTAACCCCGCTGGAGTTCGTGTAGGTGAAGCCTAGCCAATCATAGAGAAGCGTGTCATAGCGCGTAGCGTTCGGTATGACGAAGATATAGTTGTAGGCTGCTGGGTTTCCGTAAATATCGACTTTCTTGATTGTCAGCTTGTACCACTTGAAGGCAGAGAACACACCATGCGCCAAAACCTTACCACTACTAGCATTTATTACATTTATGACTCCCCACAAATCTGTTTGCGGCAAGGATGTAAAATTAGCAACAAAGACTATCCTGGCTGTCTTCCCCGCAAGCAATGTAACCGTCTTATTCGCAACGTAGAAAGCATTTTTTATAGAGCTGACTTCGGGATGATCAACACTGCTAAAACTTACATCGAAAGCTAGTGTGACGTTCTTATTCCACATGCTTACAAGAGTTATAGGGGTATAGACAACCTTTGTGGTTGGAACGCCGAAGTTTATCTCGGCAGGGCTTAAGTAGAGAACAGGGTTGATCGCATAGGAAACGTTGAGTCTCCCTGCTCCTTGCTGGAAAACATTGTAGCCAGTAAGCCAATTTGCAGTTGACAACAATAGATTCTTTATATCTGCAGGCTTCATGTTTGGATATTTTTGGAGAATCAGTGCAACAGCACCTGACACGTGTGGAGTGGCCATGCTTGTACCGCTAAGCTGAACATAGTCATAAACACCGTCACCATCTACATCTATTCCAGGTAAATATCCATCCTTAACCCATTCTTCAATCTCAGAATTCTTTGCGAGCGCAGCCCATATAGCGACGCCAGGGGCTACAATGTCGGGCTTGATTCTCAAATCAAAAGTGGGACCTCTACTACTAAACCGGGCAACAAGGTCATACTTGTCTGTAGCGCCCACCGTTATTACATTCGAGGCAGTTCCCGGAGCAGTGACAGAGAAGTAGCCCCAGTAACCAGCATTCCCCGCTGCGACCACCACCGTAACACCTTGGCTCGCCGCCCAGTTGCACTCCATGGATAGCGGGTCTGTGCCATCCGTAAAGCCGCCTCCAAGGCTCATGGATATTACTTTCGCGCCACTCGCCACCGCCCAGTCTATACCGTTTATGATCCATGAACTATATCCCCAGCCATACCTGTTCAGGACTTTTCCTATGAGTAAGAGGGCTCCGGGCGCAACGCCCTTGAATTTGCCTTTAGAAGCTAGCCCTGTTCCAGCCGCGATGCTAGCGACGTGTGTTCCGTGTCCTTGATAATCGTATGTATCCTCATCTGGAACGCCGTCACCATTATAATCTACGAAGGATTTTTGAAGGAGGATTTTTGAGGCACCGTTGGGGAAGTAGAAGTCTGGATGCGTTGGGTCAATTCCAGTGTCCAGTACAGCTATTTTTATCCCTGAACCATTGTATCCTAGCTTCCATGCAGTGGGGGCACCTATCAGTGGTACGCTAACATTTAATTTTGCGTATAGTTTTCTGTCCAGCCATACCCTTTCAACGTTGCCGGATTCTAGAACGTTCTTGAATAGTTTAACAAGTGAGTCTTTAGAATTGGAAGTTCTGATAGCGGCCAGCTTTACAGTGCTAGAAATAACTTTGCCCTTTCCTCCAACTTTGCTTACCGTATCTGTAACTGAGACTATACTGCTACTCTGTGAGGCTTTAACGATTAGCGGATAATATGTCTCATTGTAATATTTTTCCCTAAAAAGATACTCGACGTCAAAGAGACCGATGTCGTATTTTGCCAAGTTGACGTAGCTTGGGATAACGTACAAATGATCCTTTGCCCTAATAATGTGAAAACCTTGTCCTAGCTTTGTTGGATCTGCCGGCTCAATGGCTACTACTTGGAGGCCTTTAGAAGAATTTTGGACATAAACGGTGTCGCCCGTTACAAGTAAAACGCGGTAGGTGTCCAGTACACGGGCATCTGAGGCTGAATTTATAAGGGGAACCTGCGAGGCGGTATTATAAATAGTAGCGCTAGGAGACGCCGAGACGCCAAGGTAAGAGGCAATTATAGTTGCTAGAAGGCTTAAAGCAATTGTAGCAAGAATGGTTTTTCTTTGTTGAAAACTGGTTTTTTTAAGGTTGGTCATACATTTTTTAAGAAGTATTCGATCTATATAAATTTTTCTTTAATTATTGAGTAATTCGGTCTTCTAGTAGCTAACCCTGATAACCTTTGTCGCTGTAATCGTCATATTGTAACTGGATACAATACCAATAATTACGTATTCGCCTGGTGGAAGCTTGCATTCCCATGGAAGGGATGCAGTCTTCGTTTGGCCTGGTTCAAGAGCTATTTCAACTATTAAGGCTGGAAAAGACTTATCCTGAGACCACTCATAAACAACTTTACCAGATGAATCCAGCACTTTGAAATCGAAGATTTTCGGCGAAGGGAATACTAGCGTCACTTTCTGAGATCCAAAATTCGTCAACGAAAAATTTACCCTGACAGTCTCCCCAGTCTTTATCAAATCATCAACATTTAGTTGCAACACTAACCCATTGAATTCTCTCCTTGATACTTCTCCCCCCATAGATCTATTTTGGACAATGTTCACTAAATGCTTAACCGTATCATTTAAATTCTCGACTGTAAAAGCAAGAACTTCATCCCTAGCAACAAATTTCGTTACCTGTTCCTTAAGGTCAGATATCTGAGTCTTTAGAGAGCCCAATTCTTCGAAGGACATGATCAACCCAACAGCAAGCACGCTCTCCAACAAAATAACAACAATAAGTAATGACAGCAACTTTTTATCGATATATGAACTATTTCCTTTTTGAGAAGTTATACTAAGTCACCTCAGATTTCAAATATAATAAGGAATATATATTTATTTCGCTAACAAAATTGAAAAATTAGAACGAGACGATTCTCCCTTCCATTTTTTTTTCATTTTCAATAAATTCTCTTTTATTTACATATCAAAAACTAACAACTAGAAAACTCATCAAGGTAGTTGAACAAAGGCTAGAGGCGAGGGCGCGCGCTGTAACCCTGTTTCCGTAGGCATCGTATGCTTCGACAGAGAGTTTCCCACTGGGGTCGTCGAGGGACAGTAGGAGTATTAGTGGAAGCAGAAACATGCTTCCAACGGTGACTTCAACGTGGTTGCTACTCATTATCCCGTCAACCTTTGCAGTTATCCAGCAGTGCCCAACCTTCCCTGGAACTGCGTATACCTCCCCACTGGGCGTAACATTAACAAGCGAGGGATAATCGGCAAAAAGCTTGACTATGGAGAATGGAAGCCTCTCCCCGCTTTGCCCTCTAACAGTCACAGTTAGCTTCCCGGCTGTCTCACCCTTTGCAAAGACTAGTTGTAAGGGGTTAAGCAAGATGTCTGAGACTACGCCTGTGCTTGGTACCTCGGACAAGATATGGGCTACGGCATACGTGTTTGCGCCGTCAAAGCCTCCCCTGTCGTCTGAGGTTTAGACCTCCCAGCTGAAACTCGTTGCATTTCCAATCTGACTCCTCTTCACAAGTATAGAGACAGCGTCATTATCTACGAAGACTGCACACTGTCCACCACCTGATTTTTGCCCCCCTTCAGGGGTTATATCAACCAAGCCCTGCCAGTGGCCATCATAGAAAGTTGCCCTCACATTGTACTCGCTCCCAACGAAGACATGCCTCTGCCCAGTATCTGGATTCATGTCTGTATCGATGATCCAGAGGTAAACAACCACACCGTTGCCTGGGTCAGGCGGGATAGGAGACTTAACCCTCATTTCAAACTGGAGAGTATCCAGGTTTATCTGGCGAACCTCAGCATAAACAACATCAATATACTGATATTGACTTGGTGTATCTCCTGCTTTGTCGGAAAGCGAGGAAATGACGTCGCTAAATAAAGTTGAAGAAGACACAGACACTGTAGAAAACTCCTCCCTTAGTAGCACCTCAACATTGAGAAAACGAGAAAACAAAATAATTAAAATCAAGCTTAGTAGGATACCTTTTCTAATGACTAAAAATTTTCATCCCCCAGAACAACTATCATCATATATTTAAACATGATGGTTATCTAAAATTTTTAATTGCCTTTTTGAAGAACATTTACTGCGAAGATTTCTTGATTTCATAGACTTATTAGTTACAAATTGAAAACGTTAAAGGACTTAGCAAGTATGAGCAATCACGAGTACTTTAATCTAGTGTATAAATTAAAGAAAAATCTCTTTTAGAAATACTAAATGATAACGATTATGAGGTTGTTGAAGGCGCTGTTGCTGTTATTCCCCCGAGGTGGCCCCATGAAGTATAGGTGTTTGTACCCGTCCGGCAAGTATAGTATATGTTGTCATCATGACCTCTAACAATTATATAGGGATACCCGTTAACAAACCACACAGCTACAGCTGGACTTGATGGTGTGGAGCCCGAGGGTACAGTTTCCCAGCCGTTCCACAATCCATCCCAGGTTTTCACATATATCCTCGAATCCAAGCCCTTAACAGAAATGTAGAGTTTGGAACCATCAGTAGCCAGAGAAGGCTCAGCATTAGTAAAACCGCTAACCATACTCCAAGACACTGGTATATAGCCTGACGAACCCGTAAGTTGACCCGGATCAGCCTGACCGTAGTAGATGGATTTGCTGTCGGCGCCCACAACGACTAGGTGTAGCTTACCACCCATGTAGGCGGCCGCAGGGCCCCTAACGGTCGAGCCGCTTAAACGCTTCCAGCCGCTCCAGCTACCACTATACAAATCATAGACATTAACATAGATACCGTTATCTCCGCCCCTAACGACAAGATATATCTTCGAGCCGTCGGTTGCCAGAGCCGGCCTCGAAGGCGTAGAACCTGGAAGCTTCTGCCAAACGACACTACCGCTACCAATCTTTTCAACACGACCAAAATAAATACCATCGTCCATACCCCTAACAGCTATGTAAAGCCTATTACCAACAATTAACGCAGAAGGAGAATCAGGAGTAGCTCCAGAAAGCTTAACATAACTGCATCCAGATAGGCAAGGCTTGTAATATATCGAGCCGTCCATACCCTGGACAACTGTAACGATACTTACATTATCGTTTAGAATAAGTTTTAGCCCATCATTTATTCTATTCTCGGAAACCCTGTATCCGGCCATCTGGAATAGCCAAGCCAGATTTTGCCTGGCAAGATAAGAGTACAATGTAATCATTGTCTCATTAACGTTAAAGCCACTTGCAGTTAGCTTGTCTTTCATTGAGGTATTGTTGGCCCACAGCTGGAAAAATTGCCTATGAATATCAAAGCCATAAATCCTAGATAAATAGAAAAATATGAATTGTATACGTTCCGTCTGAGGTACAGTCTTGTCGCCAGCCAAGTAATCGAAGAAACCTGGGTGAGCACCTGAGAACCACAGCCTGAAATTTGAGCCATAGAGGTATGCTATAGCCTCAGTTCCAAGATACGTTGCCAAAGGTTCACAGTAAGAGGGGCACTCAACGTAATATACTAGGGGAGGCGTGAACGAATACATGTGTCCCAACTCATGGGCTAGAACAGCCAAGTATTCTGGTCTCACATTCGTGGGCCATCTAGCTATTCCAAGCCCAAGCCCTATAAAGCTATATCCTCCCACCCCGCACCACTCAAAATTCACCTCCGCCCGGTGAGGTTTAGCACTCAAATTCTCATTTGTCAGACGGTTTAGCGTAATGTACAAAGTCTGCAGAGAGTCCAGAAATACCCCTGTCCTTACCTGGCCACTTACATTGAAAAAGTAATCCACTGGAATGTAGACGCTAAAGTTGCCAAGAGGCAAAGTTCTGTATGGAACAATATAGTTGTTACTGTACAAGGTCCCATTTAGTTGCACCTTCCCCAGCCCGCCCAGTGGTCCCAGATCCGCTGTAAGTACAAATGTAGTGTTGTTCGAAAATGTTTGTCCAAGAACATATATATTCCAATTACCAATTTTGGAACCAATATCCTGGTCAAAGACAACGCTTCCTCCCTGGATTAGTCTAAGCTGAACACTCTTCTGATTAGAGCTGTAGTAAGACACAACGTTGCCAAATTCATCCCTCATGTCAAACAATAGTTGCGTATCCTTTTTTATCACCCACATGTAAAAGGATGCTTTTCCGCCAAACTTATGCGTATATGTTTCGTTTTCCCGTAAGTTTATGCCTATATCATCAAAGTAGTAGTACCAGCCCGGAGGAGAATAGATCCCATTTATAAGTACCCCCATAGGAGGAATATAGAAAACAGTATTATCTGAGAAGCTAAATGTTTGTCCCCAGCCGAAGGCATATAGCGCTGGAAACCTT
>Ga0080004_1141382_pt1 | contig 10747 bp, 9 predicted proteins | sample WasSprMetagenome_FD_69207 | JGI IMG/M metagenome (GOLD analysis project Ga0080004, IMG submission 69207) | Sulfidic aquatic microbial communities from Washburn Spring, Yellowstone National Park, USA - WS (SPADES assembly) (version 2) | ecosystem: Environmental > Aquatic > Thermal springs > Hot...
AAACGGCCGGGCCCGGCCCCCCCTACATGGGAGTTGAGCCAGCCGACAGGGACGCCTTCACTGAAGCGGTCAGGACTTACCGTGCAGTGTGGGATTCGCCTTCATGCAACGTTTCAGCAGACTCAAGCCGGACGACTGCCGGAGCGGCCAGCATTAAGGTTGAAGGCTCAAACGTTTCTGAGGCATGCGCCTTACTCAACCTCGTCAAGCCAGTCGAAGCCTTCGCCGGAGGCCAGCCAAGCATGTGGGGAAAGCTGTTCTTCGACGTCTACTTGGATGACGGATGCAGCGGCGAAGTGACGGTCACGCTTCAAACTTCCGCTGCACAGGTCTCCTTCAACAAAACAGTCCCCGTCGGCTCATGGAACACGGTCTCCATCCCTGCCGCCGGTAGCATAACGAAGGTGGGGATATACTGCGAGCTAACTGAGCCTTCAGGCACCTTCTGGGTTGACCACCTATACTTCGCCAAGGCTTGGCTGTGGAACTGGACCGACGGCGAAAACCTCGAGAGAACGGTCTACGTGAACTTCGCAGACGACTCGCCTTACCAGCTTTACGTGAACATGGACCCACTTTCGCCACTGAACGTCAACGTGACCAGAGACGACGTTAAGAGCTGCGACCTAACCGTTTCAGCGCCTCCTCAGCTCGGCGGCCTCCAAAACGTAACCGTTTACCTCGTCACGTACGCTCCCACAGGCTACAGCCTCGGCAACCTGCCGATTGAAAAGCTTCAGTTGAAGCCGATACTGGCGGAGAACCTCACGGCTGAACAGGTGAAAGTTGAAGGCGGCTGGTACTATCAGGGGTACTCGCCTGTCTACGCTTCCCAGTCCCTGGGCTTCGAGGGGAACGCTTCGCTGAGCATAGTTAAGGACCCGGAGTTCAAAGCTTTGCCAGGCTACAACGCGACGCTCCTCCTGGTTGAAGCGCAGAACGTCTGGGGCACCCATTTCCGCACAGTTGTAGCAGTCCAGCCTTGGGGTAAAACCTTCATCGAGATACTCTTCGAGCAGATCGCCATGGCCCTCGTGGGCGTCGCAGTAGCCGCCGTAATAATAGGCTTGGTGGTGCGTTTCATCAAGCAGGAGGCTCCATAGCCTCCATGCCTTCAACTTTAAAGTCTGGAGGCTAAAAGCCTTCGGGAGGACACTTGAGGCTTCCAAAGATGCATTTTAATTCGAGGCGCCGCTTAAAGGTTCCTTCAAGGAAGGGGTTCGGCGGCATAGACGCAGCCATAATCATAGGCTTCATAATGTTCGTGCTTCTCCTCTTCGGACCCAACATCATCAACCTCTTCGCCAACGCCTTCCTCGGCGGAGCAAACGGCGCCTACCAGCTTCTCATCGAGCTTCCAACGTGGGACCCGTCTGTGAGGAATCCGACGAAGCCAAGCGCAGGCGCCTCCCCAGCCCAGTGGGTGGGCTACGCAGCTCACACAATGTCAGGCTTGATGCAGAACCTCGCGCTCAGCCTCTTGGCCATAGTCCTCATAATAGCCGCGATGTGCTACATTTTTGAAACCTTCAGGTTCATGAACGAGGGGACGGCTATGAACATAATTTTGAACTCCGCTTTCACGCTGATCATGGTATTCGCAGTCCCATACATCTACAACGGCGCCGCACACGCAATAAACTACCTGACAGGCTGGTACGACGTCAACAGAGGCTCAGGCTACATAATAAGCGGCGGAAACGAGATAAAGACGCTGATAGACGCCATGGGGCTCTCAGAGGTTACAACCGTCACAGACGCTATCGTGCGCGCTTTCGGCTCAATCGTCATATTCATAATCACAGTCTCAATCCTCTTCCTCGCCGTCGTGATGGGCTGCGTCAGGCTTCTCCTAGTCGGATGCCTAGCCGCCGCTTTGCCGCTGCTCCTTATGCTGAGGCTTATACCGCCCGTGAAGCACCTTGCAGACTCGCTCATAGAAACCGTCATCGGCATAATGTTCGCCAGCATAATAGCCGCGATCCTCATCCACTTCGGCTACATTCTTGTATCCCCTGAAACGAGCCTAGCCGGACTCACGAAGATGATCATAGCTCTGGCCACGTTCGCCGGAGCAGCCTACATGTCAACGATGTTCGCTGGAAGGCTCGGGGCGCTCTTCATGACGATGGGAGGAATGGCTTCAACAGCCTCTTCGACGGCCACCGGCCTAATGTTGGGAGGCATGATGGCTGGAGCGGGAACCGTCGCAGGAGGCATAACGGGAGGCGCTGCAGCTAGGGGCGCGCCGCTTGCACAAAGGGCTACCGCGGCCTTGAAGGGCGCAGGAGCAGGTCTTGTTCATGTAGCCGCAGCAGTCCTCCCAAGTGCCATGACGGGAAGGGGTCCTGGAAGGGTTCTTCAGGCCGGGGCAGGCGCTTTTCCCTTAGCGAGGCAAGCCGGGTTGAAAGCTGGAATGGATGCAAGAGCGGGCACAATGGCTTCGAACCTCTTGACGCAGATGGCTGCGGAGAAGGCTCCAGGCGAGCAGGCCCAGATGGGCCTAGACTGGTATGACAAAATCTCAAGGATGTCCGACAAAGAAGTGGGACAGATGTTCAACGAGGAGCTTGGCCTCACAGAGATAGGCGGACAGTTCGAACCTGAAAAGGGAGGAAGGGAGATCAAGAAAGCGCTTGCGCAGTTCAAGGAGAAGCCCGCTCTCTTGGACAGGATTAGGCTAAACATGGCAAGCTTCAAGAAGCTTTCTGAAGAGGAGAAATGGAGCAAGATTGACGCCGCCAACAAGTACGTTTCCGCTAACCAGGCGAACATTTCACATGAACTCGGCAGGGCATACGTTCCGCCTGAACTTGAGGCGTTCGACCGCATCCCAGGCTTCTACCACAAGGTGCTCAACAGCGACGCTTTAGGCGTGACGGGAAAGGCGGCTAAGGCTAGAGCCTACTCGCTCATACGCGAAGGCTTCGATGAAAGGAGAGCTAAGGGGGAGCTCAGCCACGAGGGCGGCCTAAAGTTCTACGAGGATGTCGTCGGCACGAAAGAGAACAGGAAGTCCGACGAAGAAGTCGCCGACTGGGTTGGAGATAGGCTCGGCATCCACGTGCCTGAAAACAGCGAACTGAAAGCTAGGCTAGGCGACCAGTTCAAGGAGTTCATGGACAGGACAGCTGCCAACAACCCGCTGCTGCTCGACAACATGAGGATAAACTTGGAGAAGGCCGGCAAACTGCACGGCGTAGAGCCAGACTTCGCAAACCTCGAGAAGAACGCGGACTGGCTTGAACACTACGAACGCGCCCGCTTCGGCGAGTCACCTGCAGGAGTGTTTAAAGAAGAGCCAAAAAACAAAGCTCCTCCGCCAAGCGGCAATGGAGGCGGCGGAGGGGGTGGCGGCAAAGCTGCGTCTCCTCCACCGTCAGCACCCCTTTCACCCCAGCCAACGCATAAGCCATCACCTGAACCAACAGAGTCCTCTTCCGATCAGTCGCCGCCTCAGTCTCCTCCACCAAGCAGTGAGACCGCAAGAGCCTCTTCTCCGCCGTCAGCACCGCTCTCGCCCCAGCCAACACAGCAGCAAGCTCCTCAACAAACCGAGTCACCTCCCGAGCCTCTGCTGAAGGGGAAAGCAGAGTTCAACGAAATGCAGAGGGAGTTGGCGGAAGGTGCTAGCAGCGTGCAAGAAGCGCGTCAGAGAGCTCTTAAAAAGAAGAAACGCGCTTAAACTTGCCTCTGGAACCTCGCAAAAATGGTTCCGCTCCAATCGCCTAGAACTTCGAAGGTCGTTCTGAAGTTGACTTTTCTCTTTTGCAACTCTTCTGTAAGCACGTTATACCATTCGACAGCCATGTCTATTCCAGCTTTCCTCTGGTCTAAAAAGAACTTTCTCTCCTCATCCGTCATCTCCTCCCACATCTTGAAGTTTCCAGACCAGAACAGCTCTGAACGGTCGCTGGGTCCGAATTTTGACGTGTAGTATGTGGCCGCAAGCTTAGGGTTACCGCGCGCTCTAGCAAATTCCTGAACAAACTTCTCCACAGCGTTTGGGTCCGGCTCCGCCTGTTTCACAACTGACATGACAGCCATAACCGTATAGTCCTCGTTCTCCAAGGACCCCGGGAGGTCCATGCGAATGTGCTTTTCAATCTCTAGCAAAGCCATGTAAGTGTACCAGAACGCCATGTCAACCCACCTGTCGGGCTCCTTCCCAGCCAGTATGCTTTCCAACAAGGACTCAAGGTAGGAGCTGTCCCGAAGGGCCTTCCCATAAACGTTCAGCTTCGCGCGAGTTTCCAGCTCAATGGACTCCCACAGCGCCACCCTATCCTTTAACTTCACTTCCTTCGCAAAGTTGAAAAGCAGCTCAGCCAAGTATTCCCACCTACCGTACTCCGTCCTGTACTTGTCGCCTATCGGGCTCGGCTCGTACTTTAGGCGGTCTTCAGCATCGCACAACGTTTCTTCAGCGCGCGTTCTCCACCCGTCAACCTTCAGCTTTTCAACGTAGAAGTTGAAGGCGGCGTCCACAGCTTTTGAAGCCTCTGCTAAGGCGTTCTCTTCAACCCTCTTCCAAGGCTGCCTCTCAGGCCACTCAAAAGCTTCAGCAAGCTTTCCGTAAGCCTCCTTCAGCATGCTCTTCGCATTTTCGTCCCTGCGGAGAAAGGCTATGAAGTAGTCGTGAAGGAACAGAGACTGCCAACGGGTCTTCTCCATTTTAAAGTACTTGTCAACGGCGTCACCAGCTGAGCCTGCATGCAGAAGATATGAGCCAGGCGGATAGCTTCTTAAAACTTCACTGGCAAACTCTTCGTGCTCCTTATCCCACCATCCCACGCCTTCAGGAACGCTCATTCTTCCACCTCAAACAACATACCCCGTCGCCCTTTTAAGGTAAAGCTCCCTTAGCCTCATGACCTGAACCTCCAAGTCCCTTTTAACATCCTCGCTTTTCATTCTGAAGCCTTCATCAACCTCGTCCAAGTACCCTGCGAGAACCAGCCGCTCGAGCGCCTCCTTAACCTCCTTGTCCTTTGAGGCGACCTTCTCTCCCGAAGCCAAAGCCTTCGCAAGCTCATACGCCACAGGCAGGAAAACATGCTTATCCGTCAAAGCGTTCTTGCCAAGGTAAACCGCTGCGAAGCCAGCCTTGTAGATCCTTTCCCTAGCCTCCATGCAGTCCTCACACGCAAGCTCCTTGAACAGAACCACGGGCTCCACGGTTTTAGGCGCCTGAACGGGCGCCTGCTGACAAGCGACGGTCTGCTGTGCAGGGGCAGTCGTCTGCTGAACGGGGACAGGCGCCTGCTGAGCGGTTGTTTGGCCAGCTTGCCGTCGCAGCTCGCGCAGGAGACCTAAAGCGTGCGCCGCCGTCATTCCAAGAACCTCCGCGTCTCTCTTCTCGCCGAAGACAACTGAAGCGAAGGAGCCTTCGCCGCAGCACTCCATGTAGACAAGTCCATACTTTCGCTTGATCTTCCTCCCGTCAGCCAGTGTTTCAATGACAGTTCCAACAGGTTTTGCACCGAGGAACTTAAGCTTCCGCTTCGATATCTTCGTGTACGTTGCGCCTGTGTCAAGCTGAAGCTTCATGTTGAGCCACCTTTCGGCGACGGAGCCGTTGGCCACGTTGACCCATGCGTAAATGCCGCTGTCCGTTGACTCTACACCTGTCCTTCCGCGTCCAACTTCAACGTCGCCTGCGAACTTAGCGTTACCAAGCATCCGAACGTTTGCACATATGCCCAAAGAAGCGTTCCTCGCTTTCATCGACGCGTTGAACGCTAGGAAACCAATCAACGCTGAGGCTGACACAAGCCATATGAAGGAGGCGACACGCCCAAACGGCAGTGCGTCGAGGCTTGTGAAGAACCTCACGTAGGATCCCGCTGCGTTGCCTCCGCCGACCAAAATCGCGCGCCACAGTGGCCAAGTGTCAATTTTGAAAAGAAGCGCGAACAAGCCGAGGGTCGCGCATCCGAATACGGCAACAGCCATCAACGCCCATGCAAGCGCAAACGGGACGAAGGCTGAAAGCGGGAAGCAGAGAAGCTGCGACGAAAGGCTCCCCTGGAAGTCGCTTCTGTCATCGCTCAGCGCCCACCAAAGCCAGAACGCGGCCACCATGAAGAGCACCCGCCAAAGAGCAGCCTCCTCCAATCCGCCCCAAAAGGCGGCGTCCCAGCTTGCGTCGACTGCCAAGACGTCGACGTTTGCGACAAGAGGAAGCGGAAGAAGGAGGAAGCCGTCTGCGAAAAGCCACCACAAGCTCCACGCCTTCAACCACCGTTTGAACAAGCGCTTTAGAGGCAATGTTATGGCAAACCATGCCGCGGTGCACAGCAATACGAGCGGCAGCGGACGAATGTCCGGCGCTGACAGCGGAAGCAGCGCCTTGAGCCAGAACTCAGTTTCAGACCGCGTGAAGAACCACAATGCAGCTGCGATTGAAAGCAGCGCTGAAGCTACCACTGTAACCTTAAACTTCCCTTTCACAGCGTCACCCTCAAGAAGCTTCGTCAAGAAACGCTTGAAAATCCCCGTTTAAAACGCAGCGCGCGCTACCCTTCGCTGCACCTCAAAATGTTTTCTAACGCTCCGGCTGTCTCCTCCGGAGCGGCGCGGGCACCCAGAACGCCTATGGACGCCTCTAAGCGTCCGAAGCCATCGCAAGCCCGCAGGTATTCGGTTAAAGGCTTATCCAACGCGTTTACATACGCCTTCATGTTTCATCGAGGTATATTTACGCAAAATTCTTTATTTAAACATTGCTGGACGAAAATTTAGAGGCTGAAAAAAGCCGATTTTGCCGAAAGGAGCTTTTTAAATACATGAAAATTTTTTGCGCAGCTGCGTATTTTTGTCAGAGTTTTTCGCGCATCTGCGCGTTTTCCTCTCGCCTGAAAAACGAAAAGCCGCCACACCACAACTTAAAAGCATAGACGGTATTTTCTAGCGGGATAAAAATGAGTGAAGAAGCAAAAGAGAAAGCTGGCGAGGAAACGGGACAGAAGCTGGACAAGATGATTGAGAGGACGGAAGAGCTGCTTACAGTGCTTAAGCTAGTTTCCGAAGACCTGAAACAGCTCTCAGACTCATTGAAGCCTTACGTTCAACAGGCAGCGCCTTCAGCAGCGGCCCCTCAAGCTACTCAGCCGGCTCCACCGGCTGCTCAGCCGGCCGCTCAGGCCTTAACGGTTGAAAACGTCCAGCAAAGCTTCCCTGAAGACCTTCAAAACCTTCTGAACTTCCAAGAGCAGGATGAGTTCATCGTTATTAAGCCGAAAGGCTTCTTGGGATCCGAAAACTTCGCAAGGACGGCAGAAGTCGTCAAAAAGCTTGGGGGAGACTACATAAGCGCCGGAAAAGCAAGCCATTTTCGCGTGCCAAAACAGCGTTAACCAGGAAACAAAGTACATATTCCACAGAACGGGTCGAGAGCCATCTGACCTTCCAGACTAGTTTCTATTTCTGAGAGCTTAAAAGCGGATGGAACGCATATTTGTGGTTGAGGAGCTTTGAAGTTCGTCTTCAATGGTTTCGCGGTCGACTGCGAGGCTGAACCTTGGCGGAGCGAAGGCGTCCGCATAGCCTTCCACTCCGCTCCCGGAACGGGGAAAAGCTACACCGTCGCAGCCTGCGTCATAGAACCTTTCCTGGAGCAAGGCGGAACCGTCGTCATCTTCGAGCCTCGCTCCGAATGGCACACGTTGCGCGAGCGGTACTCCGTCATAACGGTTGGAGGCCCATTCAAGGACGTTCCATTGGCGGTCGACCAGGCCCGCGTGTACGCTGACGCCATAGTTGAGCACGGCGTCAGCATGGTTTTCGACTTCTCCGAAACCGAAGACAGGGACCTTGTGCGCTTCGCAGCCGAGTTGCTCGCGAGGCTTTACACGCTTCAAAACGTTAAACGAAGACCGCTCCTAGTTTTCCTCGAGGAGATGGCCGAGTACGCACCTCTGCGGACGACTGGAAGAACTGTTGAGCCGTGGGTTTATGACCGGATGAAGTCGCGGATAGTGAAGATAGCGACTCAGGGAAGACCTTTAGGCTTCAACCTCGCCTTCACAAGCCAGCGTCCAGCCCAGCTCGACTTCACGGTCAGGATGATGGCCAACCTTTCCCTTTACGGGAAGTTCCATCCGAGGGACCTGAGCGACCTCAGGGAAGTCCTCAAGTCTTACGACGCGCCTGTTAAGCCTGAACAGTGCGTCAACATGCCTAAAGGATGCTGGCTGGCAATTTCAGCCGGAGAGGCTAAGCTCATTACAATAACGGCTAAGAGGAAAACCACGCACGGTGCAGACACCCCGACGCTTAGAACGGTTGCGCCAATTTCTGAGAAAGCCAAAGCTGCCGTTGAAGAGCTCGTCGCCGCCATAGGGAAGGCACTTGAGAAGCAGCGTGAGGAGGAAAGCGAGCTTGAAAAAGCTAAGCAGCGCATACGCGAGCTTGAAGCAAAGCTCTCCGAAGCGCAGAAGGAGATTGAAAGGCTGAAGACGGCGCTGGCCGTTAAAGAGACCATAAAGGTCGAGGTTAAGCCCGCCGAACTCAGAATTCCGGCGGAGCTGAAGCTTTCGGAAGCTAAAGCCGTAGAACTCCAGCCTAAGCTTCCGAATGTGATTGAAAGCTTGGACGCAGATGCGAGGCAGGTTTGGGCGTTGCTTAGGCAGAAGCCTGGAAAATACAAGGCTGAGCTGATGGCAGCCTTCGGCTGGGGAAGACGCCGCCTAAACAGAGCGCTCCGTGTCCTACAGAATAGGAGGCTGCTTAAGACTCAAGGGAGGAAGCTCTACGCCGCCGAACCCATCGTCTAAAAACCTGTCTCATCATGCTAGCTTCGATCATCCTTTTAAAGGCTGAAGCAATATGCTGATAATCGGAGACGAAGCGCTGGAAGGCGCAGAAGCAAGGCGAAAACAGGAAAAAGGCGAAAGAAAAGTGGTTGGTTGCAGAGTATAAAACGATGAGGCATAAACTGGAAGTTTTTGTCTTTTTGCCGCGGGGCGTTTTTGTTTGGGTTGTTGCAGAGTATAAAACGATGAGGCATAAACTGGAAGTTAACCCTTTCCTTAACCTCTTCCCATATTTCTGGCAAGTTGCAGAGTATAAAACGATGAGGCATAAACTGGAAGTTTTGACGATTGAAGCTTCTAACCCGTTAAGTATGTCGTTGCAGAGTATAAAACGATGAGGCATGAACTGGAAGGTTGTGTAGAAGACCAGGAAGAGGCCGTGTTGCGGAGTTGAAAACGATGAGGCGTGGACTGAAAGGGACGGGAAATAAAAGACGAAGAATACATTAAAAATTCGTTGCTGAGTCTAAAACGATGACGCATGGACTGAAAGTAACTCTTGCAATAATGGTGTGCAGAGTATAAAACGATGAGGCATAAACTGAAAGACGAGACAGCCTCTTTCCAGTCACTCGTTCTTCTCCTGATTAAGTGGCTTAAACATTGACCGCAGTCCTTCACATTTGAGCGTCTTATCCAAGGCTCTTGCATGGACCTCGTCTACGTAGGCCTTCATCAGCCCCCTTTCCACGCCTATGTCTTGGTCGAGCATGTCGAGCAGCAGAGGCAGGCCTGTCGCCTCGTTGCACCATGGGAGGATTTTAGCCGCGAAGTCTTCAACGTCGAAGTTAGGCGGATGTTCAACTTCGAAGGGAGGCGGCTCAGCGAACGCTTTCACGTACGACCTCTTCAGCTCGACGTCAGGTATGCCCTGCGCCCGCCTAACCTCCGTCATCTGCCTCCGCGTCTTCTCCATGCGCGCGCCGCTTAGTTTCAAGTCCGTATCTGCCAGAGGGGGAGGAAATATTTAAAATAACAGAAAACGGCATAGAGGATGTTTCTGAAGAAGAAAAGTCAAAGTCTCGTGGGCGTTAAAATGCCTGTCCCATCAGCCTTAGTGACGCGCTATTTCCAACTCTTAATTAATAGGCAGTTTACCGAAGCTGAAAGGGAGCTTGAAAGGCTAAAGCAGAAAATGCATAAAACAGAATGGAACAGGGGCTATTTCAGAGCCTTATATGGGATGCTCCTTGCGCGCCGGTCAAACAACAGTGATGCCTGCGCTTTTTTCTCAAAGCTTGACTTAAATGACAAAGCAGCTTTAAACGTTTATAGGCGAGAATTTTCAGATCACGTAAGAAATAGGCTTCACGGAGATTTTGACAGAGGTTTTTTCTCAGCTTGGGCAGACTGCATGCGCGTGCTCGGCAAGATAACCATCGCAAATAACCCCAACGTGAATAATACATTTTCTGAGAAGGATAAGCCTAAGGATTTGCAGGCTGAAGATGGTCAACCAACGATAGAGGATTATTTAAGAAAAGCTTAGACTTTTTGCTTGTTAACCAACAATTATGGAATATAGCAGAATCCAGAAAACAAGCCACGAAAAAAAGTAGATGCCTATCCCCATTGTTAAGAGTTTTTGCGGCTTCTCCACTTTGTTAATGAATCTGTTTTTAATCGGATAATAAGACATTAAATAAATGAGCATAGCTATGACAGCACCGTTCATGAAAACACTAATTGTGCCTCTTGTGTCCACCATGGCGTAGCCTGTGCAAATGAGAGCAGCGACTATTCCAAGTCCAAGCCTAAGCCAGTAGATTAATTGTAGCGGCTTCACCTTCACCAACGCCTTTGCAACTAGACCTTTGGATTATGATTTAAAGCTGCCTATTTATAGTTTAATGCAGTTTACTCTTTAGAAATGGTGTAGACGCCTTGCATAAAAAGGAGTTCACGAGCTTTGATGTCGCCGCTGTTGTCCG
>Ga0080004_1118498_pt1 | contig 10742 bp, 19 predicted proteins | sample WasSprMetagenome_FD_69207 | JGI IMG/M metagenome (GOLD analysis project Ga0080004, IMG submission 69207) | Sulfidic aquatic microbial communities from Washburn Spring, Yellowstone National Park, USA - WS (SPADES assembly) (version 2) | ecosystem: Environmental > Aquatic > Thermal springs > Hot...
TACTAGAGGCATTTTATTTTCCCTCTTTAAGGAACTTTTCTACTAGCGTGTTCACTATGTCTTTTGGCTCGTACCCTCTTTTCACCAGCTCATCGTAGTATTCTTTCTTCAAATATATTAGCGGCATATGGTCACCCTTTTTGCGTATCCTTTTGCTAAATTCCTCGTCTGATAGTTTAAGGAGGAATCAATTCCAAGCTTATCTTTAGACATCATTTTCACCTCCAAAAGTCTCTTGCTGTTCCACAGTGGCAGCATTGTTGGGCTCCGTTGCCTATGTTGTGCCAGCAGTGGTCTCCTGTAGGAGATTTTGGGCATGGCGAGAACGGCCCGTGTGGAGCATGTTTTACAATTGCATCTTTTGGCTTGGTCGATATATCATATTTTATCCAATTTTGCATTCTATCACCCGTTATCATTACTATTATTGTTATTATTAATAAATGTTGTGTTAGAGGTAGAATGTTGATATTATTGGAAAGTCTAGGCTTAGAGGCCAAGGTGATGTCCTAAGCGGTACACCGTTTGCTAGTATGCTGTCAGCCCTGTAAAGGTATCCGCTTATAGCTTTTGCTACAGTAAATTCCATTACAGGGTTTCCGTGTGTTGTAGTATAATCTAGTGTAAACTCTTGTGCTCCTGCTGAACTTAATATCACGTATCCGTTTGTCCTCGCACTTGTTATACATATGTGCGGGTTGGGCACGTATTCGAAGTCTACTACAAATATTCTGCTGCAGTCTGAAGTAATCTTGTTCAGGCATGGCCCGTACCTTGGAGGTGGAGGTTTAAGGAGGCCCTGTTTTATAGCTTCTTCTATTGTTTCAGGCGGTATCGTGGGTTTGATTGCTGTAGCTGTAGGCTGTGGTGGTGGAGGTGGTGGTGGAGGAGGGTATCCTGTGCACTTTGTAGCCATAGTCCACTCGCCTCCATATGGGCTTAGGAAGAAGTAGAATTGTATTTCACCTTTCCACGCTGGGTTAACGTGCCTGTAGTTTATTGGAGGTAATATGGACAGCTTTTCACCCAATATTCTCATACCGTACGGTGTTCTCGTCATAAGGTAGCATGTTCCAACGTTTCTTATAGTAGGCTCTATGTTTGAGCCGTCGTCTAGCCAGCTGACCCTTTCCAGGAAGCTTACGTCTCCAGGCTTGAACGTCGCATAGTATGTTTGATTAACCTTTGTAAGAGTGAAGTCTCCGAGCCTGTAGAACGTTGACACGTACAGTGTGCCTCTGAATTTTGAGCCGAACGCTATGGTCAGGTCCTTTAAAACTATGCTGTCAAGTGGAAAGCTTGGGCTAACTGTGCCTGAAAATTTTGCCATGTACTCCGTTGACGGAGACCCGAAGCCTGTTGACGGAAGTATTGTGAAGGAAGATATGTTAACGTATTCTATTGGGTTAAGTATTTTAATGTAGCTTCTAAGTGGTTTGGTCGCCACATTTACAGCACCTTAACATCTGATATTGTGAAGCCCGGCTCAGGCATGTCGACGCCCGTAAATTCTATGTACCCTGATGCTGGAATCCTTCTCACGGGCACCTTTATGTCGTAGCTTGACGCACCCTCTAATGTTATGGTTTTAGAGTCCATCGGGTTCCTGTTGGCGTCCCATATGCTTACTTTAACGGTTTTTGGAGAGGAGTCTGCGACGTCCACTCTTGCAAAAAGCATTGAAAACGGTCTTGGGAACGCTTTTGAGAAGCTGAATAGGGCGCTCATTGGGAACTTTACTTCAGGGCTGTCCGTTGGAAACGTTGGTATCTGCCAGCTTTCTGTAAACGGAAGCTTGGGTGGGCTACTGTATATTGCCAGCAGGGCTCCTAGGTTGCTTGTGGTCGGAAACGATAGTACACCGCTTACGAGGTAGTGCAGTGAATCCCATCCATCTCCTCCCGGTCCAGCCCATCTGCCGTAGCTGTTCAAGACTCCTATCGATTGCGAAACTTTAGTCTTCAGGTCTGTGAACGTTACTATTCCCGACAGTATGCTTATGTTCGGCTGGTATATGCTGTACTGGATTTGGTTCTTTGTGTCGACGATGTATCGTCCAGGATATATTCCTGCACAGCCGTTTGAGCCTACGACACCATATTTTGTCTGCTCGAAAAGCCAGATGTCAAGTGGGTGAAAGAATTTGACCTGTTCACCGATTCCGAGGACGTCGTACGCTGACTTGTTGGCTTCATCCGCCCGCTCACGCAGTTCTTGAAATGATTTGGGCAGGCTTAATCCCGTCCTGTTTACAGGCTTTACTTCAATTTCTCCAAACTTTCCAAGTAACCCTAACAATATTTCGGGCATCCTGCTCACAGTTTATTACGTTCGTTCACTTATAAACGTTATGTTATTTGCGGTCTTGGAAGCTTCAGCTTGTTCAGGCTTCTTTCGAGCTCGTCGACGCTGTTGAACTCCATGCTACTGTTTAAGTTGCTTCCGCTGTAAATGTGTTTTAGAATGTATTTGCCGTTGTATTCTATTAGCTTTGTCCTCATGAGCCTTCCACCGTATTCTAGTTGGAATATTTTTATTCCGTCTTTTTCGAGTACCTTAGCCCACTTTTTGTATTTACGCATTTGCATAAAAGTTTCACCCGACTATGCGTATGCGTTCACATCATGCTTTTGTGGGCTTAGTTTTGAGACTATTTCTGAAACGTGTTTTTCTACTGGTGTTATCTTTTCAAGTTCTGTCCTCCAGAACCTGTAGTCGTTTCCGAACGCTTGAATGTTCGCTAGCACGTCGAAGAATAGCCTGTCTATTGGCACATCTGTTTCCTTCACCCTCCTCATTATATCCTTCCATCTTTCAGACTGTATTTTTAGTGTTATGTACGTGTGTGCTCCCTTTTCTGACACGCTTATGCTTTCTCCAGGAGATATTAGTGGTGTTTCCATAACGTTGTGGGATTTGCTTATGTGAAGGTTGCAGGCCTTATATGTTTTAAACACTCTACCGCACACTGGGCACTTGTACTCTTCCTTTTCAAAGTATTCTTCTAGTCGTGTCTGCCTCAACATCACCACCTAAAAATGATTTTGCTACGGGAACGTTTACTTCGTAGATGAACTTTTGCACCCCGAACATTGGCCGTACAGGTTTAACGATACCATAGTCTAAGAGCATGCCATTATATCTTGTCAACGTCCTATTGTCGCCTCCAACCATTTCAGTAATAATCTTTTCAACCGTTGTCTGAGGAATCTCTTTCTCCGTTTCCTTGAGGATGCGTGCTACAACCTTTTTAAGGCTGTTAAGAGTCCGGCTACCAACCTTTTTTGCAGACGCATTACCAGAAGAATCTTCTGTATGTGTGTGTGCGTGCGGGGCCATAGTATCATTTTGTCTTTTAGCCATATATTCTTTTAACGCTTCCTCAAGCTCCAATGCCATAACCGTATGCTTTTTACCCCACCTCTTCATAACAAACGTTTTAAACTCTTCCCAAACTTCAGGATTTTGAATCATTACACCTATTCTTTTGCTCATCATCATACTATAAGGATAAATATTATTTAAATATTAATAGTAAATTACTAGTAAATTACTGTATACTATCAAAACACTATCAAATTACTAGTAAACTGCATAATAATACCCTATAATAATAATCTAAATAATAATCTAAAATAACATGAAGTAAAAAACTAGTCTATAATATTAATATGTCAAATATAATACATACACGCACACACATACGTCAGACATATCCTGCCCCAAGATAATATAAAGGAAAAATATTTATATTTATTTATTGAACCATCAATAGGTCTAGATGTTTGAAAAAATATGTTTTGGGCACGGGTGGGGGGCAAGTCGCATTTTTAAAAATGCAAAAGATTTAGTAGACCAAGCACACAAAGAAAACAGACCACTTTCTCCGGCTGAAAGGGATAGTGTAGAAACAGCGTTAACAGCATTACTATACGCTATAACAAAATATGTTCCTGAACCAAGTATATTTGAATTTGTAGAAATGGTAAGAAGAAAAGTTATTGAAGGCGCCCCTCCCGACGAAATATCAGCATTACTTCAACGATTAGAAGACATTATACGCATAGAAACTATGAAACAAAGTTAGATAGAAAAAGAACTCACTGGTTGGCTTAGAGCTAAAGTTCAATACCGTATTCTGTACTCATCCAATTACAGTACATGTCCCATGAAATAAGTCCGTACCCGTCGTCGTTCGACTTACTATGCCCAAGAGATTCAAGCATACGCAAAACTTCTTCAAGAGTTAAAATCTTACCCAAAAGCTTAGCGTGAGCCTCCCTCATCAACGCAACAACCCCTGAAACATGAGGCGTTGACATGCTTGTGCCTTGTATTGGAGAGAATCTGTTTTTGATGTTGTCTCCTGCCATGTCAAGTGTTCCGTCAATCGCACTATCTATTCCGTTTTGGGGTGCTCCTCCTCCTGGAGCTATACAGTCCGGTTTAATGCTTCCCCATGGAACAGGCCCGCGGCTTGAGTATTCTGCAACCTCTCCTGTTATCGGGTCATATGCTCCAACTGTTAGGACGTTCGATAGTGCTCCAGGAGAGCCTACGGTTCCCGGTTTCGGTCCATCGTTTCCTGCTGCAACACATGATATTACATTATATTCTTTCGCCTTCTCGAAGGCTTTGAACTGTGGGTCGTCTGTTTCCTTTTGAGCGTCCTCAGGCCCTCCGAGGCTTAAGTTTAGGACTCCTGCACCCTCTTTTAACGCTATCTCCACACCCTTTATTATCGCCGAAGTTGAACCCATGCCGACCACAAAGTCCAGGACCTTGATGGGTATAACTGTAGCGTCAGGGGCCATGCCCTCGCATATTACAACCTTACCCGAAGCCCTTGAAAGGACATCGTCAACAAACTGTCTTCCAGCAACACATGAAGCAACCCAGGTACCATGTCCGTTCTTTTCTAGTGTTGGGAGAGGGTACGGTGACCTGTGTGGTATAAGCAGTTTTCCCCTCAGCTGAGGGTGTGTTGCTGATGAGCCTGTGTCGAGTACTGCGACCTTAACTCCTTTGCCGGTGAAGCCTTTTGAGTTAGCCTTGTCCGCTCCTATAAGCCTCTTTGTCCAGGCTGTTGAAGTGAACTGTATCTCCTTCTTCTCTCTTCCCCTTATCGTCTTGTAGACTCCTTCTTCTGTAACTGTGGGATACTGTAGTGCCCACATTATGTTGTCAGGATATATTTTTGCAACCCTCTTGTCTTCAGCGTAGTCTTCTATAACCTCTCTTGGTAGGACGCATGCTATCATGTTGAACATCGGTATATCCATCAGGTTTAGGAAGTAGAATTGTGGTTCAGCTGGAGAAAACCTGTCCACGATATTGTTAACCGTGTAAGCGAACGGCTTAAGTTCCTCGAAAATTTCTGAAAACCTGTTAGCTTCAGTCTCGATTATAACCGGATGAATTATCCTACTATTGATTTTGTTGGCGAGCTGGGGCGCTAGCCTTTCCATGTTTTCGGAATACGGTGTCCTAGTTTATAAGCGTTTCTAAACCTTGTACTGTGGAACCCATATCTGGAACCTTCTATATACTCTGAACAGCCACCTTCTTTCAGCATAAGAGGGCATCCTCATCGCTATATCCCACATCCTGTTCCTGTAGGCTTCAACAGCATCCCATATATCCCACTTTTTACGCCACGCCAGACATTCTAGGCACGCTACCTTGACACCGTTTATTCTAAGCATCTCCTTAAGCTCTGGCGGGAGACCTGGTGGAGTTAGAAACGGAGCCTGCATCTTTTTAGGGTCAACGAGAGGTAGAACAGTCCACGTTATTATGGACTTGGTCTCTTTAGCTTTAACGTAACCGTTCCACATTCCTCTCACATGGTTAACTAGGTCAGGGTCTTCGATTCGAGAAAGCACACTGTTAAGGTATGTTGTAAACAGCTCGTCAGGCGAGCTCATTAGAATTATTCCTCTAAGGTTGTTCAGGGCCTCCGGAGCCGACATACTCCAAATATATGTAGAAGATGTTATTAAAGGTTTGTCAGGTTAAAAGAGTGCCTTTGAACCGTCAGCACCCGAAAAAAATTTAGAGGCTGTCGATTAGGGATTTTATGCTTGGGCTTAGTGTTGAAGTAAGCCTGTCCGTTATGTCCTTGAACACGTCCGACGGGCTTCTTCCTTCTGTTGGCACTTCCATTACAGAGGCTATATTGTATATTGCGTTAAGCATCTTGTCCTCGTCCTTTTCCTCTATAGCGTCTATCATGGACTCTATGGCCTGTATTTCTCTGCTGAACCACTTTTGCCCTTCTGGAAGGCTTTTTATCTGCTCCGTCCAAGTTCTCAACCTCTTAATATCCCACGCATTATATTTTTTAGAGAGTAGGCTGAAGTATTCTTCGATTATCTTCTTAATTTTTCCCTGAATGTCTTTTGCGACTGTCTGTACGGCTGCTTTAACGGTCTGCTCCACGGCAGCCTTCGTCCTCTCGTCCATGTAAGAGTTTATTATCTCATCTGATACTACGAACGGTATATGCTGTACTCTTATGTGATAGAGTTGGGCTTTAACAGGATACTTGTTCCACCTTTCAACAGGCACAAGCTTAAGCCTTCCAATAACCTTGTCGAAGTCAAAACTGTTCTCGTATGCGGCTATCTCAAGCTGTAGGTTGTCCACTATACGGTTCAACCTGTCTATTTCATCGTTCAACTTGCTCAAGTTGGATGAGGGTACAAGGTAGAGTTTAACAGGCTGCACGCTCCTATATATTTCAGCTATAACTTCACCGTATTTTGGAAGTATTCCAAGCTTAGCCTTGCTACCGTATATTTCAGTCCTCAAGGCTGAAAGTATTGAAGTGAACCTGCTCGGGTAAGGGCTTACGCTTACAACCCTAACCCTCTGCTTACCATATTCTGTTGTAACAGTCTTATAATAGGCTTTTATCCTCCTACCCTTAACCATAGAAGACCTTTTTGCGTACGCCTTATCGATTTCGTTTAGCACGTCCTCGACGCTCTCCTTCCAGCTCATGTACTCGCTTCCAGAAAACAGTCCTGTCACATCCAAGTCCACGTTAAGCAAGCCCTCGCTTGGACAATATATTACAGGTATGGCTCCTGACATTATAACAGGCAAAATTTTTTCACCCGAAAAAAAGGAGTGTTAATCAAGTATCCTTATACCGCCCTTTATCAGGTTTACTACAACATCTGCTGGAACATACCTTTCAACAGTTACGAATGTTGATGCGAGTGCTTGAGCGAACATAAGTATCTGTGCGTTGTTCAATTGCACGAACCCCAGAGGCTTGCTCAAGTCCCTGTTCTGCTTGTGAACCCTGTCAATGAACAGCCATATTTTACCAGTCTTCATGTTTTTAGCAATCTTAATCACTTGAACAAACTCTTTCATAGTGTCCTCTGTAGGCACTTCAGCGAGAACCTTCAAATCTTTTGGGTCAAATTCCTCGCTCATCTGACCACCACCTCAAGGAGACTCCCGACTTCAGTCGTGGAGTATCTGACACTATTTCACCAAAAAAGTTTAGAGTAGGAGGATTATCCCTACAATTATTAGGCACACGCCTAAACCGATTAGGAGCAACGGTACAATTATTGGAGAGAACAGGATGCACAAAAGTAACCCGGCTCCGAAAAGCAATAGTATAACGGGTAAGGCTAAGAGTAGAAGCAGTAGAAGTATTGGGAGCAGAAGCCACCTTAAACGCATACCCTACTCCTCCTTAATGTATTCTCTTAAGGCTGCTTCGACAACCTGAGTCAGCTTCAACCCCTTCTTTGCAGCGTACACTTTAACGTCCCTCCAGAGGCTGTCGGCAAGCTTCACGGTCGTCTTCACCGTTTTAACAGCCTTTTCAACCTCCTTTTCCATCATATCACCCGATACAGTTTTCCGTATTCCCGTATTTAAGGTTTTACAAAAAAATTTTAGATGGTGCACTGTATGAGCGGCTTATCGTATCTTATCCTCAGTGCAACCGGATGCCTTAGTTTTCCGTTTTCTGAAACCTCCTGTGCCTCCACTTCCGCTACAAACGGTTTATCGAGCCTAACGTACGTTTCACCTTCGTCCTCGAAAGCTTCGCCTGTTATGTGAGAGTGTAGCAGGAGCCTATCTTCTCCTGAAAGCCCTGACGACACGTCTCCGACGTGGGCAAGCTTTCCGTTCCTGTAAGCCTCCATCCTAAAAGACCATGATAGGCTACCGTCCCTCTTAAGCTTCACTGCAGTAATCATGACATCGTATGTTATCTTCTTCTTCACCTTAAGCCATACGTTGTCAAGGTACCTTGAACTTAAAGGTTTAACTACAACACCCTCGTACCCTAAGCTAACATACTTTCTAAAGTATTCCATGACATCATCTTTTGAGGCTGCAACCTTGCTTTCTATGAGCCTTATTCCACCGTAAAGCTGCTGAGAAAGTGTGAAGCTGCTGAAAACCTTTTCAAGTATCTTCAGCCTATCGGACAACGGTAAACTTCTCAAGTCCCCCTGATAGTATAGTATGTCGTGGACTGTTAGGACAAGCGTGTGAGGAGCCACTTTAACAGTCCTCCTTACATCGTACACTTTACCGTTTGGAACATGCATTTCCCCTCTTAAAACTATTGGATGATGCGGTAGGCTTTCGAGGAATGGAAGGTCGTAATAGTATGTGCTGTACCTGTTGAAAGCGTAAACTTTATCGTCCAACGTCCTTACAACTATAAGGTCTTCTCCGTCAATCTTAGGCTGTACAGCAAAGTTGCCACGATATCTTATGAAAAAGTCTTCAACATCGCTTGAAAGTGATGTAAAATACAGGCTCAAACCCATTCACCCGAAAAAAAATTATGTTTTCACTTCACTGACAAGCTTTTTGAAGGCATCGTTTAGTGCCTGTCTTATGTGCCGTTCAAGTTTTGTGCGATATTCTTGCTCCGCCTCCTGAAGAAGCCTTTTTTTCTCATCTATTTTAGATGTTATCGCTCTTATCTCCTTCTGGTCTAAAGAGTTTCCAAACTCCCTAAGCAGACGCTCTCTCTCACCTATTTCATGCTTGTAGTTAATTATCCTCGTTTCAAGCTCTCTAAGCTCTTCACTGTCTATATTAAGCACCCTGTCGACTATTTGCTTCGATAACTCGCTCATTCCCCTCCTCCCTGTCCTCTTGGAGCAAAATACTCGCATGAACGGTCTTCGCTTACAGCCTCCGACGTCTGCATGCATATTCCAAACTCTGGGTCATAGTTGTCACACCATTCACACGTCTTGCTTTTCACCCATATCTTTTGACCCTTGTATCCTTTAACATAAGGCATGTTCTCACCCGAAAAAAATTGTAGGAAGGCTTTAGTTGACGTTAGCCTTCTTCTTTAGAACAGGTTTTGCTACTGCAGGCTTCTTAACCTCTTCAGCCTGTCCTGTCAGAGGCTTTGAAAGCTTCCTTATCCCTGTTGCGAGAACCATTACCATGTAGACTTTGTCTCCGACCCTTATCGGGTACATTAGGGCTGTCGTTATCTTGAAGCCTCTTCCGAAAGTCCACGGGAACATTACTGCAAGGTTGTTCTTTTCAAGGTATTCTGCAAGCTTTAGAAGGTTACCCCAAACCTCGTAAGTTGACTCTGGAGCAAAGTTTTCAACCATGTGCCTCGGTATAAGTGTTCCAACAGCCTTCTGTCCGTCCAACGTTATCTCTTCAACCGGCCTATCCTTTACTTCCACCTCGTTCACCCTCTGCAGTGGTTCAACTTCTACTGTTGAGCCGTCAGGCATCCTTTGAACATACTTTATGTCGCTCTCCTGAACCTCCATCCTCTCTTCTCCTTCACCCTCGTACCAGTGCCATTCCATTGTACCCTTGACAGGCTTCCCTCTTGGGCCAACCTTCTCTATTTCCCCTTCAAGGTCTATCAGAGGCTCTGCTTCAACCTTCCTGTACCTTGCCTCAGTCTCTATAACAAGCCCTTCGACCTCAACCTTTATAGGAAGCTTCCATCCAGCGAACTCCCTGCTCTCCCTACCCTTAGGGACGCCGGAAACAAGGTTGTCTAAAGACATAATTTCACCCGAAAAAAAATTTATGGAGGTTTAATCTTCGGCACTATCTTAATCTCTAAAGGTTGCCCGTTCTTTGACGCAACTACCGTTATCTCGTGAACTGTATAGTCTGTTCCGCAAAAGTATTGGGCGAGAGTCATTATTGCACTTGCGTAAACATTTTCCCTCTTCTGTGGACTAAAGTTCTCCACTATAGCCCTATCAATCTCCTTAAGCTTCACATCCAAGTCCAAGTCTGCTGGAGCGTACAGGAGATAGTTTGAAGCCTTCACAACCTTCATTCTGACATCGCCTTCAACTGCATCTCTAAAGCATCTATTTTACGGTCAAGCTCTTCAACTTGTGCCTTAATAGCGTCCTTATCCTTCTCAGAAAGCCTATCCCAACGTTCTGAAAGAAATATCTTTACAAGCTCCATCCTCTTCCATCTAAGGTCCATAAGCTCCCTAAAAACATCTTCTCTCTCCCTCTCCATAGCATGCACCCGAAAAATAAAATTTAGTAGGTTATGGTTACCTTTAGAGGCTCCATCTTGTTCTTAACCCTCGCAAGTATCGTCACCTCATGTACATCATATCCTCTTCCACAGAAAAAGCGTGCAAGCATCATTATTGCACTCGCATAAGCAGTATCCCTGTCCTTTGGGCTAACATTGTTCACAATAACCTGATTGATTATCTTAAGCCTCTCATCCAGCTTATC
>Ga0080004_1131110_pt1 | contig 10738 bp, 8 predicted proteins | sample WasSprMetagenome_FD_69207 | JGI IMG/M metagenome (GOLD analysis project Ga0080004, IMG submission 69207) | Sulfidic aquatic microbial communities from Washburn Spring, Yellowstone National Park, USA - WS (SPADES assembly) (version 2) | ecosystem: Environmental > Aquatic > Thermal springs > Hot...
GGTTCCTACCGATATCAACGGATTTCACCCCTACACCGGTAGTTCCAGTCCCCTCTACCGCCCTCTAGCCTGACAGTATCTAAGGCATTCTCCAGGTTGAGCCCGGAGGAATTTAACCTTAGACTTGTCAGACCGCCTACGGTACCCTTTACGCCCAGTAAATCCGGCTAACGCTCGGAGCTCACGTCTCACCGCTGCTGCTGGCACGTGATTAGCAGCTCCTTATTCCCGGAGTACCGTCAAGTACGGAAAAAATTTCCGTACCTTCTTCCTCCGGAAAAGCGGTTTACACCCCGTAGGGCTTCATCCCGCACGCGGCGTCGCTGGGTCAGGGTTTCCCCCATTGCCCAAGATTCTCGGCTGCTGCCTCCCGTAGGAGTGGGGCCCGTATCTCAGTGCCCCGGTCGGCGGTCAGGCTCTCACCCCGCCTACCCGTCATCGGCTTGGTAGGCCATTACCCTACCAACTACCTGATGGGCCATGGGCCCTTCCCAGAGCGGTCAGGTTTCCCTTTCCCTTTACTGGTTTGGGAGTTTCACCCAAACAGACTATCGGGGATTAGCCTGGTTTCCCAGATTGTCCCCGTCTCTGGGGTAGGTTACCCATGTATTACTGACCCGTTCGCCAGGTACCAAGATAATGTGAGAAAACCCACATTTATCTTGGCCCTTTGACTTGCATGCCTTATCCACGCCGCCAGCGTTCAGCCTGGACCAGGATCAAATCCTCAAAGGAAAATTCTCGGGGCAACTAACAAAAGTCAGCCTTTTTTGAAGGTGCTCTATTTTATTTTATAGTTTAAAAATGATTTGTCAAGACTTAGTTTGTGCTAAAATTTGATTTATTTTTTCTAAAGTTTTCTTTCCAACAAATCCAGTGGCTTCTTTCAAACCCAAAGGTTCCAAAATTTCTTTAGAATATTTTTTCTGAAATCTTTTTACTGCTTTTTCTGTCAAATTTCCAAAATAACCAGTAACTAAACTCTCAGGATAAATATCTTTACCTTGAGATTTTAAAAATTCTTGCAAGCATTTAACTTGTGAATCTTTCATTCCCAATTTCAAATACTTTGTGATTTTTGAGCAAGAAATTTTTTCTTTTGTTTTAATTTCAAAACCTTCCCCGAAAGCAAAGGTTAAAGAAAAACTATGTTCGCCTTTTGTTTTCGAAAACAAAACCAAAGTTAAAGAATCGTATTTTTTATCAAAATCTTCAACAACGAATTCTTTTTCTTTTGGAAAAAAGATTTCACATTTTGAATCTTTGCAAAAAACTAAAGAAATATTAAAATCGACATCTTTTTCACCTTCGAATTTAAAATTCATTTTTCCTTTCCCTCCAATTATTTTTTGAGCATAAACAGAAAACTCTTTAACTTTCCCAAAAAGCGTCAAAGAGCTTTCTGAAGTTTTTGGCAAAAAGTTTAATTGAGGGAAAATTTTTATTTTTTTCAAACTTTGGTTCAAAAAACAAGATTTTTGAGTAATTTGACAATCTCCAAATAGCAAAGCTAAAGCAAAATTCCTGAAAACATCAGAAAAATTTTCTCTTTGCCCAATTTTTCTTAAATTCTCTTCTATTGCCAAAATTCCAGAATTTTTTGAGAAAGAGAAAATTTGGGGACCAAAATAATCTAAAAGATAGGCTGAAAAAATTGAAGCTATTGCATAATCTTTTTTTTCCTCTTCCCATTCTGTCAAAGAATCGAAAGGATTTTTTAAAAAATCATTCAATCTTTTTTCCAAATTTTTTGAATACCCCAAAATCAAAGGTGCTGCTTCTGCCCTCATTTCTTCCAAAAAAGTTTCTTCTTCAGAATTCAAAATTCTATTTTTTTGATTAAAGCTTATCAAATGCAAAAATTCGTGAGCTAATTTTTCTTTGGCTATTTCATCTTCTAAAATTTCTGAATTAAGATAAATCATCTCTCTTTCGTTTGAATCTGGATAATAAATTTTCAAATATTCATTCGCATCTTTAAAATAACCAGAAATTTCTGGTCTCATTCTATGAAAAAAAATTGTGATTTTATCATCGTTATCAATTCCTGGCTTCCATTCAGTGCCAAAAATTTTAGTCAATTGGGGATAAATTCTAAAATCGAATTCAAATGCCAATTCTTCCAATTTTTGCCTCAATTTTTCTCTTTTTACTTCTTCCAAATTTCCCCACCATTCATTTTCAACAAAAAAATAAGCATTTTTTGAAACTTTCTCCAATTTTGCCAAAACCTTCTCTCTTTGGAAAAGATCGTTGCTTTTTTCGACAAAAAAAATTTCCTTTTGAGATTGAGCAAAAACAAAAAAGGGAAAAAAAATCAAAAGAAAAATTTCTTTCCTCATTTTCTGATTTTAACACTTTCCAAAAAAAACAAAAGACCCCCAAAAAAGGGGTCTTTTGCCGTCCCACAAGGAAAAGACGATTTATGGCACCAAGTACTTGAGTGATGTCTTGTAGCCAGGTAGGTCTGCCACCCAGGTTGTTGATTGAGAGGCATTGTTGTCTTTGTCTGTCCAGGAAATGCCAGTTAAAGTCACATAGATATAATTGTTCAAGTAAGCAGTTGGAACTTGAGATTTGTTTATCACTACATGGACTTCAACAGTAGCTTCTCGTCCATCTTCTAATACATATTCTGTTGCTTCCTCAACTCCACCATCTACAGTGTAAGCTATAGATACACCTTTAGTTGTTCCAGCAGCTGCTGAGGAGGTGGCATAAACTGCAGAAATAGCCTCAGTTTTTGCCAAGCTAATTTTTCCTCCAACAGCAGTGACTTTGAATTTTATCACTGCTTCTTCTGTTCCAGAAGCTGGAGAAGAATTCCAACCAGTGGAAACAGGAGTTAAATCAGCAGCTACTGTGTAAATGTAAACCACATCGCTTTGTGCTGATCCAGTCTTTGTAGACACAGAAACTCCTCTTGAATTTTCTGCTGTGATGTTTGAGGCATTAACTGAAACGGTAGCTGTTGCCACAGCAGAACTGGCATTTCTAATATCTACTTTTATTGTCAATGTTTTTGAGCTATCTTTGGCAATCGTTATTCCATCACCTCCTGCTATGCTATCAAAATTAATTTCTCCGTTGGAAGCAACATTGGCTGAATCTACTTGTTCATCTCCAACATACAAGTAAGCTGTAGTCAATTTTCCTCCGCTAACAGCTGTTCCTGTAGCATAAGCTTTCAATGCTGTAACTGTTATTGAATCATTCTCTGCTTTCAATCTAAATCTCAAAAGTTCAACTCCATCTATATCTCCATCAGATCCAGTTCCAACATTTCGAGAAAGAGGACTAGCAGGATCTTTAGAGACACTCAATTTTGCCTGGCTAACTTTGCTGGTCTCAATCGTGAAAGTGTTAGATAATGAAGCAGTTGGAGCGTATTGATTGAGACCAACAGCATCAACTCCTCTAACTGCGTTGGCATCAAGCCCAATCGTTAATGTAGCAGGCAAACCTACATCCCTGGAAATTGAAGATAAAACATCAACTTTGAATTTTAACACCTTTTCAGTTCCTGATTTGACAACTAAATTCAATCCTGCCAAATCAACATAGTAAGTGCTATCTGATTTGTAGACGGTTGATGGAGAAATTTCTACACTCTTTACAACATTATCACCATCGTACAAAGCAATGGCTTCCAAGTAGTAGTAAGGTCTTATCGTTCCTAAATTAACTTTTATTCTCTGGAGAGCGATGTCAGAATTTTGGGCTTTAACTTTAATACCCAAAACAGCCACTCCTTTCTCACCTTCATAAGTTTTTACTCCAGATGCTGGTGAAGCATATTTGCTAACAGTCAAAATTCCTTCACCTCCTTGCAAACCAGTAACTGGAGCAACACCGGTAGCAGCTCCTAACAAAGAATTCAATTTGGCTCTTGTCGCTGATCCTACAAATCCAGTTCCTTTTGTAAGACCAAGCGGAGCCAAAATCTCAGAAGCGTATTTCTCCTGGAATTTGATGACAGCTGCTTTGGTTTTTGGTCCAAAGTAGGTAGTCTCTGCTCCAGGAGAACCAGCTCCAGTGGCTGCTACCTGGGTGTCAGTGGCTGTATTGAGCAATGCCTGCAAGCATTTGACATCGTCTCCTTTAGATCCTAACTTCAAATTTCTTGTAAAAGTAATTCCAGTACAAGCTGCGGGTACTTGAGCAGAAGCAATCACTGCTATCGAGACCAACAGGGCGGCAAGACCAACTCCTCTCTTTAAGTTCATCTTTAATTTTTTGTTTTACGACCTTTGAATAAAAAATGACCTTTATCTAATATAATTCAAATACCAAATGTTTGTCAAGGCATCGACGCAATTGCCTTCTTTTAACATCTCTTTTGCTCCTTCAAAATAAAGTTTTTGTTTTTCGGTTAAAGTATTTTGCTCAATTTCCTTTATCAACTTCTCAACCAAAAGGCAAGAAGCTGGATTTTGAATTTCTTGTAAATATTTAGAATTAATACTTGCCAAAACCTTCCTCGCTTTCATTTGCTTTTCAACAAAATCCCTCAATTTATCTTTCGAAATTTTTTCAACATCTTCTGGAGTTATACTTTGAGAAATTTTTTTAAAGTTTAAAATTTTTTCTTTTGCTTTTTGTTGATCAGAAGATGCATTTTTGATTTCTTCGAGACTTTGACTTAAAATTTCAAAATTTTTCTCTGTTTTTGAAAATTTTTTTGTCTCAAAATTTAAAAGAAAGAAGAAAGAAAAGATCAAAACAAAAGAAAAAGTCAAAAAGTAAAAAAATCTAATTTTTTCTTGGTGGTAGAAAAAATTTTCTCCTAAAATTTCTTTCTTTAAAGAAAAAGCAAATTCCTTTTCAGGTTTTATTTTCTTTAGGGATTTCAATTTTTTGACAATCTCTCTTTCTTCCATATAATTTAGCCGAAAATTTTCTCATTTTGTTACACTGAAAAATTCTTTTGAGAAAGCTTCTCTTTTAATGCTTTCAATGCCCTAAAAAGCAAAACTCGCAAAGTTCCCTCTTTTTTTCCCAGTATCTTTGCAATTTCCTTTAAAGAAATTCCTTCTACATAATGCATTATCAAAACATCTTGGTATTCTGGTTTCAAAAGTAAAATAGCTTTTTTTATTCTTTCAAATTCCAAATCTCTGATAATTTTTTCTTCCAAATTCTGACAATCTGAAATTAAAGCTTCCTCTAAAGGTAAAATTTGCCTGCTTTTGCTTTTTCTGTAAAAATCGTAAACCAAATCTCTGGCAACTTTGTACAAAAAAGACTGGGGATTTTCAACTTCTTCGATTTTTTCCCAATATTTCAAAAAAACTTCTTGAGCCAAATCCTTGGCTGTCTCTTGAGAATCTGTTTTTAAATAGCAAAAACGATAGATTTTTTCGAAAAACTTGTCAAAGATTTTTGAAAATTTCTTCTTTTTTGACATCTCTTTTAGGATACCAAAAATTTATTTTTTAAAAAAGAGTAATTTTTACGAGATAAATTAAGAAAAGATGAAGGGGATAAAAAACATAAAAGAAATATTTTGGGATCTTAACTTGGAAATTTAAAAAAAAGATAAAAACAAAAGAAAATAAAGAAAAAATTTGGATAAAATTTTTAAACAAAAGACAATAAAAAATTGTATTCAAACAGAAAAGAAAAAATTGAAAGAGGGGTTGTTCAAAAAAATAAAAAATCAAAAGGGTGAATAAACCATAAAGTCCGTAATCAAAAAACAAAGAAATGGGAAATAAAAAAAACAAAGGAAGGTAATTTTTTTTCTCCAAAAAAGAAAACATCAAAATTCCCAAGCAAAATGTGAACAAGATGTTAAAGTAAAAAGGATTTTTGTTTAAAAGATAAAAAGGAATTTGAGAAATTAATCCAAAATAAAACAATCTTTTGAAATAATTTTCTTTGCGTGAAGTTTTTTGCCAACCAACTCTCAGTTGATAAGCAAAAAGAGGAAAAGATATTCTGCCAATGACTCTCAAAATTTGACAAAATGGAAACAAAAAAGCTCCGATATGATCTACCAACATAGTTGTCGCTCCAACGAGTTTTAAAAAATTGCTTTTTTCTTTTGAAATTTCTATTTTACTTCCTCCCATTTGATTATTTTAAATTCTGGCGACAAAACAGGTGTAAAAACTGGAGGTTGATAAATGAGATTTTGGTCAATGTAAATTTCCCTTTTTTTATAACCAGAAACTATTTGACCAGAAGAGGAAATTACCCATTGAGTACCAACTCTTTTGTTGGAAACAATAGATCCGAAAATTTTGAGACTCTCTTTTATATTGTGGAGATAATGATTTCTTGAAAACCTTCCTTTTTGGGCAATGAATATTCCTCTCAATATCATTTCGTTTGGAGAATCAGGTCCAATTAAAATATTCCTTTGTGAAATTAATGTTAAAGCGCAACTACCATCTAAATTGGCATAATCTATATTGTATTGTAAAATGACATCGGTTGGTTTATTTGGGTCTATCAAATTAGCTGATGCTAAAACAACTTTTCCTTTGATTTTCCCTTCTGGCCACAAATTGTCTTCGACAAAAATCAAAGGACATTGGGGAATCTCATAAACTCTGTAAGTATATTCTGAAGAAATTGTGAAATAATTCCACTCCCAATAACCTTCAAAAGTTGTTTGGCACAAAGGGAAACCATCATCTTCAAAAGAATAACCGCAAGTTGGCAAAAGTTTGGTAATAATTTTTACTTCAACCTTTCCATCTTCTTTGAAAATCAAATGGTAGCCTTTTGCTTGGGGATTGAGATTTTTTGAAGGTGGAAGATAAATTCCAATTTCTTGAGCTTTTGACTTCAATTGATTCAAATCAACAGCGATAGTATCGAAATCGAAATTAGCTACTGGAAAAGAAAAAAGAGTTTGATTTGAATTTTGAGTTGTTGAAAAAACTCCAGGACAAATGCAATTTGGCTTTTCCAACTTGCATTGTGGAGGACAGAGCCCGTATCCATGACCTACTCCTTCTGATCCGCAACCAAAAGATCTTGTGCAAATCCATTCACTTTTTGCAGAAGAAACTGTAGACAAATTTTTTCCGTCAAATCTTATCCCTCCGTTTGAATGATAGGGTCCGTAAATTATTTGATCTTCACCAACCCAGACATCAGAATTTAAAATCAAAGAATACTTGGCAACAGATTCTGTTGAATAAACAACAGAGATTTTCCTTTTTATTTCTGGATATTTAAAAGTCCAACCTGTCGAAGAAACTTTTATCGAGGTCAAGCGACCGCACTCTTTTAAAGGTTCTGTTGATATGGAAAATTTTCCGATAAAATTTCCGTTTGAATCTTGATAATCCTTTTCTGTTTGGCAATTAGATAAAGCCTGATTGTTCAAACACCATCTGTAATAATTTATTCCTGCTTCTGCGATTTCAAAAGCTTGGTTGAAAGCAAGCTTTTTTTCAGAAACTTTCATTTCCATCAAAATGAAACCCAAAAGTCCAGCTAAAATCAGCAAAAAAATACCACAAAAAATTAAAACATAAACTGAAATGATTCCCTTTTTCATTTTTCTGGCAAGTTTCTAAGGTTGACAAAAGAAATCATTTCGTATTCTTTTGGTGGTTTTGTGGGATCAACATTAACTATTAAATAAACTTTTATCAAACTTATTTCTTTCAAAGGTGCTGGATAATCCAATTTATTCCCGTTTCTGTCAAAGTATTCAAAAATTGGAGGTTGATTTCTAACAAAATAACTCAAAACAGAAATTTTTTCCTGATCTCGAGGATAAGTTGGAGGTGAACCTACAGGTTTTATCACTCCTTTTTTAAATTCGTGAGAAAGTGCTGATATATCTTCTGTGAACGAAAAAACAACTTTTGCCTTCAAAGAATAAGGACAAGAAGGATCGACATAATCTGTTGCTTTGATCGAAAATAAAATTGAATTATCCAAAGCAAAATTTGTAACATCGTATGTTTGGGTTCCCTGCCACTGTCCTTTGCAATCTTGGCAACCACTTTTGCAAATCTCTCCCAATTTTTGGCCGTCAACATAAATTTCAGCAAATTCCCTAAAAGATCCCAAATCTCCATCAACAGAAATTGAAGCAAAAGCAGATTTTAAAACTCCACCTGGAGTCAAAAAGTTTGAAAAAGAAATCAAACAAGAACCTCCTTTTTCTGAGCTTTGGCATTCTTGGGTCAAAGTTTTTGAATTTGTTTGGGCCAAAAAATATCTCACTCTTTCAATTCTACCATCTCCGTCAATGTCTGAAAAGAAAATAAATTCTTTATCGCCTGCAAATTCAATCAAATAAGAACCGTCTTCACCAAATTGTGCCATTCTAATTTCTCTAACCATAGTTTCAATACCTTTTCTTGCTTCTTCTACAGCAACTATTTGGTCCCATTGAAAAGAATGAGTTTTGTACAAAATCAAGGCTGAACCAAAAATGGCACTGATTGCCAAAAGAAAAACAAAAATCACGATTATTGCTTCTATCAATGTAAAACCAAAAAATTTTTTTCTTACCATAAATTCATTCACTTTGTGAAAGCTTTATCAGCATTGAAGTATCGTTTGAAACAAAAACTTGAATCTTTTTTCCAAAATAACCTGGAGCGGAAACTTCGACATCGTAAATTCCCTCTTCCAAAGGAATAAAAAGAGCGTAACCTTTCATATCTGTGTACTGAATTTTTTGAAAATCTTTTTTTGAAATTTTAACCTCAGCTGAAAAAATAGGCTCTAAACTTAATTCATCTTGAACAGCAACCAAAAGTGAATTTTGAGAATCTAAATAAAGTTTAACAATTTTGTTTTCAGAAGGTAGTAAAGAAACTGGATTTTGAGGATCAGAAAAAATTAAATCCAAACCCGTTTCTTGGGGAATTGAAAAAGTATAATTGTCCCATTCCAAATTCTGAATAATTTTTTTCCCTTGAGAATCTGTTTGAGTAGTAGTTGAAAATTTATAAACAGGTTGTTCGTTAACATCTTGGCCGATCAATTTTTCTCCCTGGACAGAAAATTTAACATTGCCAATTGGAACTGAATTTGATGTTTTAAACGACAATCGCCAATCTTTTAAAATCGGAGTTTGAGAAGTTGAATTCGTTGAAAAAATTGCTTTCAGCTTCAAAGATGAATAAGTTGTTGTTGAAAGTTTTGACAAATCAACGAAACTTTCATCAAAACCTAAAGAGTTACCCGGCAAATCTGAATCTGGAATTAAAACCCACTCACTATTTGAAGCAAAATAAACTTGATATTTCAAATCGGTATTTTCTGGTTCTTCATCAGTAAAGTAAAAGCTTCCCCATTGTATTAAATTTGTTGGTGAAATCTCGACCGAAAAGAGGTAACCTGATGGCAAATAACCTTCGGTACTTGTTGCCAAGGTAACTTTTCCTTCTCTGACAATTACATTTTCTTTTTGAGAAATTTTACTTTCATCTAAAAATGAATCTGAAAAGAATTCTTCTTTCCAAGTTGAAAGCGTGTAAACCTCAAAAGAACTAACTTTGTCTATTTGAAAAGAAATGCTCGTTAATTTGTTTTCAAAGACTATAGGATTTGGCTTTTGAGGATGGGCAATTTCTTCAATACCAAATGTTTCTTCTTTTGTATATTCTTGACCTTTGGAAATCAAAACTTTGTAGGTTGAACTTGCTAAAAGAAAATCGTATCTTCCAGAAGAAGGAGTTGCAGAAGCTATAGTTTGCAATGTTTTTGGATCTTTCACTTCGATTAAAGGAGAGGGCACTAAATTTCCGAAGGCATCAAAAACTAAAACCGACAAAACGCCACCTGGTTGCAAAAAACAAGATTGAATTTCTTCAGATTTATCTTTTGGAGAAACATCAGTACTCAAAATTACTTTATCTGGTCTTGGTTTTTCAAAAGAAACTTTTATTTCAACTTTTTTGTAATCTAAATTGCAAGGATCTTCTTCTATTCCATCTGCTAAATCAGAAACATAAATTATTTTTCTTTCTATTTTAAATTCTACTTGATTAACAAAAACGGTTGTTGAATTTTCTAAAATTCCCTTGGCGTTTGGCAATTGGGCATTCAAAGTTCCGATTTTTTCATAAGGCAAACTTTTTATCTTTTCCATCTCTCCAACAGCAATGGCTGTTGCCAAAATTTTGTTTTTCAATGTACCCAAAATTTTAAAACCCAAATAATAAGCTCCAAAAATTCCAGCAAAAGAAATAGAAAAAATAAAAATTCCAACTAAAACTTCAACTAAAGTAAAGCTGGCTAATTTTTTTTCAAAATTCATCAATTTTTCTCACTTAACCTATTTTATTGCAGTGAAAATTTTTGTCAATCTAAAAAATTTCACAAACTAAAATGATGCCTTATTTTGATTGTTCTGAATTTTCTTGGGTAGTTTGAGTAGTTGTTTTTTCCAATAATTCTTTTAGTTGATTTTTATCAATGCAAATTGTTTCTCCATCATCTCCTTGAAGACAAATCTGTTTGGTAACAACTTTTTCAGCAAGCATTTCTTTCACTTTTGCAATTCCATCTTGTAAAATCAGGCCAAGTTTTTCTAATGATTTTTTGATTGCCAAAGTGAATTGATCGAGCACTGAGGCAGGTTGAATTTCTTTTTGATAAATTTCTTCTTTTGAGTAAATTAATCCATCTTCTGAAATTTGACCTAAAGCAAAATGGGGATTGACAAAAACCATGATTTCTCCGATTTTTCCATCTTCTTCAAATTCTTCTAAAGCAATACCAATTACTCTTCCAGGTTCTGTTGCTCTTATTGCAA
>Ga0080004_1125259_pt1 | contig 10737 bp, 22 predicted proteins | sample WasSprMetagenome_FD_69207 | JGI IMG/M metagenome (GOLD analysis project Ga0080004, IMG submission 69207) | Sulfidic aquatic microbial communities from Washburn Spring, Yellowstone National Park, USA - WS (SPADES assembly) (version 2) | ecosystem: Environmental > Aquatic > Thermal springs > Hot...
TAGTTCTTGAAGCGAGTTTGTAAGAGTTCCCCTGTGTAGTGGTGAAAGAAAGGGTAATCGTGAAAGTACCTTCGGGGATAGTAATAGAATAAAAGACTATATTTAACCCGACACCTTGGGGGACTTTTTGCGGTTGAAAAAAGAAACCCGCATTAGACGATTTTGAGGAAGACGCGTTATATCCCGTTACGTTCTGACCAGAAGGCTGAAATGACGCAGTCATTGCCTGTATACAACCGTCGTTACCTGTAGCATATTTTATCAAATAATTCAAGAGGTTTGGAGAGACTGAAGCTGTATAAGTAGGTGTCACAGAAGACATTAGAAATCTACCTCTTCAGTGGGGTTAGTAGCAGGAGCGTTTTGCAACTGGTTATTTTCCAAGTAGACCTTGATATAGACGTCGTCCCCGTTCTTTACAAGTTCGTATTTAGCCTTTAACATAGAAAGGATATCACTCTTGAGTACTGCCTTGATCACGAGTGACTTAATGAACTGGTTTTTAGGTCTGGCAGAGGCATAAACGACAAGGTCATTACCGTCAGCGATATCGACCTTTAAGACCTTCTCGACGTCCTGGGTACCCTTCATAAAATAGGAGACCAGTTTATGTGCAGATAATACCACAGCGTTACTGTTTACATCAACGGACACTACTACGTTTTTTATTATTTCGGTTATTTGTTCCTTTGTTAATTGGGGTTGGTCGGACATTTTAATTCACCTTATGGGAACAGGCTATTATTTAAAAGTATTGCAATAGTCCCTATAAATTGTAATGACTTCCACGGGTCTGCCTGGAACTGCGTATAAAACTTGTACATGTAACGGTAACCGAGCCTTAAAAACAATATAACGTAATGGATAGCTATCCTGAAGTACCTCTCTATGATACGGGCTACCCTGATAGCCACTGAAATTATCTTATCGAGGACTGACTTAAACCCTGAAACCACTGAAGAGCCGAAACGTGCTAAAGCACGTTCCAAGTCCCCGACTATCCTACCCACAGCACCGCCTATAGCACCGGCTCCACCCCCTGCCCCACTTGCCAAAAACGCTAACGCTTCAGCCATTTTTCCACTACATAAATTTTTATTTTCACGCCAATAAACCTTACCATAACATGCCATTGAGAGAGATAATAGTACATGTAATTTGCAGAGAATGTAGCTTTTATTATTTCTTTCAAAACGTAAAGCAAAGGTTCAAATATTATAAATTGATCCAGTCTCTAATGTCACCTACATATTTCAATATAACAGACGCTAAACTGTTCATGGAGGCACTTAGTTATGTGTACAGAGACAAGCCTATGATATTGTGGTTAGACACACCGTACTTGGTAGAAAGCGGGTATGACATGAAGAAAGCAAAGGTCTATGTGACGTCCGAATACGTTAAGGGGTTAATAAAACACCTAACACATGTGGACGGGGTATTGAGACCTCCCTATAACCTTGTGGCAGAACAGGAAAGGAGGGCTTCAGTAGAGAAGGGATACTTATTTACAATAGTAGGTGCAGAGCCGACAAAAAGGAAAATAATTAGGAAAAGGGTAGAATATACGGTAAATATACTGAGGGAGATGGGGTTAAGGAAGAGTACGAAAGTGGTATCAAATGTAGGTGATTACAACATACCCGTCTTCACGTTGCACGTAAAAGACCTTTACAGGCTATTGCATAGGTCGTATTTCTACGTATCATTATCTAAAACAGAGGGGTTCGGGATGCCCTTAATGGAAGCTATGTCAGTCGGTGTCCCGGCAGTGTACGTTAATGCTTACAGTTATAAAGAATTTGCAGTAGGTATCCCAATTGACCCCTACGACGTCGTTATAGAAGAACATGGAGTATGGAAGATGGAAAACTACCTAATAAAGGACAACGACGTAAGGGAAGCATTAAAGGAAGCTAAGGAATGTGCAATAAGGAAAAGTTGTTACGAAGACTTATCGGCGAAAGCATTAGAGAAAAGCAAAGAGTTCGCACAGTATGACCTCGAAAAGAAAATAATTTCAGACTTTAAGGGCATAATGAGAAAGCACAAGACGTGAGTTCATGTCCTTATCACGGGCTGAAAGGAAATAACCTATCTCCTGTTTATTGTATTTTATAACGGCAGAGGACTTAAATGAATTAAAAAACTTCAACACGACATTCTTATCGGTGACCTTAACGTCATTACGTAATACTAAAACGTCCTCAGAGTACCCGAAAACGGGCAGTAACGCGAAATGTATATCATTAATATAAAGCCTAAGTACGAAGTCAGCCCAAGGAGGAGACTGGACTTTATCGTTAGGACTTATAACTGTAACGAGTTTCATAAGAAAAAAAGGTAGAGGGTAACTTATAAAGGGTTGTGACCACAACACGATATTTACAAAACTACCGACACCGATAACCAACGCATATAAATACCGAATAAGGGTAAATATGTCATCGATGATGAAAAAAATATATACACCGTACAAGGACAGTTACTACGAGTTAATAACAGACCGGACGATATACTATATGAAAAAATATCATAAGTTCAACATAACCAAAACTTATTACAAACCAGCCGATTTTCACGTTGGTGAGTGTGATACAGTTAATAATGGGGTAGTATGGTGCGATAAACCGGGAAAAAGTAACACTGTACTAATAGATGAACGGAAAATAATTACAACGACAACGTGGTTGAAAGAGTACATGGAGAAGGACGGGATAAAAGTAGAGCAGGTAATACCATGGGGAGTTGACGATGAGCTAGCCCAAAGGCACGTAAACTTCGACTTTAACGCCAGGAGAGGGTATATAATGATGGGTAAAAATATACCGAATGATTTATTGAAACAGTTTGAAGGAAAGAGAGCCGAACTTACACTGCCCGACTTGGAGTTCCAGTCATTAAATGAGGACATGAAATACTACTTACTCTCTCGTTCCCTATTCTACATAGCACTAAGTGACGGTGTAGGAGAAATAGAGGCGATGAGCGTAGGTACACCGCTTATTTACATGAAAGACAACGCAGAATATGAGTGCGGTATTGAAATAGACGACATAAACGACTTAAAGGAAATACAGGTCTCAAAAGAAGAATGGGAAGACTTAAGTTGGAAGTGTTGGTTTAAGTCCTTGCGTTACCATTACATTACGATAGGACAAGAATTATGGGGATGGCTTAAATAGGGGTTGCAAATAATGTAAGAAATATGGGTTTTCTGCGATCAGACCCTAAAAAAATGATCTGGCAAAGCGATGGGATGTACGCATTAGGACACGGACAGGAGTACTTTACGATAAACGTGGCAAAGGACTTCAACAACCCGAAGGCAAAGCTCTGGGTACCGTATACTGACTTCGTACCTATAGATATAGACGACTTGCTACTGGTAGCAAAAACTACTAGAAATAACTTCGAAAAAGGACAAAGAACGTTAGTCCACTGTGTAGCAGGCGTACATAGGAGCGTGACTTTTGCACTGGCAAGCATAATGTACACGTATAACGTGAGAGTTAAGGACGCGATGAAAGTGTTGTGTGAACCGTGCATAGATTTTGAGGTTTATGTGAAGGAGATACCGCACCACTTTAATTCACTCCAAGACTTCTACGTCATGTATGTACGTCATTGACCAAAAACGAGTGTATTACCATGATAGTTTATTCTAAAAAAGGAGGTAAATTGACGGTAAAGTTAATTTTCGAAATAGAAAACGTGCCGGACGACGCGGACTTAAATAAGGTAATCGCATACGGACTAGCGACCATAGGGAAACGCGTGTTAGAGAAGAAAGAAAAAATGCTTAATTCGGACGAGGTAGGAGTGTTTTAATATGGACAACATTGACGAATATTTTAGGAAATTAGAGTGCGATTATTGGAGGGAATACCCACATTCATACGGTAAACTTGACGTATTCAACAAGACGATACAAATAGTAGGTGCTGATTGCGGTAGTAGTACGTTGTACTTTTTATGGAGAGGAGCGAAATACGTGATACAATATGAGAAAGAGGGACACCTGAGGAAGAGGTGGGAAGAAGTTTGTAAACAATTCGGGATATGTGACAAAGCGACAACGAAAGAGGAGTGGAAAGGGGAATATGAAGACGTAGACGTTTTCGTAATGGACTGCGAAGGTTGTGAGGAAGGGTTAGATGTAGACAAGCTGAAAAAGTATGAGCAATGGTGTATCGGTGTCCACGATTGGGCTAAAAACAGGACAGAGTTACTGAGGGAATTGGAAGGGACTACTTTCACTTATGCAAGCGATGACGGGAGGGAACTGACGTTTTGTAAAGTCAATCATTGAGGACTAAACGCTTACTATACTTATTGCATACTAAATCCACTCTGGTATAGCGGTTTATAACATCGAAATAACCCTCAACGCGGACGTCCTCAATACGACCGAATACTTTATTGTCATCGAAAGTCTGGACTAGGGCAAAGTCCGCGTTATAGACACTCAAACTACCGTCATTGTTTATCCTATACTTTATACCGGCTTTATCGAGGGCAAGTGCAACGATTACCAAATCAATGCAAGCTAATTTTTTGCAAGCAAGGGTATCTTCGTTGAGCATAACGAGACCACATTAACTTTTACAAGACTTTTCGATAATAAAATATTCGGATTTCACTTCCCTAAACCTTAAAACGAAAGGGTCACGAGGACTCAGTACCTTAGCCTCACAAGACTCTGCACAGGATATGATTTCCGTTAAGATATCGGCATAAATTTGACAGTCAAGCACGTTAAAAAACTCCCTGTGAATAAGGAGATTACCGTAAGAGTCCTTAACCTCAACTGCGTAAAACACAACCATTTAATCACCTACAATAATTATCTGGTGTTCAACCCTAAGGACGTACTTACCCTCTACTTTCTTAGAGTCTACCCAAAACCTCAGTTTATCCATGTCTTCAGCTAACATTTTCATATAAGCCTTCGTAAACTCTCGGGAAGGGAAAACGACCTCCTTAAAAATGTCACCTTTACAATCATACACAGTCATTTTATGCATAGGGAAAATAATGAATACATGACTTAAAAAAATAACTCAATGCTCACAACTTAGGAAGAAATTTCATGAGTTCACGGAAATCATCAATAGTAAGAGCATAGATAACCTTAGAGACGGGATACTCATAACAGCGTACTTCCAGTTCATTTAGATAAGAAAGCTTACCGAAACTTTCAGGTTTGCGACGATCAATTATTTCATACTCAGGAGCGAAATTATCGTACCAAACTTTACCGCAAATGTTATCATCGTAAGGAGCAACTAGGACTCTAATGGCTTCAGGACGTGCAACATGGTTCTGGATATATGACTGGACGTATTTATCCGAGACATAAGGACTGACAGACCAAAACGATATGTAACGTTGAGTTGGGAATATGCTAGATGAATAGACATAATCGCTAATCAGAGCTACGCTAGTAGTACGATAAATGTATTTGTTTTTAAGGTCATAACTATTCCAGAGACTAAGGAAATCTGCAAGACCGGGCATACAGCTAAGGTCGTATTTGATGTATAACCCGGGGATAATCCTATCAATATCATAAGCGAGGTCAAACATGAACTTGAAAGCGTCATCACCATAACAGGCTCGAAGATATCTATCGAAATATTCAGCAAGAGGATAGACGCTCTTCCACTTAACTAAAAGGAGTAACTTAGAATTCACGTCGTTAATAATATCTTGATACCGCACCACATCCTTAAGATGTCACTCCAAGTTATATAATATTTACGAGTCTCGCGTAAATAACATAAAAGCAATTTCCTCATAACTAACCTTAATTCAGCTTCAAGGTCTCTGTAACGTACCTGCTGATGACCGCATATAGTGTACACATTCCCTCCCAATATACTCCCGACTTGGACATTATTAAAATAAATTTGGTTATTGGAAACGACGACAGGAGTATAAATAGACCCAATAATATTACAAGGTATCGACTGGGAAAGAGGGACGCGGACGGAAGAGAAGCTAATTTCCGATTTATCTAACTGGATACCCAATTCTTTTACAATATCAATAGGGATGGAAGAGAGGTACTCGGCAGGACTCCCTGCCATGAAGCTCAACATCCTCTTGAGGTCTTCAACATTGTCATAAGTCAAGTAATATTGAGGAGTAACCTTGATAGAGGAAGGAGAAACTACTATATGTGTAGCAAAAGTAGGTCGTATAGAGTAAATGGGTTCAAGTGAATCAAATATGTCGTCATAAGACTCTATACCGTTAGGAGTATAAATAGTGCCGGAAGCATAGTACTTACCTTCTACCCTCAAGACAAAAAGTTTTACTTCCATTATCACACCATAACATACCCGTTCTTAATAAGGTAATCAAGAACCTCCTTAACGCTCTCATCAGCAGGAAGTCCTAATATCAAGGAAATACTTTCAGTATAGTGAATGATACCACTGTGATCCACGGTATTACCCTTGATAACCCCGACATCACGCAAAAACCCGATAACGTCTTTAACAGTACCCATGCCTATCGAACCTGAAACCGCAAATGGCGTCACAACCTACGGAATAACTTCTTAACGTCATCTATTATACTGGTAACAAACTTGACATCTGTTTGAGGGATTTCTATGACAGTCCTTGGGGTTACCACAGTACCTACATCACCGATTTTGAACTGGTATGAGAAGACGGCATAAGGGTCTGGAGGTGAACGGACGGGTACACCTGCTTCCCCTTCATATTCCAATACCTCAGCATAATCGTATAGTATAACGTATAGGTTAGGGTTTTCAGGGCTGACTTCGAGGAGTTCAGCCTCCAACGACTTAAGACCGACGAAACCGTACTCGGGGACGATAACAATACCCTTTGGAGGTAAAGCAAAGACGAAACCTACAATGCTCTGACCGGAAGGGCTGTTAAGGACTGCAAGAGAGTAAAGAGGGACGTCGTTAAGGTTGTTAATATAAGAGGACAAGGAATTGCCGAAGTAGACGTCAGCGAAAGCGTTACCGAATATGTACTTAGGGATAGCGTAAGTCTGACCTTGTATATCGAGTACGGCACCTCTCAAAAGAGAGACGTACTTCTTATCATAAGTCTTATTTACAAGTACCCATTGGACTCCGTTATCATAGATATCATAGACATAGTAAACGGCGAATTTGTCACTCTCCCATAACATTTCCGCATTAGGAGGGATCTCGGAGAGGGGTCGTATATCGTTTATCCTAGCGTAAATTTTCCTCATGTAAACATCGTGAATAATAACGAGGTGCGAACTAAAAAAGGTTACGGGGATAAAAAATTAAATAAGTCCAAAACGAAAACCTAAATCATGATAAAGGCATTCCACTTCAAAAAGGAACTAAAAACGAGTAGGTCTATTTTCATACAAACAGAGGCGTCTACACCACTTGAACTAATGGTAGTAAAGGGGAAAAGGCATATAATAGGAGTCGCAGAACTTGGAAATGAATCCGCAACAATAGAAAAACCTATAGCCCCATTCCTGGAACCACCGAAACCGGAAGAGGTAGCAAAAGAGTTACTCAAAAAGCTCAAGGTGCCGGAGAGCGAATGGGACGAAATATTAAAGACAAAAAGAGAAATAGCGGTATAAACATGAAGGTTGTAATAATTGATTTTGAACTGCCAGATTATGTATGCACAGATATCCTGGACGGAAGAAACATGGAACCCATAGGTGAAAACGAGTTCGAAGAATGGCTTTCATGGATGGACAAAGGACGTATAAAGGAATGGCTCCCATACGAAGATAGTGAGATATATTTCGTAAATGTAGAAGACAAAACTTGGAACCGATTCAGAACGAGAAATTCGAAAAGGCTCGAATTAACATTAGACGAACTAATGAAACTAATAAACGAAGCATCGTGGCTAATTCTAATAGAAGGAAACCGTGCGAAAGCTTGTACATATTACCCGCAAGATGACGACCCGTAACCTAACATCATTTGCTGTAAAGATACTTTTTAGGAAGGTACTTCATTAAATCCATGAAGTCGTCTACAGTGAGAGCATAAATGAGCCTATCACTAGGGTACTTAAAACAACGGACTTCGAGTTCCCTAAGGTACTGCATAGCACCGAAATTGTGGGGCTTATCACCTTCAATAATAGTATACTCCGTGCTAAAGTTATCATACCAATCTTTAGAACAAATAGTGTCATCATAATAAGTAACTAGCACACGAATTGAACTAGCATCGAAACGAAAAGCATGTATATATTTACGAATGAAATAATCAGAGGTATAAGGACTAACAGACCAATAGGATATGAGACGGTTTTCAGACATATGATCTGGATCAACAACCATGAAAGGAGTATCTGACGTAATATAATAGTCGATATAATCAACAGTAGTAGCACGGTAAATGTACATACCTTTTAAGTCGTAAGAGTTCCAAAGCCTAAGGAAATCAGCAAGACCAATCATGCAAGGGAGGTCATAGACAAAATGCTTGGTAGAGTAAAAATCATTGGCATAATGACCCACGGTATAAATGAAATTAATAGCTTGTGAACCGTAACAAGCATGAAGGTAACCTTCATAATGTTCTGCAAGTTTATAAACGGCATGCCACTTGTCCAATAGAAATGTCTTCCTGTTTACATCTTCAATGATGTCCTGATACTGCACCATGTCCTCAACACCTCACTCCAAGTCGGAGTGCCTTTATAGTACCTAAGGTAGTAACAACTTAACAAAAATGGGAGCAAACCATCTACGCCGTTTTTGAAATTAACTATTTCATCACAAACGGAATAATCACCGCTCTCGTCGCGTTCGCCAATTTTTACGCCATTAATAAGAATATAATCACGGGTAATAGTTAAAGTCGCAAGAGTAGAGCCGATTACCTTACAATCGATACTTTGGGATATGTTAATACCACCTATACGGATATAATTACCCTCAGTATGTATATCCAGCTTCTCAATCATATCAGGAGGGATTTGGTTAAGGTACTGAGAAGACGCACCGTCCATGAAGGTAAGCATCTTCTCAAGCTCCGACTCATCACGGTAAGTAAGGTAATAGATATAATCCGAATAATCACGCGTACAAACCTCATCGCGATAGCAATCTATTAATGTAGCAAATGTAGGGAAAATAGAAAATATTTGCTTAAAATCGTCAAGCACAGTATTATATTGCAATATACCGTCCGGAGTATAGACGGTACCGCTTATATAATGCTTGTCACGTACTGACATAGAATACAAGCTGACCTCCACTATCTCACCATAAGGTAATCATTGTTGATAAGGTAATCCAGGACTCTTTTGCCTGCTTCTTCAGGAGGTAAATTAAGGATGATAGCAAAGCTCTCGCCGTAATGCACGAGACCGCTATAAGAAACAGTATTCCCCTTAATCACACCAACGGAACGTAAGAAAGTAATAACGTCCTCAACATCTCCCATTTTACAACAAGATAAAAATGAGCAAAAAATGCTTTTAAGCTTTATCGATAACCATTTCAGTTACAACGAACTTGTCCTCAATTTCTCTAGCTGACGATAAAATGTTCTTAAGTGCCTTGTTCTCCTTTATAAGCTCTTTTTCCACGTGTTTTACCTTCTTCCCTTCGATGTGGGAAAGTATATCGATTAGGACATCACAGTAATTCTGACGTTCAATAGAGGAACTGAATTCCCTTTGGACAAGGATTTTGCCGTCGGGGTCAACAACGTTCATTACGTGGACTATCATATATTACTCACCTGTAATTATAACCTTATCAGAAACGATAAGCACACGCTTACCATCACGATAATCCAGCTTTATCTGGTAACCAAGTTTACAAAAGTCTTCCGCTAAAGTATCCAAGTAACCCTCAGACACATAACGTGAAGGAAAAACTAGGGTCTTGAAGACGTGACCGTCATTCCCGATAACTGAAACACCGTGCATGTAGAAAAATGAGGATACAAGAATTAAAAAGTTAACCCATACTAACGGAACATTTTAACGTTGATGTAAACTCCCAAAGAGATGTAGAAAATGAGGTAAGCGAGAGTTAGGTAAAAGTAATAACCGAACGAAAGAGTATAGAAAACCGAAAAAGGGACGGGAAATGAGACGATGTTGATAAGCAAGACGTTACGGACGCAATGATATTCGTAAAAACATACAAAACTCTCATAAAAAATCCATGCAGGAAATAGGATAAGCGTGAAATAATTCATGTAGATAGGAGAATGGGCATGAATAACGAGGTAATATATCCATCCTAAAATGAGATATAGAGCCATAACGAAACGTAACGGATGGTGAATCATTCGGACTTACCCGTTTCCTGACCTGTTGCATGACCAGTATGGAAAACTATTGCAGTAAATAAACCTACAAGTATATAATCCCAATATTGGTCATGAAGAAGGTTCGAATCGATGTATGTAAAAAGTAACATGAAAATGAATACGACAGCGTTAACGAGGTACATGATTAGGGAAAAGTAATTCATATTGAGTAAAATTAGCAAAACATGATTTAAAAAACTTACGCGTGTACGATTACGCTCGCATGAAAGTAACGCGTGCAAAGAATGAAGAACAAACTACGAATACCCTACACGAATACGAGGCGTGAAGTATATCTATACCCTATTCGAACATCCTATACGAACATGAAGTGTGAAGTATATCTATACCCTATTCGAATACCCTGTTTCATGCAAGGATGTGAAGTATATCTATATATTGTAATAACG
>Ga0080004_1127264_pt1 | contig 10733 bp, 9 predicted proteins | sample WasSprMetagenome_FD_69207 | JGI IMG/M metagenome (GOLD analysis project Ga0080004, IMG submission 69207) | Sulfidic aquatic microbial communities from Washburn Spring, Yellowstone National Park, USA - WS (SPADES assembly) (version 2) | ecosystem: Environmental > Aquatic > Thermal springs > Hot...
GGAGCTGGTATCCTGCTCCGAGGAGATGGGAGTGAAGGAGGGGGTCATAATAACTAGAGGGGAGGAGGGAGTGAGGAACGTCGATGGGGTTGAGATAAAGCTTATTCCCCTGTGGAAATGGTTAATTGAATCTCCATCAGAGTATTAATAGCTGCGCCGATCAAGCTCCTCATTCAGTTCACCTCGCTATTCCGGGATTCCTTAGAATTTTATACCCTTTCGATACTCTCGCTCCGAGAGTATCATTGAGTGGGCTTAATTCAGCCAAATTCAATATAATTTGAGCATGATGAACTGAAAATCTTAGGAAGATAGATCGGTCAGGGAATTTGAGATTATATTGAGATTATCTTTATACCGCCGCTTCCTTAAGAGCTCCCTTCACTCTATCCCACTCACTTGGGCGCACTCTAAGCTCTATATTATCCCTTGTCCTAAGTTCGACAACTTCATCGTGGAATCCTGCATGAGCTATGAAGTCCCTCTTAAATCTCTCCATATCAGATGGAGAGCCCCGGTGGGAGAGGAGAGATTTCCCCTCTGGCTTCTCCAGTATATCCGCATACAATGTCCAATCGTTAATTATATTACCTGATTTTCGAACCTTATTATCAAGTTTGGAAATCTCCCTATCCACGAGTATTGTCACAACCTTGGAGCCTTCTAGGAGTTTCTTTAGTTCGTTGATCTCCTTAAAAGTAACGATAGCTTCATCTAGGCTGGCGGATTCGCTCTCAGACAGTAGATTCTTTGCTCCTCTGAGCACGGCATGCCCATGTAATAGTAAGTAAAAGCCGGTCAGGAACTTCTTATCACTCTCCAACTTTAAACCATTGATCTCTCTGACTACTCTCCTCTTACTTCTCCAGAACTCTACTGCTCTCCTCATAACCCGCTCTAAATCCTCTATGTGAGTAGTTTTAGCTAGTAGACCCAATTGTAGGAGGGCACCCAGCCTATAAGCACCAAGAAGTAGTAAGGCTTTCTCCAAAAGCTCGTCTAAGTTGCCAAAGTCATAATCCTTTGGAGCTGTCAGCAGCCTCCTCTCACTATAATGAGCCACATAACGGGATAGATCCCAGAGCTTGAAAGTAGCCTCAGCGATCTTATTGTAACGTAAACTCGGCGGTTCATCCTCAGATGCAGGCTTGCACAGATCATCGCTTCTAGCAAGTCTATTTCCGATCTCACGAGGTAACGATGGGTATGGATCAGCTTGATAAACCCTCAGTTTCACCTGTTCTGTTCTCGCAACCGCTAAAGCTGCTGCTACCTCGGTAACCGCTCTATAAGCGAGAGTCGGCATGAAATTTATACCGTGGCTTATATCGAGCACCACCTCCAATTCGCCGTCCACATTCAGCAGCCTGTCGTAAAGCTCATAAATTAGGAGAGGTAAGAACTCCTTCTGAGGATCTGATCTGAAGATTATTTGCCTTCCAGATTCCCTCTTCGAGAAGACTCCAGGAAGCACTACAATCTCTGCCTCAATCCCGCACAAGTATTTTCCAATTTTCTCCCTGACATTCGCCTCAACGCAGCTATAATCGGATCCGCACTCCTCCAGCTTATCCGGGTCTGCCAATGTGTCGAGAGCTATTATAATCGTCTTCGAAGGTTGCTCGATCTCGTGGAGGATATTGAGGGTGGAGAAGGCGCGTACTCTCCTCTGAGGTTGATCCTCTGAGTAATACTCAGCGAACCTCCACTCCTGGGGATTCCCCCATGTAGCGATGCAAATCCGCTCACTCATATCGCAGCATTTGGGCATGTTAATAATAAAAGCGTAGTGGTGCGATTGAAAATTCTATTAACAGATTTCCGTAGCTCCGCTAAGATGAGAAAAATTCCCCCGGGTTAGAGCGGTAGCAGGACGGAGCTCCCAAAAGGTTATATGTCCCGCTAGATCGTAATTCAGATGCAAGCAGCTATAGTTGCTACTATGGGTCTCTCCCCTCCTGTCGTGACCGAGTTCCTCCAGTACCTAATATCGGAAGGGGAGGATGTGAGGAGGATAGTACTGCTCTCCACTGAAGAGAGAGACGTTCTGGCTGGATCCAAGCTCGTTGAAGTAGCTGTGAAGTCTAAATATCCCAGGATAAGGGTGGATATGGAGGTCTTCCCGTACCAGGATGTGGATAATGAGGAGAGGGCCTTCGATTTCCTCATGAGGGTAGCTAAATTGATCCCGGATCTGAGAAAATACCGCTTATACCTCCTCATATCCGGAGGTAGGAAGGTCATGAGCTTGGAATTAGCGATGATGAGCCTCTTCTTCCCATTGAGCGGCGTGTACCATGTAGTAGCCAGGGACGTGAGAGTGGCTAATATGCTACTGGAGAGCTTGAGGGAGAAGATAAAGGAGCTGTATGAAGCTAGCGATCCCTTATCCTTCTACAGATCTGTAGAGGAGTTCGAAGAGCTCATGTGGCCTCCCAGAACGGAATACAGTGTCATAAGGCTTCCATCTATCCCATATCCCGATGAGGTCCTGGAGGAAGCTGTGAAAGTATTGAGGGGGGCTAAGAGAGATGAGGTGAGGTTCAACATGTCCGTTTTAATGGAGCAGCTCGGCCTCGTACAAGTGAGCGGAGGGAGGACGATACCCACGGAGTACGGGAGGAAGATTCTCGAGTTCCTGAGCGAGATAATGTGAGTAAAGTCCGCCAAAAAAGGTATTTAACGTGTTTAGCTACCCGTACCGCGGATATCTCTACTAATTTCTCATCAAAGGATAGCGAGACTCCCTTCTCTATGGACTGGATTACTTACGAGCGCAGAGTACTGCAAGAGAACCTACCTGATTGATGTTTTAGGGCATAAATTCCTTCCAGTCTCTGAAAATAATGTCGGACTCATTTTAGGCATGAGCGAGGATCGCAAAGCTTAAATTTTTTCGATTCTCCTCTATCCGCCGGTAGGGAGGTTGAGATATTGTCCTTTGAACCCTACAAATTTGCAAAAGTTGTCATCATAAAATGCCTGAGCAACATTCACCCTGGAACTGGGAGAGGAGGAGAGATTGTCGATCTAGCTGTCCAGAGAGATAGTGTCGGTTTTCCAGTGATATACGGATCTAGCATAAAGGGATCCATAAAGACGGCCCTGTATCACAGGAATAAGAACTTGATGGCTCTTCTGGGACCAGAGCCTGATGAGGAGGAGAAATATCTATCTCCAATAGCGATAACGACATCTTACCTCCTCTCATTCCCCGTTAGGAGTCTGAAAGGTATCTACACGAATATCACATCCCCCTTCCTCTTGGGGAGGTTCTCCAGTTACTTAGAGATGGCCTCCGTGCTTAATGAGAAGTACGTTGAGATCGCGAAGAGAGTAAGGAGCATAGCCAGTATATCAGGGAAATTCCCAGCTACTAAAGGCTTCATTGAAAAGCATGTAGTAGATGGGCTTGGAAAGGCCTTCCTCTGCGAGGAGGTAGGCATCGATAGGGAACTTATAGAGGAGAGAGATGATATGGATTATCTCAGGAAACTAGTGGGCCTCGACGATAGTGAGAGCTTGATATCTTTAGATGACGATAGGGCTAAGGAACTCATCGAAAGATCCCTCCTAAGGATCACGAGGATAAGAGTGAATAGGGAGACGAAGACGGTGGCTGGAGGAGGCCTATGGACTGAGGAGGCCATCCCGACTGGGGCCCTATTCTCAACAGTATTCCTCGGATATAGCTACGAGTATATGAGGGACGTCCTGAAGAAAGCGGTGGAGGGGGGGCGAGAGGATCTGAAGGATCCCATAGATGCTTTACTGAAGGAGGTCAAGTACTTGATAATAGGAGGGGATGAGAGCGTCGGAAGGGGGATCGTGATGCTCAGGGAGGTGGAGTGATGGGAGAGAAGGAGGCGATTAGCCCTCAGGGTAGAGCTTTGAGGGATTTTGAGCTGATATATAAGCTTTACCTCGATGGGAACATAGTAGATTTCGGTAAGTCCTTCAGATCCAGAGCCAGAGAGACCCCTTCTTTCCTCTACGAGGTCGGGTTAATATCCGGCCTGAGTTTCATATACGCTAAGACAGATGACGCTACCAAGAGGACTTACGCTATTCTTTTAAATTGTTTGAAAGGAGATACTAAAGATCTGAAAAGACTTGACTCAAAGGAAGGGGGTTATGCTGCCTACCTCCACCTCCTCCTCCTCGAGATCAGCAGGCTCGTACCGGATAAGAACTTGGATCCCAGAGACCCCCTCTCATGTATTAAGGCACTTGAAGGATTGGATACTCTGGTTCCACTCCTAATACCATATCTCCTCGAGATAAAGAGACTGGCTGAAGCTACGCTACCATCGGAGGGTTAATTATGGACTTACGCGAGCTAATCCTCCTGAAGACAGCGGCATTATTCCATGATCCTCCTGACAAAGCATGGTGCTTGGTGAGGGGAGAGAAACATGAGAAATGGGCTGAGGAGCTCGCTCATATAGTTCTAGACGGAACTCCCCTGAGTGAAGCGGAGGAGATGCTATCCGATGAAAGGGTAAGGGAGGCGGATAGATTCGCTGCCTCAGTCGACAGGGTCCTGCTCGGGGAGCTCATAGGGGATAGGAGAGGCGCCTTCCCGGAGAAGTCCATAAAATTGAAGAATCCGATAAATCCGAGGATAGAGCACCCAATACAAGTCGATTTAGGGAAGGATAAAGTAGAGGGAGTCATGAGAGAATTAAATGGTGTGCTCAAGAAGACTGAAAATGTAGAAGAAGCTTACCTCGCTCTCTTCGGCCTATATGAGCTCATATGGATTGCTAAGGGCCTCCCATCCGGCCCAGCGGACACTAGGATACCTACTCACACGGTTTTCGATCACCTCTACGCGACAGCTACCGCTCTGAACTGGACATATGAGGAAGGGGGCCTTCTCCTCCATATAGATATAGCTGGCGTCCAGGACTTCATAGCACAATCGAGGAGATTGAGGGATCTATGGGCATCGAGCTACATCATTTCAGCCCTCCTCTGGAGCACGGTGCTAAATCTCATCAAATATGGGCCTGATGTCATGCTGATACCATCCTGCAGGTTCAACCCATTCTTCTACTGTGATCTCACTAACAGAGTGCAGGCGATAGGAGATTACTTGAAGAACATCAAGATAGAGGGATTTGAGGAGATCTTATGTGGGAGATTTTCCTTTCCTAGGTTCGCAGTAGTCCCCGGATCTATGACCTTAGTCCTGCCTTCATCCATCTCTGATGCCGAGGAGCTAATTGAGGAGAGCTTCAGGAGGAAATGGAAGGAGTTCTGTGAGGGTATAATGGAGCTCGATGTACCCCTGTCCAACGATCTAAAGAGGGAAATGCGTTATAGGTTCATGGAAGTGCCTCCTTTCTCAATGAGAGTATCCTCAGTTCGCGTGGATACTTCGAAGGGCGGAGATAATGTCTATGTGAAAGCATTCGAATCTCTGATGAATGAGAATAGGAAGAAAAAGCTCCTAAAGGTGAATCCTGCTTGCATGCTCCCTCTAACAGAGATCACTAGGGAGATATTCGATGATAAGGGCTCCCTGGCTGATAGTAAGAGGGGCTTCGATTACTGTACGATGTGCGGGAAGCTCCCTGCTATAGTACGGTGGGATGGAAGGAGCTCCGATGAGTTCTTGGAGGAGGGAGAGAGGCTCTGCCCGTATTGCTTGATGAAGAGGATCTTCTCCCGCAGGCCAGGTCCTGTGCTCCGCAGGATCCTAGGGTACGGGAGGGATTTGAGGATATCTTACCCATCCCTCGCCGATATAGCTACTTTTGAGTTCAAGGATGGCTTCTTAAGAGATCTTCCGTCTTTAGATGAGCTTTGGAAGGATGGGAAGATCAGGGAGTTGATGGGAAGAGTTCTAGAGTCCCAGTATGATGAGAGAGTCCTCGCCTGGAGATACCAATTGAGGAAGTTCGAGGAGATAGGGGAATCTAGTATAGATCAGGATCTGAAGAGGGGACTCCTAGGCTTTCTGTTGGCGGAGTCCGAAGTAGCTATACTTGGGAAGGAGAAGAGGAAGCTCTGGTCTGAATTGAGAAGGTATTTGGAGGAAAAAGGTATCGTTATACCTCCTATAGGGACGTATTACGCGTTAATAAGGGCAGATGGGGATGACATGGGGAGTATCCTAAGTGGAGAAATAGGAGTAATCGGGATCGATGTGAGGGATTACATAGTGAGCTCATTCGAGGGGAAATCCAGGGAGGTAATACTGAGGATAATAGATTCTGATTATGAGAAGTTGAAAGATATAGCGAAGGAGGAGAATCTCAATGAGGAGAACTTACGTAAGACCAAGGAATTCTTAAATGAAATTATATCTAGCAGGAAGATTCCAGTGAGTCTATCTTATCACGTCTCGATCTCTAGGGCCCTCATAATATCTGCTCTAAGGGATATAAAGCAGATCGAGGACAACAATGGCATCATCATATACGCGGGAGGTGACGATCTACTCTCAATAGCTCCCGTGAGTTCAGCGATCAGGATAATCGATGGGAGCAGGCGTGGCTACGGTGGTCTCGATGGATCCGGTCGGTTCCACAAGCTAGGCAATTACTTGATACCATCTATGGGAGATGCCGGGAGGAGTTACTCCCTCTACATCGCGCATTACAGGTATCCGCTTTACGCCGTGGTGAGCGATTCCTCACTTAAGCTAGAGGTAGCTAAGGGCTCCGTTTGGGTAGATGGGAGGGAGAGGAAGAAGGATTCTCTGATCATAACTTATTCAGCTAGAGGATCCTCGGAGAGCTCTATACTCCCTCTCTCCCTGAGGGATCCCGGGCTATCTCCGGTGGACCTCCGATTCCTGGATGATCTCATCGGGAAGATCAGGTCCGGGGATATCTCAGTTAGCTTACTCTATGAAGCTTCCAGAGGCAACTTCATGGAGACCGCTGAGAGGGCTTGGAGCATGGGGAAGATGGAGGTCTTCGATAAGGTCATCGAGTACATGATAGGGAGGCACATACAGAGAGGAGAGGGGAGGGAAGATATCCTGAGGGAGATAACGGAGTATATAAAGAGATATGAGGGAGTCAGGAGGCGTGATCGCGATGGAGAGGACCCCTTCTTCCTGAATCTATTCAAGTCGTGCAGGCTCCTCTACAGCGGTTTGAGGGGTGATTGAATGTATAGAGCTGCTTTCAGGTCTTTAGAGCCTTACCTCTTCAGGGGTCCTGGGGAGTTCGATCCGAGCGCTAGGGGCGTTTACTCATGGGCTAGCTCGCTCCTAGCCCCGAGTCCATCGACTACAGCCGGAGCCCTGGCGACTGTACGCGAGCATATTGATACGGGATCCATGAGCTGGGATGAGGCCTACTCGAGGATGCTGGGAGTCAGGATGAGGGGGCCCTACCTGAGGAAGGGATCCGTAATATACGTGGAGGATAGAGTGGATGGGAAGTTCATTAGGCTCGAGGATGTCGAGGAGTACTGTAGCCTCAAGAGGGATCTCAGCAAGGGGTCGGAGGAGAAGTTGAGGGAGATTTTAAGCAGGGGATTCTCCCCGAAGGAGCTAACGGTCACGGGAATAGGGCTCAAAACTAGGAGGGAGATGTTGAAGGTAGCTGATGAGGATAGGGGACTCATTTACACAGCTACTTTCATAGATTACCTCTCCGACATGGAGCTAGACACTACGATAGAGCTCGATTTAGTATCGGGGGAGATCGAGACGGGGAGGTACGTGGTGAGGCTGGGAGGGGAGGGAAGGGTATCCCTGCTCGAGGTATCTGAAGCCGATAGTTACATCTGCGATATACCGGAGAGAGCGCACCTACTCTACGTGCTATCCCCCATCCTTTATGAGACGGGAAGGTATTTCGTTGAGATCTTGAGAGAGGAGATAGGGGAAGCTGAAGTTTACGGTAAGATAGATCTCTTAGGGACGGGATACAGTGAAATCAGGAAGAGGAGGAAGCCCATTTATCAAGCCCTCCTTCCGGGAAGTGTGATATTCTTGGAGAGAGGTGTGGAGGGACGCGAGGTATATGAGAAGGGGATAGGCGTGGGGAGGGAGCTGGGCTTCGGCTCCGTCATCCCCGTCGGGGGTGAGAGGAGATGAGTATATTGCTCAAGCTCAATGGGGAGAACAGGCTTTATCTGGGTGGTTACGATACCCAGTTCCACGAGGAAGATCCTTTCAGGACTCAATCCCTCAAGGGGCTCTGGAGGTATTGGCTGAGAGCTTACATAGCCGGAGCTATGTACGACGCGGGCCTCCTGGAGTGCAAGGAGGAGGGGGATCTCGTCTGCGGGATCGATCCCGAATCTCTCAAGAAAATAGTGGAGAAGACAGGGGATCTTCTGGGAAGTCAGGGATCAGCTTCGAAATTCAGGATAGTTGTCAACAGAGCTAAAGCTAATCGTAAGGAGGATGAATTCGCTGCGCAGAGGATAAGGCTCCTCTCCATGGGGAAGAGAGGGAAGATTAGTTATGGAGATAAGGCATATGCTGAGATAATAATTGAGAAGTCTCCACACGTGAAAAGGATTGATGAAAATGAGATAAAAGTAGTAATAGGATCCCTCCTCACGGCTCTCTCCCTCAACGGGCTGGGGAAGGGAGGGAGGAGGGGCCTCGGGACTTTCTCTGTGGAAGTAGAGGGCTTCAAGGGGGATTTCTTGGTGAACGGGAAGCTGGATCACAGCAAGCTCAGGGAGTTGATAAGGGAGACTATGAAATCCGTGAGGTCTTACTTGAATCTCGATAGGGGAAAACCGAGTGAAATGCCTCCGATAGACTGCATATCGGAAGCTAAAATCGACCTCTCCGGAATTGTACCTGGTGTGAGGGTCATCAACTTGAGGGAAACTCCGGTCTTCATTATAGTGAGAGCCAAGCCGAGGGAAGATAAGAGTACAGATAATATGGTTATAGAGCTTCAAGATTTCTTCTACAGACCCGCTAGGTTGAGGAGAATGAAGTATAGGATAAGCAGCGCTGATGAGAGCAGGGACGGCATAACTAGGGAGAGGTTGGCATGGTTCCTCGGCCTCCCGAGAATGCAGAAGATGACTGGATATATTTACGATGGGAGGAGGGCTAGCGCCGTCCATTTAGCGGTCCATAAGGAGGGAGCCCTCTTCACATTCTTCCTCTCGGGTGACTGGCCGACCGAGATGGTTTGGATAGGGAGGAGAAGGAAGAATCTGAAGATAGAGAAGAATCTGAAGATAGATCGCTTAGAGGTGAAGAAGGCTTACATCACGTCGGTCTCGAGCCTTCTGGAGTATCTCGATAGGATCGGATATGAGAGCGAGGTGATCTACTTATGAGACTGATCGAGGAGATCGGGAAGATCCCCCTGAATCCCTCCTCGATGAATACCCTCTCCTGGATGAGGATCAGGGGCCTGAAATACCTGAGGGATAAGGCGGAGAGGGGTGAGGAACCTGAGGAGAGGAGGAGAATTCTAGAGGACCTATTCACAGCATATTCACCCGATAATTTGAATGAGGTCTTCAAAAAAGCCTCAAATCTCTTAGATATGCAGAAATCTGCTCTCAAATCTTGTGGTTATGACGTATTCGATTTCCTAGCCGTGACGAGGTCTAGATTGATAGTTGGGATGGCGAGCGAGATCTTCGGGAAGCAGATATTCGAAGTGGGCCTATCCTGGGATCCTCTCCTAAATCTCCCCTATATACCGGGATCTTCATTGAAAGGGGCCTTCAGATCCTATCTGGAGTCAGAGAGGCCGGATCTTGTCCTATTGCTCGGATCTAAATCGGAATCTTCTTCAATCATCTTCCTCGATTCCTACCCAGTCAGCTCCAAGAGCAATTTATTAGTGCCCGAGGTCACCACCCCCATATACGGAGCTAAGGGAGTTAGGGAAGTGAAAGCTGAGCCGAAGCCAGTGATATATCCCGTTATAAATAAGGACGTGACATTCAGGATGATTATTGGGTTGAGGGGGAAGGGTAGGAGATTAGGTGACCTCTTAGGACAATTCATGATGGAGGTCCTCAGTAGAGGGATCGGGGCGAAGACCTTAGTAGGTTACGGATTCATGAATCTGTAGGTGGTATCATGATAAGTGAGATAAGAGTGAGGAACCTCATCAGGATAATCGAGGCCGATATCGAAATAGGGAATGTGACGCTACTATACGGGCCGAATATCGAGGGAAAATCGAGTATATTGAGAGTGATAGATCTCCTGCTATGCACTATTCTCGGGCCCATTAATGATTATCCTGATCTCTCGGATTACGCTAGAATAGATAACCCGAAACTCAGCTTGGAGGCACAATTAGATGAACCTTTCTCAGATGAGGTTTCCTTAGAAGTAGATTACTCCTACCTCTTCCCAATTTCTCCTTTAGTCGAGAAGGAGTCTATATTGCCCAGTAGACTTGAACTGAAGAGCGAGAGATATAAATTTGTCCACAGATACGATATGGAGAGAGGGAGCCAAGTCCTCTCCGGGGGCTCGTTTTTCGAGTGAACAAACTCCCTCCCCCCAATCATAATCAAAGAGATTATGATGAGATTCTCCGCCTTCTGACATAAGGATATCAGAAAATAGAGAAGAGAGTTTATATAAAAAGAAAATCAAGATAGATCTTCCCGCCTTTCTCAGATCCCTCGTTATACGTTTCTGATATAACATATCCCTCAGCGATCCCTGAAGCCTCTGATCATATCTCCAGCTTTAACTGACCTATCCACCTTCTCCAGGAGCTTCTCATCATATGTGATGAGAGAGGCATCGAGGGCCTCAGCGAGAG
>Ga0080004_1096969_pt1 | contig 10732 bp, 9 predicted proteins | sample WasSprMetagenome_FD_69207 | JGI IMG/M metagenome (GOLD analysis project Ga0080004, IMG submission 69207) | Sulfidic aquatic microbial communities from Washburn Spring, Yellowstone National Park, USA - WS (SPADES assembly) (version 2) | ecosystem: Environmental > Aquatic > Thermal springs > Hot...
CTATCTCATCAACCTGACCTTCCAGACCCAGCTTCTCCTCCAGCTTTTTAGCAGCCCTGTCTCCTATCTTCTCCCTGATCCAGTCGAAGACAGCAGATCCAAGTTCTCCCACAGCCGATATGTATGGTCCTGCGATAAGAATAGCTGCTAAGGAGAAACCTAGCTTTGTTAGTTCCGGAATACTGCGGAGAAACCTAACTGTTACATCTTTGTCCACATTTTACCTTTGAAAGGAAGAAATATAAAGTTTTCACGATATCAGTGAGAGATGCAGGAATTTCAGAGGGTAGATCTTAAGCCTTTAAAAGCCTTCAGCTGACAGAATATAGTTATCTGTTGTCTTAACTAGCGGATAGTTGTCATAGCTATCCTTTTCGCTGCCTATGCGATAAGATATATCTCCTATTCCATCTTTATTCTCGTCAGACCCTTTGTAATTGCTTCAGTAATTGCCTAAGTGTTCTATATACATCCTGCCCTCGTAGGAGTAGGTCGTAGGAGATGGAGAGCTCCAGATGTTTTCAGCAGATCCCTCTGCATTCTTCAAGAGGTTTTTCCAGTTCTTATGCTAATAATTAATTAGTTAGAAGAAAAGTTTATATGTAACTTCTTGATTTTTTCATGTGGTCTTAGAGGATGAAGGTAAAATGATTGAGGTTATTGACAGACTCCATGAGATGAGGCTTTTAATGGATGATGAGTACGAAAGAATAAAGAAGTCGGTAAAGGAAATGGGAAAAGTTGAGTATAGCAGAAATCACAGGTCGGGCAGTCTGTATTACCGTGCAATACCGCCACCACTTCCATCATGGTATTTTCTTCTGAAGGATTTGATTAGAGAATATGTTAAAGATAAAAGTAGAATGAAGATATGTATCGAGAAGCTGAGGATTTTGGCGAGGAGATAGAGGTGAATAAACTTGTGGATTATCTGGATCTTCCCCAGAAGAAATTGCACACAAATAGGAGATAAAATAATCCCTTCTTCCGATATAATAGACTTAACAGAATTAGAGTGTAACTTAAATATTAAAAAATGCGGGTGGAAACACGATCCTGTTGTTGAGGAGGTAAAACTTTCCGAATTCAATAAGGGTTATACAATATTGTTCAACTCAAGAAGCGAAAAAGAGAAGAATTCTCCTGTTATCGCTATAGTAAAAGTAGAATCTTCGGTAAGCACTGAAGATATTGCCGATAAGATTAATAAAATAGAAGGTGAATGGTTCGAGAAGCTTGGTCTAAAGGAGGGGGATGAAAAAGTATCTATGCTATTATTGGTAATTTCGGATAAACAATCCTTAGAAGTCCTTAAAGATGTGGTTTCTGAATTTACTGGTGGAAGGGTTCCAGAATTTGAAGATTTCTGGGATATTAAGTTTTCCACACTTGCAGTTAATAACATGATAGTCGGTGTTGTGAGAGATGAGAGGAGAATGAAAGATCTAGGCATCTTTATATCAGCATCCTTAATAATATACAGACATTTAGTTATATTATATTATGTAAATAATGAACTGGACAAGCTTATTGAATATATTAAAAGTGGAAATCATGGAAAACCTTCTCTATTTTACTGGAATAAATTGATTAAAGTAATGAAGTATATAGATAAATTAAATGAAGCTAGGATGAGAGAATACTTCTGTACAGAGGACTGCTGGATCTTATTTAAAAAGATATACAGAAAATTTTTGAAAGAGAATGAAGATCTTATTAGAAAGAAAATTGAATTTTTACAAGTATCAATAGGATTTGCGATAAATCAGATGGAAGAGGAAAGATCCGCAGAAATACTCAGAAGAATGGAAGTTACAGAGAGAATATCCGAAGAAACAGGAAAAAAATTAACTTCTGTTACTATACTTTTAGCTATTTTTGGAATATTTCAGTTTTTTTCATATATTGAAATGAATCCGCCTTTATTTCATATATTAATATCATTTATTATAACAGTAATTGCCATATTGACTATCTTCATCTATTTACGTGAAAGCCGACCTCCCGTAGATGAAGACATTCTTCCAATTATACAAAGAAATTCTGAAATAAAGAGCATCTCTAAGAAATTCCAAGCTAAAGTCAATCCTTATTGGAAGCTAGATTTCATTTCTGCTAATTTATCTGGTGGAGAATGGCATATCATACTGAAAGCATACAAAAAAAGTTCTTTAAGAAAGTTTTTACCTATTAAAAAAATCAGCTTAGATATATTCCTCTACAAGGAGGGGTATAAAAGGAGAGTAGGTTCTGTCCTAGCGTCCATACCACACAAAAGCTACAATGATAAAGATATAGACGATTTAGCAGGAGAGATTTTGTTTTTCCTTAGGAAATTGAAGATTAAGGAAAAGGGAGGAAGATTTTTTGGAGACGAGAAGGAAATCTATGAAAAGATAAAAGAATTGATTAAATATGGAAAAACTTCTGAGATGAACGCCATACTTAAAGGGGAGAGTTAAAAAGGTTCATTATATAAACTCTCTGTCCTGAAAGCCTTGGCCCAGTCCATTATACTTCCCCTAAAAAGACACATTGCTGAATCTAGAAAAGGTTATTTATGCCTTCCTCTTCACTGACTAATATGTTGGGGATCCTTATTTTTCGCTTTCTCACTCTATTTAAAGGGGAATTTCAGAATACAATATTAGATCTCATAAAAAGCTAAAATCTGTGCGAATGGCAAATTTACCCAAAGTTGCGTGCACAAAGGGTTCATCAAGACCACCATATTTTTTAGTTAGAGTACAGCAACGTAAGCAAACCCTTTACTTAAACATAATGTTTTTATATTCCCCCCCCCTCAAAAGTAGGGGGGATGGAGAATCAGACGAGCAAGGGAAGATATAGAGGATTTTTATAAAGAACTGGAAGAAACAACTAAGGATCTGAAGAAAGCATTTGACGAAGAATTAAGTACTATTACAAATAGAATTAAAGATAATCCTTCCGATGAGACCCTTACGGATGCAGCATCGCTAATAAGCCTTGTATTCGACTGCTATGAAGAGGAAGAAAGGAAAAGCAATGAGGAAATATTGCACGAGCTGAGTAAATATTTAGTTAATGAGCTAGAAAAAAGAATAAAAGAAAGAAAGTGGATTTGTGCAATTGATCCAAGTGAGTTCAGTGACGCAATGAGGGGATTCAATATACGTGAAGAAAAAATCAAAGAAGCCAGTAATCCACTATTTAATGCGGGAATGCTTGAGGCCTTAATTTTATTAAAGCAGATAGTAAAAGATGAGAATCTAATAAAAAGAATCGATAAGATAATAGACAGTATTATTCAGTATCTCAATGATGTCCAAGGGAAGGACTTGGGATTCTACCCCTACTTCTATTTCCTCGATCCTAAGATTAGGATCACCTACGACATGGTAACTACATCTGGAGTTTTTTACTACCTTAGTAGTTATTTCTATAATACTGAAAAACAAGATATATTTAAAGATATTGCAAGAAGTTCAAACATATTAAAAAATATTGGAAGAATGTTAAATGGAATTTTAAAAATTATAGATGAAATATTTACCAATAACATAGATCGTTCTTATATAACACTATTCTTTGATAAGGAATTATCAGAAATCCTATCAGATGCATCTAGAGAAAATGCTCTTAAAATTACTAAGGATACATTTAATATAAATACAAAGGAAGGTATTCTCTATCTAGCTCACATTATATGGATGATAATCCACGGAAAGAGCTTATTAGATACCCTCGACGGTATTCTGAAGGAGGAATTTGTGAAGGAAGCTGTTAAGGGGCTACAACTTTTAGAATCAGAAGATCTTAGTCAACAACTCAGTGATAAATTAGAAAGTTTAATTAAAATGTTAATGCATAGATTACTAGATAAGGTTAGAGTGAAATTACAGACAGAAAGAGGAGAAAACAAATTACAGTTTAGTGAAGTATTCCTAGTATATCCTTATGGACGGATGGAAAAGTTTCTGCTCTGCCCCTTTCTAGCAAGACTTTTAATAAAGATGTATGAGGACTGCCTTAAAGTGGCATATTTCACACTCGAGGATCGTGATGATATCTATAGCTTATATCTACTGTTGGGGATCGTGGCAAGATCAATGACTAAGACATATGGTGAAAGGAAGAAGAGAAAATTTAGAATGTTCGGAGCAGCAGGTCTAGAAGACAAGGATGCACTTGATATCAGTTATCTTGCTTATCTCCTCCTTAAGAAATACTATGATAATTTCCAAGCAATAGAGAGTATTTTCCTAGGAAACCCTGAGAAGTACTTTGAAGTTCCAGAAGAGAAAAGCAAGGTAGTTATTGGAATCTTTTCTGAGGAGGGAGAAGATATCAACACAACCGTTTTTGAGTTTAGACAGGATGGAACCTTAAGAGCTAATTACGATACTACAATCAGATTCTCGCCACCTCCATCCTTTGATCAATTTCTAAATGAGTTATCAAAGTATGAGGAAGAAAATATAGAAATAGCACGTGCTTTGAGAAGTGGTAGAGGAGAGTTGGGAGGGAAAAAAGAATTATCTCAGTTCTTTGCAAGTACTTCAAAATTCAGGCTCAGCCCTCAGGAAATACGCTTAAGGGAGTTTATTGAGAGTATAGTATCTAATAAAAAATTATCGGAATCAAAAACCTCACTAATATTATATTTCAAAGAAAGAGACTTTAAATCTAATATAATACCATGGGAATTTATAAGATATGATGGTAATAAACTCCAAGATCAAAGAGGTAAAGCTCTTGGAGAATTTCTCCCCATCGGAAGAATCTTCTCAGGTATTTCTTTAGGACGATACAGAAGAAAACAAGATGATTTAATTAGAATCCTTCTCATAAAGGGAAAGGAAGAAGTAGAAAAGGAGGACTTAGGAGAAGAATGTCCCTACTGTAAGGCTCCTGGTCTAGAAAAAGAGATAAAGGAAGTAGAGACTATTTTAAGGAAGATAAAAGTCAGGGGATTCTATGTTCACATAGAAAAAGCATATAAGGGAGATGAATTAAGAGATAAAATAAGAAAAGAGTGGGATATCATTCATTATGCTGGTCATATGTTATATCATAAGGAAAGAGAATCTTCTGGGATTCTCGGGATATATCTAGAAGGAGAAAACTCTAGTGAGAGATTTTATTCCGTGGTCGACTTATTTGATGATCTTAAGGGGAACCCACCATTCATTATGTTTGTTAATGCATGCGATTCCGCTAGTCCTCCGAGTTTGGTCAAGGGAAAGGAATATATTACCAATCCTGCTGAATTCGCTTTGAAAATCGGTGTTGCTGCATATATCGGGACATGGTATGCAGTGCAAGATGATCTTGCCATGAAATTTGCGGAGGTATTCTATAAAAGCCTCTTAGAGAAAAGGGAGACTGTAGGAAGATCCCTAGTAGCTGCAGTAAGAGAAACTACAAAGATCTACAACTGTATTCCAGAGAAAGTTAGCTATATTCTTTACGGTGATCCTGATTTTAAGCTTCTAGGGTGATGCAATGGAGAGAAAGAAGACATATTCGCCTCCTCTAATTAGGAAATATTCTGTATTTTTCAGTTTAAGACCTGAGGAAAAATTTATTGATATGCGTAGAAAAAGTGGCAAGAGCTTAAAAGAGGGTGTAGTTTAATGATCGAAGTAATTGCTTTAGATGGAAGTCACAAAAGAATAGGAGAGAGATTCGGAGAGATCCATAAGAAGTTCTGTAGGGAAAATAATTTACCTATTTTTAGACATCCATCCAATGAAACTGTCAGATTAGCTAAGAAAATAGAAAAGTTTATCAAAAATGTACACCCCTTACTCTTGGACGAAATAGAGGGAATCTCTATTTCTACCGGAATAGCTTATGAAATAGTTCTGTCAAATATTGTTTTTTGCGGTTGTTCCTCATATTCTACTGCCTGTCAGGCAGTTGGCTTGGTTAATAAAGGAAGAACTTTACTAGTCTTAAACTATGAGCCCCCCCTCATAAATAAGGAGTTAATAATAAAAGTCAGAACTTACTATAAGCTAGGGCCTGATAAATCATATCGGTCGATAATCGGATCGGATTGTTATCTTTACCCAACCGATGGCATAAACGAAAAGGGCTTAGCTATAGTAACTACGAAAGTTTCTAACAAAATAAAGGGGCTGGGATTATCCCCCTTCCTTATGAATAGAATAATTCTGGATAGATGTAAAGATGCTAATGAGGCCATTGAACTTATGAGAAAAGGACCTCATATGATGGAGTGGAATTTCCTAATAGGGGATCAGAGGAAAATAGTTTTAATAGAGACTCATCCACCAAGCAGAATACTTTTAAAGGAGGTTGATAAATTTCTAGTTTTAGGAAACTTTTTCTGGAGTAAACCTATCTCAAGTAAGCTAAGAAGAGCAATTCTTCTAGAAGAAAAGCTGAAAAAACTCAATAATGTAGATATTAACTCTATAATTGAGACCATGAAAGATAGAGAGGTCTTCAATTCGGAGAAATCCTTCAACATAGCAGCATATGATATGAGAGCTAAGAAAGCCCTTATCTGCAATAATAAAGTTCTTTTCCTCCAGTTGTGAGTGATCGATATGAAATTTCTTAGTATGATAATGAGAGAACTAAGGAAGGGTGCTTTTAATCCTCCACAAACAAATCCTTGGCCTCCAGCAATATACTATTTACCAAGAAACTATGGTGGAGAGCCGTATGATATGCCATTAATAGGTTTAGAGACAAGAGGATGCAGTTGGTTCTTGTCAGGAGGTTGTACTATGTGTAATTTCGGTGGACAGGGTTCCTATGTGTCCCCATACTTCTTGATAGCCCAAGCTTCTTTCGGTCTAAAGGTCTGTAGAGGAAGGCCTTACCTTCAGATAGCCCCTATGGGATCATTTTTTGATCCCAATGAAGTACCTCTGGTTGCGAGGAATAATATCCTTTCTCTTGTAAGAAATTCAGGGTATGTAAAGAGCTTTGAGACGGAAGCAAGAGTAGATCATGTTAGAGAAGAGGATATCAAGATTTCTATGGAGATATTAAATGACATAGAACTTGCAATAGGAGTAGGACTAGAAAGCAGTAATTCCATAGTGAGGGAATTGATTGTTAACAAGGGGACAAGACAGGAGCTCTATTTGAACTTTTTTGAACTATCAAAAAAAATAGGTTTTCTTTCTAATGCTCATGTCCTTCTGAAACCTGCTTTTCTCACGGAAAGGGAAGCCGTAGAAGATGCTATTTCATCAATAAGGTGGGTCATTGACAATGGTGGAACCTATGCTATCCTTATGACATCGAATCTAAGAAAGTTTACATTAAATTATTGGCTCTGGGAGAGAGGCCTTTACAAGTTGCCGATGCTTTGGAGCTTGCTTGAGGTCCTAAGAAGGCTGGATTCTAGCTATAGGAAAAGAGTTGTTCTAGCCGGATTTTTAAGCAACGAAACTCTCCTTAAAACAGCCGAAAACTGTTCAAAATGCACAAATTACATTATGTCCAAGATAAAAATGTTTCAATATACCAGAGATGAAAACTTTCTCAAGGAGGCTTGGGATCACGAGTGCGATTGTAAAGAAGAGTGGAGAAGGAGAATGGAGGAAGACAAAGGAGATCTCTTAGACAGGATAATCTTTGGTTACAAATATATATCTGAGCAGATTCTCGGTAAAAGATGGTGGGAAGAGAATAGGAAGTGGGTGGAAAAAGAGGTAGAGGAGGTGATCAATACTGGAAGGTCTAACTGAAATCGAAAGATCAAAAGTAGAGGAGATTCTTGAGGAATATGGTTCCCCAGTTTATGTTTTCTTTGAGAGACTTATCAGAAGAAGGGGAGTTAAAGTTAGAGAGGAGCTGGAGTACTCGCTAAAAAATTTGCATCTAGCCTACTCCTATAAAGCCTGTAACGCTCCAAAGATCTGTAGGATATTTAATGAAATGGGCTTCCTCTCTGAGGTTGTAGGGGATGAGTTCGGAATTGCCGAGGAGATTAGTGTACCTGCATCGAAAATAATTTTTAACGGACCTTATAAAAAGAGAGAACATGTAGAAAAAGCTCTAATAAAAAATATACTTGTGATAAATGTAGATTCAAAAGAAGAGCTTGACTATATAAATAGGATTCTCTCAAAAAATGCAATTAAAGGGGCAAATATTGGTTTGAGAGTTAGACCTTCAGTTAGCTATCCGATAGCCCCTCATTTTGGGATGGACGAGGAGCTAATATTGAAGTTTGCAAAAAAGGTAATCGAGATGGGAGCTAACTTATATCAAATTCATGCACATATAGGAACACAAATAACGAAACTAGAACTCTATAAAGAGCTATCTGAAAAAATGTCTAACTTAGCTAAAAAGATAGAGAAAGAACATAACATTGAGCTCACTATAAACTTAGGTGGAGGATTTGCTCTTGAGTCTACTCCTGAGTATTTTTCGAGAGATAGAATACCAGCTTTAAATGAATATTCATTAGCGATATCTTCTGGATTAAACGAGGATAAAGAGATCTTTTTAGAGCCTGGAAGAACGCTTATAGGTCCTTGTGCTGTCCTTGCAACAAAAGTTATCTCCATAAAGAGGCCAAGAAATATAGGAAAAATCGCCATTGTAGATGCATCTTACTTTGATATTCTTTCCTCAGCATTCCTTTCTCATGAAGTGGAGTGTATTAGCTCGGGAAAAGAGGAATTATTAGTTGAAACGGACGTATATGGAAGCAGCTGTGTCTCAGCAGATGTAATTAGGGTTGGGGCATATCTTCCCTCTGATCTCAAAGAAGGGGACATTTTGCTGGTGAAAGATGCTGGTGCTTACTCTATTAACATTTCATCTCATCCTATGAGGCCTAGACCTAAGATCTTTATATTAAGGGAGAATAACGAGTACGAGGAGGTAAGAAGAGCTTTCGTTGAATAACCCGGTTTAAAACAGATATCAGGAAGATGACTTCTTTTTATGGGAAAGGAATAGCTTTGGACTACTGAACTCCATAATTAGCTCACCTAGTTTGCGAAAGTCTATTATCTTATCCTCTATGGTTCTTAAAATTATTACTCCAACTTTTTGCATTGCTGCTTTCACAGAATTGTCGTAAATAAGCCTGAGGAGCAAGTAAGGCAGGTTTACTCCAGCAAAAGGGGAGAGATATATCCACGCCGGAAATCTAAGATTAAAATCCGTCAGAAAAAGCTCCTCTCCTGCGGATCTAAACTCGATTTCCAAAGGACCAGTCCATCTTAACCCTCTTATAACATCCTCCGCTATCCTTAGTACTCTTTCATTATTTACAGTGACCCCCATTAATGTACTTCCAAAATCCGAGAGTGCAAGCTTCTTCTGCATCACCCATCCTCTTATTTCCCCATCTATCGCAACCGATGCAATGCTATATTCATCGCCTTCAACGTATTCCTGCACTAGAGCATTCTTAAAGCCAAAGATCCTTAACCTCTTCAGACATATTCTGAGCTCCTCTTTGTTGATACAGGAGAAGACCCCTTCCTCCGATTTAACTAGAACAGGATACCCTAAATCGATGTCTAGTTTCTGGGATTTAAGATCTACAATATAGCTTTTGGGTGTCTTAATCTTCTTTTCCCTCATATATCTTTCAGCTGATACTTTGTCCTTCACTTTCTCGACGACACTATATGATGGAATGAGTAACTTCACTGAGTCTCTCAACTCCTCCAAATATCTCGATATCACGACTACCTCTGGATCAGTATTTGGTATCAGCACATCTAGGTTCTCCTCTTCTGCAATCAACTTGAGGGCTCTTATGTATTCATAAGTTAAAGAAGGGGGCAACGCCCTCACTTTACTGAAGATAGGATCAAAGACTCCTGGAGAGGAGGGAGTATAATCCAAGCCTATGAGATCCAAATTTTCATCCGCCATCTTCAAGCACTTAGCAACAGCCAAACCAGGAGCTCCTAGTATTGAGTTTAACGATGTAATTCCGATTCTTGTCATTGCCCTCACTCCTTAGTAATAAGATGATACTCTAACAACTTTCTAATGAAATTGTCTAGATCAGACATTATCTTAGAGTCATCCTCTCCGAATATCTCCCTCAATTTTTTAAAGATTTCCTCCTCACTCAGCCCTTCCTTTATCATATCCCAGATAAGTGCAGCCGTGCTGTTAAGTTCGAATATATAACCGGTCTCTTCATCAAAAATATAGAGAGCATCCTGCATATGATCCTCTCTTAACTTGGGTTTGACTCTCATCATCCTAGAATTAGGCAAGAAAATATAAATAAGTTTTTCTTATGAAAATAAAGCTATTTTCTTTATATCTTTGCAGTTTCGAAGTTAATTCTTATTAAGAGAAGACTAAGAACTTATAAAATATGAGTTCCCTTCACGCTGTACTCTCCTTTCTTAGTTCTACTCTACTTATCATTATTTGAATTAGCTTCCAAAATAAAGCAAGCTGGAAAGATACACTTCACTTAGTTAAGTTCAACAATCCAGTAAGAATACTTTCAATGAATTTAGTTAGAGAGATCCTCTACAGCAGCAATTGTGCTAGGGCTTTATCGTCCTAGTCTCGGAGAACTTAACCTCAACGGGGAAGAATAGAACATTAACCTTCATGGTTCCGTTAACGTTTACATCAACCTTTCCCTGAAGAAGAAAGCTCACAACTGCTTTTCCGAGCTCAGAGTAGTACAGATCAAGGAGTCCGCTGTCGCATGAAGTGGTTTTAGGGAGAATGTCAACCTTCTCTACAGTTCCATTTCCCACCTTTGTCC
>Ga0080004_1073491_pt1 | contig 10731 bp, 9 predicted proteins | sample WasSprMetagenome_FD_69207 | JGI IMG/M metagenome (GOLD analysis project Ga0080004, IMG submission 69207) | Sulfidic aquatic microbial communities from Washburn Spring, Yellowstone National Park, USA - WS (SPADES assembly) (version 2) | ecosystem: Environmental > Aquatic > Thermal springs > Hot...
TAGCCTCTCTCATCATGAGTTAAAGACTCAACTAATACTCTATATCCCTCACCAAAACACGCCATAGGAGGTACTAAGTCTTCATCTGGTTCATAAGGTTTATACATATCCTTAGGTACTTTAGGTTTCTTCCTATCTATAATGACTACCTCCTCGGAACCCTTCATAACTACCCTCTCCCATAAATGAGCTAAGGTAGCGTCTGAGAGTAGGATTACAGGGATTCTAAGGAGTTCAGATACGTTGAATGACTTAATAGTTAGGTCGTATGCCTCCTGAACAGACCAAGGAGCATATGCAACGATCTCGTAGTTACCATGAGCACCCCATCTAACCTGCATAACATCGTATTGACCTGACTTAGTAGCGATACCTGTTGAAGGTCCTGCACGCATGACGTAAGCTATAACTAGAGGTGTTTCAGTCATGATGGCTAGGCTTAACCCCTCAAGCATTAGGCTAAAACCAGGACCGCTCGTAGCTGTCATTGCTTTAGCACCAGCCCACGAAGCACCTATAACAGCATTTATAGAGGCTATCTCATCCTCAAACTGTACTACAATACCTCCTACCTTAGGTAACTCCTTAGCTAAGTATTCGAAAATCTCGGATGACGGGGTTATGGGGTATCCGGCATAGAATTTTAACCCAGCTGTCATGGCCCCTTCAGCTATAGCGTAATTACCTGTTAAATACTCAACCTTCATAACCTACACCTCTAACTACGAATATGGCTATATCTGGGCATATGTACTCACACAACTTACAGCCTATGCAATTATCGATGTTCTTAGGGACTACATACCTATACCCACGAGAGTTGTATTCCTCACCCCTGACTAAGACACCCTTAGGACAGACATTTATACAGAGACCACACTCCTTACATCTCTCCACTAACACATTCACTACGTATTTAGTACCTTGCTTAATACTAGTTGATGATAAAAGACTTGATGGAAATTTCATCCCCTTAAGATACTGGAGGTATGGGTATAAAACATTTATTGAGTGTTGAAAAATTATTTCTTTAAGAGTATTTCTAAGTAATTCCCTTGTCGTCTTATAATGACTTCCTCAATAATATTTACCTCATTACAGCCTCTACACCTACTTACATACCTAACGGTCTTCACACCATCGCTACTACTTTCAGATTCCATAGCAGTTGTCAGTTTACTACCGCATTTAGGACATATACCATTATTCATTCTCATTCATTACCACCGGTCTTAACGATTATCACCGTCTTGTTACTATATGCTTAGCACTGTAGTTCTAATCATATTAAATAAATTCATGTTAATAAATTTAATCGTTTAATCTTGGAGGGATTTAATTATTTTATGATTAGTAAATAACATTAATAAAGTTTTAATGTTTTAGGTAGTGGTTTAGATAGTAGTTATTTATTTAGAAAGGATATTTTAGCTTAACAGTTATTATAATTGGTGTCACTACGGTATTAGTTGATAGGTATGGAAGGCAGTTACTTAATGTTAGATTTGCTATCACATTAAGGTGTAACTATAAGTGTTTGTTCTGTCATAGAGAAGGTTCTCAGTACATAGTAAGTGATGAGTTAAGTTTTGATGATATAGGTATTCTGGCTGAGGCATTATCTAATGTAGGTATTAGGAAGTATAAAGTCACTGGTGGTGAACCACTCTTAAGAAGTGATGTAGTTGATATTGTTAGGGTGTTGAAGGATTACGGTAAAGCTGAGGACCTCTCTATGACTACTAACGGATTCTATTTAGGGGAGCATATCGGGGATTTAGTTGATGCTGGGTTAAATAGGGTTAATATAAGCCTACATACGTTAAGAAGTGATAGATATGAGGTAATAACTGGTGTTAAAGCATTAGATAGGGTCATCTCTAACATTAGGAATACCCTTCAATACAGTATTGATAAGGTTAAGATAAATTCTGTAGTTTTAAAGGGTATTAACGATGATGAGTTATGGGATATTATAGGGTTTGCTGAAGGTTTAGGAGTTCATGTCCAGTTAATAGAGTTACATCCTGTAGGTAGGGGTAAGGAAGTATTTACTAATTATCACTCATCTCTAGATGGACTTATTAAGGAGTTAGAGGGTAAGGCTACTAAGATCTTAGTTAGGGGTGAGTTACATAACAGACCTATATATGTGTTACCGACTGGGGTTACCGTAGAGGTTGTAAGACCTGTGTTAAACCCTATATTCTGTGCCGGGTGTAGTAGGATTAGGGTATTACCTAACGGTAGTTTAATGCCATGTTTAAATAGCTATGTAAGCATACCAACCATAGACATTATTAAGAGCACGTTAAGTAGGGAGGAGAAAGTTAGTAAGTTAGTTGATCTGATAGTTAAAGTCAATAGTATTAGAAAGCCTTCAAGTCCTTGGCCTCTTAGGGGTGATGTTGATATAGAGTATATGAAGCTTTTAAGGTTAGGTGGTCTGAAGAAGGGTTTTAGACTGTCCTTATAGTTTAGTTAATATGTGGTGATATGTTTTGAAGGCATTAGTAACTGGCGGGGCTGGTTTTATAGGATCACATGTAGTTGAAGACCTCCTTAGGAAGGGATTTGAAGTAGTAGTTATTGACAACTTGAGTTCTGGGAAGTATGAATATATAGAGAAATATGTCTTAAGCGGTGATATCAAATTCGTTAATATAGATCTTAAATCCTTCAGTGATGAACTACTCAACCTCTTCAAAAACGTTGATGTAGTATACCATCTAGCAGCAAATCCGGAGGTGAGGACCTCGTTAACAGAACCTAGGGTACACTTTAATGATAACGTATTAGCGACTTTTAACGTCTTAGAAGCTTGCCGACTTAATAATGTTAAATCATTAGTATTCACAAGTAGTAGTACTGTCTACGGAGATGCTAAAGTGATACCTACCCCTGAGAACTACTCACCGTTAGAGCCTATATCAGTCTACGGTGCTAGTAAGTTAGCTTCTGAGAATCTAATAATAACGTATAGTAGGTTGTACGGGATTAAAAGTATTATATTAAGGTTAGCTAATATCGTCGGATCTAGACAAAGTCATGGGGTTATAGTGGACTTCATCAAGAAGTTACGTAGTAGTCCGGAGAAGTTGGAAATCTTAGGTGATGGTAAGCAGAGGAAGAGTTACTTACATATCAGTGACTTAATAATAGCTATAAATACTATCATGGAGAATGTGGATGGTTTGAAGAGTAGTTATGAGGTGTTCAATGTAGGAAATATCGATTGGATAGATGTTGATGAGATCGCTAGTGAAGTAGTGAGTAAGTTAGGGTTAAAGGATGTTAAGTTTCACCATGTAATGACTACATCAGATGGTAGGGGTTGGGTAGGTGATGTTAAGTTTATGCTACTTGATGTGAGTAAGTTATGTTCGTTAGGTTGGAAACCTAGATTAAATTCTAGAGAAGCTATTAGAGTAGCTATTGAAGAGATTATTAAGTACTTATGATATTATAATCATTAGTAAATTATAAATTAGGATAATTTATAATTTAGAAGTAAATACCTTATTTAACTACGTCTAATCAGTGATGCCTACATTAATCATGTTAAAATTTATAATTAAGACTTATAAAGGCTTTGTAAATGATTATCAAGGTGATGGTGGATGATTGAATTACCGATTATCACTGGTTTGATCGCGATACTGTATGCTATAGTACTAACGTTCACAATACTTAAAACCCCACCTGGTGAGGGTAGGATGGTTGAGATTGCTGAGTTTATTAAGGAAGGTGCTTCAGCATATCTTAGGAGGCAGTATACAGTAATATTCATTATAGCTGTGGCTATAGCTGTAGTTATATCGTTTATATCTTATAGGTTAGCTATTTCATACATCTTAGGAGCTATATCATCAGCTATAGCTGGATTCCTAGGAATGTACGTAGCTGTGAATACTAATGTCAGGACTGCTAATGTTGCTAAGAACTACGGTCTAAGTAAAGCCCTTAGTATAGCTTTTAGAGGAGGTTCTGTCATGGGGCTTTCAGTAGTAGGTATCGGTACTTTAATGATTGCCTTACAATATGTAATGTACGGCGGTAGTGTTGATGTAGTAAATGATATAATAGGGTATAGCTTCGGTGCTAGTACAGTAGCTTTATTTGCTAGAGCTGGTGGGGGTATCTATACTAAGGCAGCTGATATCGGTGCTGACCTCGTTGGTAAGGTAGAGAAAGGCATACCTGAGGACGACCCTAGAAACCCTGGAGTAATAGCTGATAATGTAGGTGATAATGTAGGTGATGTTGCTGGTATGGGTGCAGACTTATTCGAGTCTTACGTTGGTGCGATAATCTCGACAATGATAATAGCTGCAACAGTATTTACGGTTAAGAACGTAGTGTCATGGGTTCTATACCCTCTAGTAGTTTCATCAGCTGGTATCATAGCCTCAATACTAGCTACATTTGTAGTGAGGGTTAGGGAAGGAGGCGATCCTTCAAAACCACTTACATTAGCAAGTATCGTGGGGGCAGTCATTATAGCGTTGATTTCCTACCCAATATCTACCTATATGTTAGGTTTTGACGTAGGGATTAGGGTTTGGTTAGTAGTTATAGCTGGTTTAATAGCTGGTATCTTAGTCGGTCTAACATCTGATTACTTTACTAATAAGGATAAACCCCCCGTAGCTAAGGTAGCTAGAATGTCTCAGATGGGGCCTGCACTAACTATACTTTCAGGGTTTTCCTACGGATTCTTAAGTGTGGCTATACCGTCTATCGGTATAGCTATTGCGGAACTAGTATCATATTACATACTCTATAGTTATGGAGGTTTCTGGTACGGGATTTACGGTGTTGCATTAGCTGCGGTTGGTATGTTAGCACTTACAGGTATTGTAGTGTCTGCTGATGCTTACGGACCTATAACTGATAACGCTGCAGGGATTGCTGAACAGGCAGGTCTGGGTGAGGAAGTTAGAGCTATAACTGATAAGTTAGATGCTGCTGGTAATACCATGAAGTCAATCTCGAAGGGTTTTGCTATAGGTTCTGCAGCATTAACAGCTCTAGCATTCTTAGCTGCTTATGCAAGTAAGTTAGGTCTATCCTTAGATACTTTAAGGATGAGGTTATCGTTGATGGACCCTCTAATTATTTCAGGTAGTTTCATAGGTATTACATTACCTGCATTATTTGTAGCGTTAGTTATTATGGCTGTTAGTGATACGTCATTCACACTTATTGATGAGATAAGGAGGCAGTTTAGAGAGAAGCCAGGGATTATGGAGTTTAAGGAGAAACCTGACTATGGTAGGGTAGTCTCTATAGTGACTACAGCAGCTATTAGGAGGTTAATACTTCCTGGGTTGGTAGCGATTATAGCACCAATCATAGTAGGTTTCACGTTAGGTCCGTACGCCTTAGGAGGGATGTTATTCGCATCGATAATTACCGGCTTACTATTAGGTTTATTCCAAGGTAATGTAGGGAATACTTGGGATAATGCTAAGAAGCATATTGAAGAGGGTAAGTATGGTGGTAAAGGTAGTGAAGCTCATAAAGCAGCAGTAATTGGTGATACAGTAGGTGATCCTCTTAAAGATGCTTCAGGACCTTCAATAAACATATTAATTAAGTTGATGAGTGTAGTATCACTAGTCTTTATAACATATATAGCGAGTTACAACTTACTAACACTGTTTATGAGTTAGTCATGATTTAATTTTAACCTGGCTAAACTCCCATATTTTGGGACGGTAGGAAAGGATGTTATACATAGTTAAAGTTAGTGGTGAGATACCTCTAAAATCTCATAGGACCAGACCTAGGTTTGAGAGTAAGTTAGTAAGTAATATACTGGAAGCTTTAAGAAGGCATGGGCTCAAATGTAGTGATGTTAAAGTATCTGAAGGTATAATATATGCTGATTGTGATGAAGGTGTTGAAGGTGTAATTAAGGATGTATTCGGTGTTCATAAAGTATGTAGGGCATTTATGTTTGAGTTTAAGGATTTAAGCGATATATGTAGATTAAGTGAGGAATTCTTCAAGGACGTAGTTTCTGGGAAGAAGTTCGCTGTTAGGGTTAAGAGAGTAGGTCAGCATACATTCACATCAGTTGATGTTGCGAGAGCTGTTGGTGAGGTGTTGAGGAAGTACTCTAGCGGTGTTGATCTAGATAACCCTCAAGTAGAGGTCTTCATAGAGGTTAGAGGTGATAAGGTATACTTTTACCGTGAGTGTTGGCAGGGTGTTGACGGCCTACCTATAGGTGTTGAGGGTAAGGTTTTAATGTTAGTCTCAGGTGGGTTTGATTCTGTAGTAGCTTCATGGTTAATAGCTAAGAGAGGTGTTGAGGTGGATATACTCCACTTCATCATGGGTAGTTACGAAAACCTTTTCAACGTGTTGAAAGTCATTAAGAAGTTAGCTATGAGGTTGTACGGTTACAACCCTAAAATATTCTTAATAGACTTAAGCACCTTAGTAAGTTATATATTGAAGAGTGTGAGGAGTGATTACCGTCAAGTAGTTCTACGTAGGTTTATGTATTTAATAGCTTTGGAATTAGCTCGTAAGTACGGTTATGATGCTGTAGGGACTGGTGAGTCGTTAGGTCAGGCATCATCTCAAACACTTAAAAACTTAAGAGTTATTGAGGAAAGTCTACCGGTAGAGTATAGATTACCTATTCTAAGGCCGTTAATATCTATGGATAAGGACGAGATAATTAAGTTAGCCAAGTACTTAAGTACTTATGAAGATTCCTCTAAAGTTTTAGAACTCTGTAACATCGCGTCAGGACCAGTTACAACTAGGGCTGATTTAAACACTTTGATTAGTGAGTCTTCGAAAGTAGGTGTTGAGGTAATTAGTGAGTTAGTAAACTCTGTTAAAGTCTACGACTTACTCAATACGGACGTATACGATATATTAAGGGAGTTCACTATAGAGTTAGACTTCATACCCGATAATGCTGTAGTTGTAGATGTTAGGGATAAGAAGGAGTTTGAGGTATGGCACTACCCAAACGCTGTAAGTATTTACGATATAGATATTTCAGAACTACCTAAGGATAGACCAGTTATTACCTACTGTGATAGCGGTCAATTAAGTAGTGTTTGGGCCTCGACATTAAGAGCTAAGGGGATTAACGCCTTCAGCTTTAAGGGAGGTTTAGGAAGGATTAAATCATGTGTTAGTGGTTGAGGAGTTCGGGCTTAATAATTACTTATAAGTCTTCCTTCAATATCTAAAGATTTTGGGGGTTAAAGTGATTGAGGAGGAATTAGAGAACCTCAGTATATTTATTCAGACGTTAAATGGTGGTAGTTCTCTAGCTCCGTGGGTACCTACTAAGGATGAGTTACTCCCATACATAATGGGCTTAGCTAAGGTAGGGTCAGGTGATGTTGTTTATGACTTAGGCTGTGGTGATGGTAGGGTGGTTATCGAGGCAGCTTTAAGAGGTGCTAAGGCAGTATGTGTTGAGATTAATAAGGAATTAATCGCTAGGGCTGAGGAGAGGGCTAGGAAGTTAGGGGTCATTGATAGGATTGAGTTCATCAATGATGACTTCTTCAATGTTTCGTTAAGTGATGCTACTGTAATATACATGTACCTACTGACTTCAGTTAATAAAATGCTTAAACCTAAATTAAGTAGGGAGACGAGGTTAGGTACTCGAATAGTAACTCTAGACTTTGAAATACCTAACTGGAGGCCAGTCCACGTGGTTAGGGTTTCTCTAGGTTATAGGGAAGCTACCCTGTACCTATATATAAGAGGTATTTCAGACCTTCACGACTTCATATTATAGTTACCTACTAATATGTTTTGAGAGTACTTCTACCAACTCCTTAGATTCGTTAAGGACTTTCTCACGTATAGGTCTGATGATGTCTATGAGGTGTTTAACTACGAATGACTTTAAATCCGCAGGGTGTAGGGACCCGTTAAGGTATAACTCCTCAAGCTCTTTATACCTACTAATACTTATAGGCCCACCATACCTCTCCGGACGTTCTATAACTACTTCTTTAGGTTCTTCATAGAATATTATATACTTAGCTAACTCTACTACCGGGTTAAACTCAACCTGACGTGGTGGGCAGTAAGCATTAAAGACCTTACTTCTTATAACCTCATCAGAGTCTGTTATAAATATCGCTGATTCAGGACGTGATTTACTCATCTTAACACCTGATAACATATCATCTATCTCGCCTTTGACGTCCATCCTACCAATACCTTGAAGTGAGGTCAGTAATGGTGTGTGGATAGCTATAGGTTTCTTAAACCCTAATTTCTCAGCTATATCCCGAGCAAGCATATGCGCCTTCCTCTGATCTAAACCGCCTAAAGCTATGTCGAGGTCTAAGTAGAATATATCGGTAACCTGCATTAGTGGGTATATAAGTTTGGAGAAGTCAGTCTCACCCTCCTCACTCTTCCTACCCATTATAGTTAAAGCCCTCCTAACCCTAGCTAATGATACGGATTTAGCCACCTTAATCAAAATACTCCAGTAGTCCTTATCATCAACTAAATCCTCAGCATCTACTACCTTAACCCTACTTATATCAACGCCGAGATACTTAAGAACTGATACTACGTGATTTGCAGCAAGTTTAATGAGTTTCATATCACCACCGAATTTATCATTTATCCATGCGTGCCAAGTAGCTGCAAGTAAATACATCTCAACACCAGCGTTGACTAAGTCTCTATACTTTAGAGCCCATATCAACCAACCAATATGGAATAGACCGCTGGGTTCGAATCCTAAATACCCTTTGAGTTTAACCCCCATCTCCACCTTCTCTCTAAGCTCATCAAGAGTTATAACCTCAACAGTATTCCTCCCAATCAACTCCAACTTCTCCTTAACATCCATATACATCCCGATCAGTTATAACCTGATAAATTCTTAATAAGTTAACGTTATAAGTTAATACACATTAAATTAATTGAAGTGATGAGGAAGAGCTGATCAGATATGATGAAGATGTTATCCTCAACTGAAGAACTAATGATTTTAAACTTAGTACTAGTATTCTAGCTAGGTCTAGCATATGAAGTATGTAGGGATTGCGGCATATAGTGGTGAGGCACCTCCTGACTTAATTAACGATACTAAGGGATTCGTTAAAGGCTTAGTAAGTTGCTGTGGTAATGAGTTAGTCTTAGTTGTAGGTGGGTATTGGGGGTTAATGAAAGTATTAGTTGATGAGGCTCTATCATTAGGGGTTAAAGTATTGATAATACCTCCGATAGAGTTAGAAAACATCAGCTATCCTGAGAACTCATTAGTCATTAAGAGCGGTACCTCATATAGGTTAAGGAGTGTTATACTAGTACGTACTAGCGATGTGCTAGTAGCTTTAGGAGGTGCTGGAGGTACTTTCCAAGAGATAGTAACAGCTTATGATGAGGGTAAACCCACCTTCGTTTTAGGTGGTAAAGGATTACCTACTGATAAGGTTAGATACATAGCTCCATATATAGATGATAGGAGGACTTCTAAGATAGTTTATGTAGAGGATGTTAATGAATTAGTACTTGAAGTGTGTAGAGAATTAAAATGTAGTACCTAGGAGAATGTTTTTAAGTTTTAAGGTAATGATAACTCAGGTGGTCTCCATTTGTGTTAATGCTATATAACACGTTAAGTAAGAGAGTTGAGGAGTTTAAACCATTAAATGAGTTTAGAGTGAGGATGTATTTCTGCGGTCCAACAGTTTACGACTACATGCATATAGGTCATGCTAGAGCTTATGTAGCCGCTGACGTCCTTAAGAGATACTTAAGCCTTAAAGGGTATGACGTACTACATGTTCAGAACATTACTGATATAGATGATAAGATAATTAAGAAAGCTAATGATGAGAACGTAAGTTGGGAGGTAATAACTGAGAGGTATATTAAGGACTATATTGACATGCTTAATAGGTTGAACATTAAAATACATATACATCCTAGGGTTTCAGACCATATTAAAGATATTATAGAGTTTATAGAGGATTTAATATCTAAAGGCTATGCTTACGTAACACCCTCAGGTAGTGTATACTTTAGTGTTGATAGTTACCCATACTATGGTGAGTTATCAGGTAGGTTAGACCGTACAGAATGGAGGCAGGAGGAGGAATTCCTAGCTGAGAAGAAAAAACCTTACGACTTCGCATTATGGAAGGCAGCTAAACCTGGTGAACCGTATTGGGAGTCTCCCTGGGGTAAAGGCAGGCCTGGATGGCATATAGAGTGTTCAGTCATGAGTTCTAAGTACTTAGGCGGTCAATTCGATATTCATGGTGGTGGTCAAGACCTAATATTCCCTCATCATGAGAATGAAAGGGCTCAGAGTGAAGCTAGGTTTGGCTTAAGACCTTGGGTAAAGTATTGGTTCCATGTAGGTTACCTAACTATTAGGAAGGAAAAGATGAGTAAGTCTTTAGGGAATGTTATATACCTTAAAGACATATTTAATAAGGTTAAACCTGAAGTTCTTAGGCTTTGGGTCTTATCAGCACATTATAGAACACCTCTAGAGTTTTCAGAGGAGTATTTAGAGAATGCTAATAAGTTATTTAATAGGTTAGTAAGTTCTGTAAATCTACTTAAGAAATTACTAACTGAGGCAGAACCAACACATTACTTAGATGAACATGATATTAACATATTAAAGGAGTTAAGCAGTATTAGAGAGTCATTCTATAGAGCTATGGATGACGACTTAAACACTCCTAAAGCTTTAGCATGTGTTCA
>Ga0080004_1133878_pt1 | contig 10730 bp, 9 predicted proteins | sample WasSprMetagenome_FD_69207 | JGI IMG/M metagenome (GOLD analysis project Ga0080004, IMG submission 69207) | Sulfidic aquatic microbial communities from Washburn Spring, Yellowstone National Park, USA - WS (SPADES assembly) (version 2) | ecosystem: Environmental > Aquatic > Thermal springs > Hot...
ACCATTCTGAATCTTAACGTTATTCCCGATCTCTGCGCCTATGTCAATATATACATCCTTTCCAATGTTGCAATTCCTCCCGATTTTAGCCCCTGATCTAACGTGGACAAAATGCCAGATCCTCGTTCCTTCCCCTATTATGGCTCCTTCCTCGACGACTGCTGTTGGGTGTATGAATACCTTTTTCTCGCTATTCATGAAGAGGCGCCTACTCGAAATACCATGCTGGAAGTAGCCTGGTGGAGATCTTCTTCACCGCGTCAATGTCTTTTTTCACGTTCTCGTCTTTTAGTTCTCTAAGTCTCTTCTCATTGCTCTCAAGTACGAATCTCCAAATGGTATCTGGGTCTATTGAGTCTAGTAGCCTAGTGTTTGGTATTAAGCAGTGTCCTCCAATATAGTCTGGATAGAACACTGGTCTGTCATGTAGTATCTCGTGCACCTCTGCGATAAACTCCGCTATGCCAGCCAGCTCAGCATTGTGTTTCAACGAGAGCCTGTGTATTTCCTGCCATGTTACAATCATCACCGCCCTATACGCGGTTTCAAATAGCTTGGCGAGTTCTAGTGTCTCAGGGTTCCTCGCTGTTTTCACCTTGAAGCCTGCTCTCGCGAGGTGCTCGGCAAATACTTCTGTATCCTCGAGTGGGTATGACGAAACCCATTTAGGCCAGAACACCATGTGCCTCTTTAAGTAGGGATGTTTTCCACGCACGGGTGAATAAGCAGTGGGCAATCCTGTCTTCTCATGTATGATCTTAGTAGTACCAGGTGGAACTGTGGAGTGTATGATAAGCCTCATTGGTCTTAACTGCTCAACATATCTCATTGTGTATTCAATGAAGCGCTCCGTGTATGGATACGCAATGTGGAGGAAATCAGCATTCCTTGGCAACTCCTCTAGTTTATTGGGTGAAATCTCGCTTCTCACGTCATACCCGTAAACCATATAGGTATTAGAAGCCTTTAAGATCTCGTATAGTGGCCTGCCGACTTCTCCAAGACCAATAACGATAACTATCTCCATATCTACATACCTACACGTAGAGCCATAAGTACTATCATGTACTCCCTGAAATAAAAAGTTTTATTGTCTCTGCGATCCTCCATGGAGCTGATTCATCGCCAAGCAGTCCTTCTACGTAGTTTCCTGGCTTCCACCCGAGGATTTTACCCTCATCTAGGTCATCTGAGTCCCAGAGTAATGCCTGATTATACTCTACAAGTTCAACCCACTCTGTATTCTTTCTAAGGACTACAACAGGCTTCCTAAGAAGATATGCCTCTCTCTGGACTCCACCAGAATCTGTTAAGACCATTCTGGAGTGATTCAATAGCTTTATGAAATCCACGTAGCCTACTGGTTGTGTTAAGACAATATTGTCGTTCTTGGAAATAAGATGATCTAGTCTGAACCGGCTAATGTTCTTTCTAGTTCTAGGGTGAACGGGGAAGACAACTTTATGGTATTGAGAAATTCTACTAATCAACTCGAGTAGTCGGGTGAGTCTGTTTGTATCGTCCACGTTTTCAGCTCTATGTAGAGTAATTAATATGTATTCGTGTGATCTCAGGCCGAGTTTTCCCAATACATTGCTTTTTTCTTCGGCAATGGATAGCCATTTCTTCAAAATATAGACGTGGACGTCTCCCACAAGGTATACCGCACCGGGAACACGCTCGCTTTTAAGATTGTTAAGCCCTGTTTTTGTCGGCGTGAATAATAAGCTCGAGACATGGTCTATTACCCTCCTATTAGCTTCTTCCGGCATACTCATGTCAAAAGATCTCAGTCCAGCTTCAACGTGTGCAACTTTAAACCCTGCTTTTACAGCTGCTAATGCACCCCCGAGAGCAGAGTTAGTGTCACCATAAACAACAACCATATCCGGTTTTTCACGGACTAAAACCTCCTCTGCTCGTCTAATGATCTCTCCAAGCTGGTAGCCATGAGAACCACTACCAACACCAAGGAAGTAATGGGGCTCAGGGATTTCTAGTTGCTCATAAAATACTTTATTCATTTCGTAGTCGTAATGCTGGCCAGTATCCACGACAACATGGTCAAATAGCTTAGAGAAAGCGTCATATACGGCGGCGAGTTTAACGCAATTGGGTCTGGCACCCACGATTGACATAATTTTCATGTTCATTTTTACCCCACTCTTGATCTCTAGATATGAACTTAATTATACAACTATTATTTACAGAAAAAAGTGGAGATATATAGTCATCCTAAACTATTAAGACTTAAATCTCTCTTTTATTGGAGAAGTGCTTAGCTATTAATGCACACCATCCTTCAGGATAAGTGAAATGTGCATGAATAAGGTGAGGCTTGACAACGTTTATTAGTTTACTATAGATTATAATTTTTTACAGTAAACTGACCCCATGGGGATAATCCAATGTCAAGAAAGAATTTGATCGTGATCACTTTATTAGGAGTCATAGTGTCCCTTTACTCTTGCTTTGCATTTCTTTATGGATTCTACAACCCTTTTTATCCAACATCATGTATAGTACCCAATGAAGCCCACGAGTCGAATGCTGCCGTTGTTCAGCATAGCAGAGTATATGCATCTCACTATCCGCTTTCTTTAATTTTTAACACAATAATGCATATAATATTAAACATTGATTGCTTCAAACTTGGTATAATACCATTTTTACCTCTTCTGCACTTACTTCTTTTCAATGTCTTAGTATCTATCTATTTCAAATCAGATAAGCAAAGAATAATCTTATTATTACTTTACTCTTGTGTGTTAATTGGATATCTTTATGTAGTGTTTCCACCTTATTACTTTACGATCGGCAATACAGGTTATATAATCTTCTTATATACACTGTTATTTTTCAATAGAAAAAGAGGGGGGAACGGCATACTCGCAGAGGACTACATAGCACTTTTGCTTCTTTTCTTGCTAAGTGCATTTAGCTATTATACATCAGGCTTCACATCAACCATAACAATCATGATGGCGACGATACTTGATCTTATTCAAGAGAAATTAAGGAGAGAAAGAGTGTTTGAAGATAGAAAGTTCTTTTATGTAGGATCAAAAACGTTAATGGTTTATCTTACTTTAATTTTGTCATCAATATATATATACTTTGACTATATGTTTCTTCAGAATTTAAGGTATGTTATCAACTCGGAATATCTTTATGAAATTATCACTATTTTAGCTCGCAGAAAAATTGAACCTGGAGATGCATTAGCATATAATCCTCCTACACCTCCATTTTTCTTCCTGGCGTTGGCTAGAATATCGATGTACCTTGTACTAATTTTAAGTATAGCATTTATTATCGTTACTCTAATGAAACTGATTAGAAGTAAAGCACCACTCGAATGGGTTATTGTGGCATCATCACTTCTATCTTCATTTTTAATTTCGTTGCACTATTCTTTCTTAATGAATGCTATATACATTCGCAGTTACTTATATTTTCAAGTTTTTCTAATTCCTCTACTCATATTTTCAACAAGAGAAAACATACATAAGGTTAACATTGTACTCTTTTTAACGTATGGAACTCTGATCTTACTGTCATTGTCAACTATGTATAATACTGCTTATAGTTTATTGAACCCGGATGCCCTATCAGATTATACTAATTATCTTTCAGAAGAAGAGTATCCAGCGATATGTAATTTTATTAGTAGCAGTAAATTGTCGTATAATGTTATGGCAGACCTAAAAACGGCTTTTTCAATACCAGTTAGATGTAATGACAAAGACCTTGATGTAGGTGTATTTAAGCACCAGTTTTTCTTATACTTTAATGCCTCTCATAATGTAATAATGAATGTAACCAGAGGAACGTATTTCTATGCTACTAAGTATATGCAAACTCCAATATTTATGTTGTTCTGGGTGCTTTACAAGCCCTTTGTAGTTTCATATGCCTCATTTGATGGCGTTATTTATAATTCTGGCTCTACGACTTTATGGATCAAATTAGATTAAGGTATGGCGAGGTTCATATGAAGTTATTACTAGCATCCACTTCAATTAGATTATCGCGGGCGGAACAAGCCTTATCGTTTATCTACGATGAAATAACCAGATTACCACATCGCGGAATCGAAGTGCATGTAGCTAGGCTAAGATACGGATACACTCATTGTTATCATAAAATCTGCGTTCATGATTTAAAGAAAAGGGATTTACTAGTAGTAGACCCATACGTGTCTCTCCTCGATATTGTATTGTCTAATATAGATGTATCATCCTTGAGAAACGCGTATAGGGAACTACTGTATATTAACCACCTTAGTAAGCTAATAAACGTTGTCAAGCCTCACCTTATTCATGCACATTTCACTTATCCTGAAGGATGGTGTGCATTAATAGCTAAGCACTTCTCCAATAGTAAAGTTCCTATCATTGTTACGGTACATGGCTATGATATAAACGTTTTGCCTGAATATGCATATGGTATTAGATTGAACCGTTATCTTGATGCGAAAGTAGGAATTGTTTTAAGGCACGCTGACCACGTTATTGCTGTATCGAAGGATTTAGCTTCGAAAGCTGAGGAGCTTGGTGCAAAGAATGTTGTTTACATTCCCAATGGTGTAGATACAAGGATATTTAATCCGTTAATTGGTATTATCGAGAAAGATAGGGTGGAGGCTCTCAGGCGTGCGTGGGGAGTAGAGGATGCTGATGTAACTATAGGGTTCTTTAGGCATTTGAAGCCGTGGTATGGAGTTCATTATATACCATTGATAGCAAGGCTCGTCACCAAAAATACGAGTGCTAAAGTTAAGTTTGTGTTAGCAGGTGATGGAGATCCCGAATATACGTGGTTGCTGCGTAAATGTATTCTAAGACTGGATCTTAGAGCCAGTATTATCTACCTAGGTAAGATACCTCGTACACTTATGCCATTAGCATATCAAGCTATTGACATCGTTGCTAACACTAGTTTAACGGATGGTATGCCTCCAAGCACGCTAGAGGCAATGGCGTCAGGTAAACCAGTAGTGAGTTTTGCTTCCGGCGGTAATAAAGAGCTTATTGTTGATGGATACAATGGTTTTCTAACTCAGTTGAAGGATTACAAGGATTTTTCTTCGAAACTGCTATATCTCATTGAAAACCCCTCTGATGCGAGGAAAATGGGGTTGAATGGTAGAAAACTTGCTGAGGAAAGATATAATCTAGATAAAAGAATTGATAAAATAATTGACTTATACAATGTTGTAACATCGAGTTATAGTATGGGTAAATAAAGTGATCAGAATTTTGCATCAGAAATTAATTAAATATTTCAAAGCTTATAACAGGTGTCGTAATTACTTCAATAGGTGTCTCTTTAATTTATTAAAATGTTTCCTGCTCCATAGAGGGTTGATCAGATCGCAAATTTTTAACATGGAGTGTAAAGATGGCTCATACATTGCTTTATCTCTTGAAGGCTGTAAAGCGATATTCGAGGTACTTACTGGAAATCTTACTTTAAGTTTAAGTTGCAGAGATAATGTTCTCGTATTTCAAGGTTGTTTTATTCCTCCCCAGGAACTTTTAATCAGTCAGGACATTCTTGAAGCACTTAGACGGAGCTGGAAATATGATATACTCTGTAAATGTTGGGTCAAAGATAATGTAAAATTTAAGCATATGCGTTACACTGTTCTAAGCGTTTTTGACCACAACGTTTATAGATATTTAGATGTAACAGGTAAAGTTGTTATTGATATTGGAGCATATATAGGAGCTACCGCTATATACTTTGCTTTGAAAGGGGCTAGAAAAGTTATTGCTATCGAACCACATCCAAAGGCTTTCAAGGAAATGCTTATGAATATAAAACTAAATGAGCTTGAAGATAAAGTTATACCGATTAACGCAGGTCTTGCAAGCAGGCCTGGAAGAATTTGCGTTGGAAATATTGACATTAAAGACGCACATAGAACATATCTTAAACCTGCTCCAATATCGTTATGTGAAAATGGAGTTCCCACTATAGCACTAAGCGAAATAATAGAAAAAGCAAATATCAGGGAGGCGGTTCTTAAAATGAATTGTGAAGGTTGCGAATATGATGTGCTGTTAAACGAAGACCCGAAATCTTTTACAGTATTTGAACAATTATTCATAAGTTACCATCATGGCTATGTAGAGTTAAAGAATGCTCTGGAAATGGCAGGATATAAAACCGTCCTAATACCCATTAAAGGTAAACCCATAGAAATACAAGGTTTCATATGGGCGAAACGTAAATAACGCGACACGAAGCTAACACCAAAGTATTGAAAGTTTTAAACGGTGTTAATCGGAGCACACTCTTACATGCTATTCCTTTAAATTGTTAACGGCATGAACCCGTGATAGCTCACCATGTTATTTTATAGAATGACCGCTCTATCTTGAAGTCAATTATATAAAAGTTTGTTTTGCTTCATTAAACATGTTTTACTCATTTGTATTCGATTCGATAACATTAAAAATCCTGTTGGCGATCTTGTCATAGTAAAACATTTCTGCGAGTGATGGGCCTTTTTCAGATAACCTATGTCTCGATTCTTTGTCTCCGAGAACCATTAAAATTCTTCTAGCGACATCGTCTGGTTCAGGCTCACAAAACAATATGTCTTTCATGTCTTTTAATCCAAGCCACTCGTAGATTTCGTGTCTTGTTGTTATTACGGGTATTCCAAGTGCCCATGCTTCAATTACCTTAATAGGGATATTTGAACTTGTAGTAGAGATTTTTATGCTGGGTACCACTAGGATGTCGAAGTTCTTCATTAGTTTGAGGGCTTCCTCGTGTTTTATAAAGCCCGTTATATGGCAATACACCTTTAGTTCTCTACATAGTTTTTCTATTTTTCTCCTCTCAGGGCCATCACCCACTATCAATATCTTTATGGGTCTCTCCAGAGAGTCCTTGATCTTTGCAACGGCTTTAACGAGTATGTCTACGCCCTGCCACCATTCAAGGAGCCCTACGAATCCAATAGTGTATGAGTCTTTATTGATGCGGCTTGATGCTTGCTTCTTTATCCTCTCTATTTTCTCTCTGTCTATACCTGCTGGAACCCATATGATTTTACCTGCTGGTAGTGTTTTTCTCCGTAAAGCGATCTCTCTCAGTAATAATGGAGATGGAATACATATGTAGCCCGCTCTCTTTAGAACAGATCGATCAGCCGATTCATATATGAGTGAAAAGACCCTGCCAAGAGTTCTCTCCTCGTCTTCAAATACTGCTGGTATTTTCACGCATGTTTTTCTAGCTAGTGAGGGAATAAGCATGAAACCAAGAGCTAAGATAGAAGACCTTACATAGATAAATCTAACGTGCTTCAATTTGTCCATTAATAGAACAACTGGCGCCAAGAGAATAGAAGCCAGCACTAGCGATACAGTATAGGGCCTCAGGATCGGCAAAGGTATGATCATAACATTTCGAGTCCACCCCTCCCTGCACAAATCAGTAATGAACCTTTTAAGCAGAAGCAATTTGGAGTCCCGTACGAAGCCGAATATAATGCAAGTTGTCTCTCTACACAGGTTCTTCGCGAGTTGAACTTCATTCACAACATCACCGCTGTAACCAACAAAGTTCGGGATGAAGATCAATCCAACCTCCCTATGGATAATACCCGAATCCATAATTGATACCCCTAATTTCTAATTCTGAATAGACGATGAATCCGTTTTGTAAGACTTGGATTTTAAAGAGCAAAAACATTTATCTTCTGTCTATATTTTGTGCATTAAGGTTTCTATTGACTATGTCGTATTTTTGTTTTGCTCAATGGACAATCGAGAATAGCATGGTGTAGTATTTTTCGGCTATATACTTCCATGAATATAGTTGTGAAGTTAAATAAGCCCTTGTAGCTAGTGTTTTTCTGGCTTTAGGCGATTCCAGCACGTATTCGATGGCTTCGCTGAGTTCCTCAACGGAGCCAGGATTGAATAATATTCCATTATATCCATTTATTACGACCTCTGGAACCCCGCCTACTTTTGATGCGATTACGGGAGTTTTGCAGGACATGGCCTCTAGTATAGTGGCTGGTAGACCCTCAAACAGAGAAGGCAGGATATACACGTATGAAGCAGAGTACAGAGCTGGTAGCATATACCGTGGTAAGCTACCGGTTATACAGATTTTATCGAGTACTCCCAGTTTTTCTGCTAGATCGCTTACATAGCGAGCATATTCTGGCTGTTCTATAGAGCCCACTATTAATAAAAACCAGTCTCTTCTACTGAGCCGGGATATAGCTCTCACTAAAACATCGGTTCCTTTACGGGGTTCTACACGGGCGAGATATAGTAAGATCAAATCGTTTCCGATATCCACGCCGCATCTTCGAGAGACTAATTTTTGAACTATGGAACGTGCTATATCGGGGTTTATTGGTCTGAAAAAGCCCGTGTCAACCCCGTTAGGTATTGTAATTAATTTCTTGTTATCGATACCAAATAACTCGATCAAAGTATTCTTCAATTGATTTGAAAGAGGAATAATCAAATCGCTATCATTAATGAGCTTTGATAAAGTTAATATGTGTTGTGGTGCGATCAGCACGAGATGAAGAATCTTGTAGATGTTAAAACCAGATTTCAAGGATTCTAAATCCTCATATAATGGGAATCCATGTATTGTCGTCACGAGCTTTTTGTCTTTGAAATCACCCATTACAATTTGTAGAAACGTGCTCTCTACATGTATGTTTACTACATCGTACTCGCTTAGAGCGTTTCTGATCGTCCTATGAGCCTTGATACTAAAAATCCAGGGGACTCTGAGAAACGAAGCGGGTAGTGGGTTATTATCAACTGGGTAAATCTCGATGCTTAGTTTTCGGAGTTCCCTGATCTCCTTAGTGTTCTTGGATTTGGGTGCTACAATCCCTACTTTTACGTCTCTTTTAACCAGTACCTTGGATAGTTCTCGAACATATGTAGCGGGTCCACCAAGGTGGTCTAGTGGGGTTTGAACTATGTGAAGAACGCTAGACATCTTCCTATAGACCTATTTACTGGTGATCAGCTTCTCGTATACTTTAAGGGTCTTACGAGCCATTTTATCGGCTGTAAACCTTGAGGCAAACAGCCTGGCATTCCTTGAGAGAGTATGTCTAAGGTTCTCATCTACTATTAACTCCTCGAGGAACCTAGTAAGCGTGTTTACATCGCCGGGTTCAAATATTAATCCATCAACTCCATTTTTCATCATTAATGCGTAATCACCAGTGCGACTCGTAATTATGGCATTACCCATGCTTGCTGCTTCGAGAAGTACCATTGGTGCAGACTCTTTATCGGAGGTTAATACAAATATGTCGCTAGCATTGTAATATAGCCATACTTTTTCATGTGGTAGGGATCCCGAGAACTTTATTATATCGTTCAGCTTGTATTTCTCGGTAAGTTGGATCAAGAATGGCGTTTCGTACCCTTTTCCTATGATTATTACAAAAATGTTGTCGCGCACGCTCTTATCTAGCCTGTATATAGCCTCAATCAGCAGATCAATTCTCTTCTGGGTAATATGTCTTCCAACAGTGAGCACTATGATTTTATTTTTTGGTAGCCTCAAGACTCTACGTGCTTCTTCTTTACTAGGAATGTTCAAGGGAATTTCAACGCCATTGTGGATCACCACGATTCTACTGGGATGTACCTTGTACATATTTACGAGCTCTTTTTTACATATATAAGATGGTGCTATAATGATCTTGCTTGTAAATATGCTTGCATATTCCATAAAATAACCAAGCGAGACGTAGAAAATAGTTTTCTTAAAGACCTGTGGATTTGGAGATTCCGCCGTTTTCAATATCGACTTAACATCACCTATCCCCGTAGTATGTATAGTAGTTACCTTTCTGTCATCATAGGCTACGAGTCCGCCAACATAAGGTTCTTGAACATGGACTATATCGAAGTGTTTCTCATGTAGTAGTTTTTTTGTGAAACTAGTTAGTCTTACTATATCCCATGTCAATAATAAATCCTTATATAACTTAGTCGCACCTGTCTCCATTAGAGAACTTGCGGGAGATAAGAACACCTCACTATCTGTTGATGCACGTGGATCTCCAAAAGCTACCACGGTTACCTCGACACCTAGTTTCCTCAAATGCTTAACCAAGCGATACGTATGTGTAGCAATACCACCAACAGAAAATGGAGGATACTCCCTACCAACAATCAATACCTTCATTTCAAGCCTTCATAAATAAGACACGTCTCTTTAGAAATCCGCGAAATGTTACAATGGCCTCGTCTCCTTGAATTTCTCGCTTGCTTGTTCTCCCCTTACTCCCCAGTTTTCCCTGGGTACTTCGTGTATTACTACTTCCACTGCTTGTCCGGGTATTCCAAGCTCTTCGAATACCTTTGTGATGCCCTTGATTATTTTCTCCTTAGCCTCTCTTGATACCCCACTCCACATGTACACGTGTACTATGGGCATGGTTGTCGCCGTAATGCTATAATTGTATTGATTGCTTTAATTACTTAATGTTTCTCGTATCGTGGTATTTTGTTTCTATGTTCTCTTTTACTCGTGCTACTAGTATCCATGGGTGCTCCTCGTCAACTGGTTTTATGTCTGATAAGCACTTGTACATAGTGGTGTTTGCGTCCGGTATTTTCACGGCTACTAGTACTATTTCTTTAGCCCCAGCGGACTCCGCGATCCTGCATATTGTCTCGTTTGTAGCGAAGGATGTCCAGATAAGCCTCGAT
>Ga0080004_1133881_pt1 | contig 10728 bp, 8 predicted proteins | sample WasSprMetagenome_FD_69207 | JGI IMG/M metagenome (GOLD analysis project Ga0080004, IMG submission 69207) | Sulfidic aquatic microbial communities from Washburn Spring, Yellowstone National Park, USA - WS (SPADES assembly) (version 2) | ecosystem: Environmental > Aquatic > Thermal springs > Hot...
CCCCCAGCTCAGGTGGGGGGAGAGGTTAAGCACCACCGGGTGGGGGGTTTTCCCGCCCTCCATGAGCAGTCCCCCCACCGTCTCCACCCGACCGCGCAGGTAACGGAGGCGGGAAGCCGCGAAAGAGGCCGGCGCGGTGACCGGTTCCCCGTGCCCCGGGAGGATCCGCTCCGGCCCGAGCCTCCGGATCTGCTCCAGGGTTTCCACCTGCTGGGCCATCCCGCGGTACCAGCCCGTCCCCGAAGGAGCCGGTTCGAGCAGGCTGTGCCCGTAGGCGTCCAGGAGCAGCGCGTCGCCGCCCAGGCAGGTGCCGTCCTCCGCCCGCCAGAAACCCGTCGAGCAGGAGGAGTGACCGGGAAGGGAGAGCACCTCCCACCGGGAGTCCCCCATGGGCAGCCAGGTCCCGGGCTCGAGCCACCCGTCCGGTCCCGACTCGACCCGGAAGTCCGCCAGCCCGAAGCGGCTCTTCTTCAACTGGCGCAGGATCTCGCCCGGCACCCCGGCCCTGGGCAGGAAGTCGGCCAAAAACGCCTCCCATTCCTCGACCCCCCCGGGTGCCAGCCAGCGGGCCGCCGCCCGCGGCGCCAGCACCTTCACGCCGAAGCGCCCGCGCAGGCGCTCGGCGAGGCCGAAGTGGTCGGGGTGGGCGTGGGTGATCACCACCTGCCAGGACCCGGTGCTGCCCAGCCCCTGCTCTTCCAGGAAGCGCACCAGGGCAGCCCAGGCCTCCTCCGTGGGTGGTCCGGTGTCCACCAGGGTGGGCACCTCGCCCAGCACCAGGTAACAGTTCACGGGACCCACCGGGTAGGGGGTGGGCAGCCGCAGGGACACTACCCCGGACGGGATGAGATCCTGCACCCTCCTCGCTCCTTCCCTGAATCATGCTCTCATTCCATAAGCTGGCATCTCCTATTTTATCACGAAAGCCCGGCCGGCACCACACCCCCTGACCGCCCGCCAGCGGCGAGCAACAGCAGGGCGCCGGGAATACACCGGCACCCTGCTCGAAACCGCTCGCAACCGGCGGGGCTAGGCCGCCTCCACCACCAGGGCGATTCCCATCCCCCCGCCGATGCACAGGGTAACCAGCCCGCGGCGTGCGCCCCGGGCCCGCATTTCGTACAGGAGCTTCACCAGAAGGATCGCCCCGGTAGCGCCCACGGGGTGCCCCAGGGCAATGGCTCCCCCGTTGGGATTCACGCGGGGATCACCTTCCAGGCCCAGTTCCTTCAGCACGGCCAGGGCCTGCGCGGCGAAGGCCTCGTTGAGTTCGATCACGTCGATCTGGTCGAGGTCCAGGCGCGCCCGTTCCAGGGCCAGGCGGGTGGCGGGCACCGGCCCGATCCCCATGTACCTGGGGTCGACCCCGGCCACCCCCCACGATACCACCCTGCCCAGGGGTTCCAGGCCGCGGGATTCGGCCAGGTCGGCCGGCATGAGTACCACCGCCGCCGCCCCGTCGTTCATGGGGCAGGAGTTGCCCGCGGTGACGGTGCCGTCCTTCTTGAACACAGGGGGAAGGCGGCTAAGGGCCTCCATGCTCGTATCGGGCCGCGGGGCCTCGTCCCGGTCGAAGAGCAGGGGCTCCCCGCCCCTGGGCTGAGGCACGGGGACCGGTACCACCTGCTCGCGGAACCTCCCCTCGCTGAGGGCCACGACGGCCTTGCGGTGACTGGCCAGGGCGAAGGCATCCTGCTCTTCGCGGCTGATGGCGTACCTGGAAGCCAGGTTCTCCGCCGTGAGCCCCATGTTGACGTACCCGAACAGCTCGGTGGGCGAACAACTCTCGGCGTTGCGCACGAAGGGGTCGTAGAAGGTGACGTGCCCCAGCCGTGCCCCCCACCTCATCTCGTTGACGTAGTACGGGGCACGCGACATGCTCTCGGCCCCGCCCGCCAGCACCACGCGCGCGTCCCCGCAGATGATGGCCTGGGCTCCCGAGATCACCGCCTGCAGCCCCGACCCGCACTGGCGGTGGACGGTGTAGGCGGGCACCTCCACGGGGATGCCCGCCCACAGCGCCGCCACCCGGGCCAGGTTGGGAGCATCGCTGGTCTGCAGCACGCACCCCATGATGACCTCGCTCAGTTCGCGCCCTTCCAGCCCGGCCCGGGCCAGGGCCTCGACCATCACGCGGGCGCCCAGCTTCTCGGGCGGGACCTCCCGCAGCGCCCCGCCGAACCGGCCCACCGCGGTCCTCACCGCGGAAACGATGACCACCGGGGTCACGCCACTCCCCCCTCACCGGTCCCATCCGGGCTGGCCGGGCGGGCGCGTCCGGTCCGCGCCCGTGCCCGCGTCAGCGACCCTTGAACTGGGGCTTGCGCTTGCCCAGGAACGCGGACACGCCCTCGCGCGCGTCCTCCGTCGCGAACACCTTCAGGAAGCCCTCCATCTCGGTCCTGAGCGCCTCGGGCAGGGGCTGCCCCATCCCTTCGAACACGACTTTCTTCATGGTGGCCATGGCGACGGGAGCCTGGGCGGCCAGCTTGCGGGCCAGGTTCTTGGTCTGCGCCATCAGTTCCCCGTCCGGGACCACCCGGTTGACCAGCCCAATGCGCTGGGCCTCCGGGGCCTTGATCATGTCCCCGGTGAGCAGGAGCTCCATGGCCCGCCCCTTTCCTATCAGGCGGGGCAGGCGCTGGGTCCCGCCCCAGCCGGGCATGATGCCCAGGTTGATCTCCGGCTGCCCGAAACGGGCCGACTCCACCGCCACCCGGATGTCACAGGCCATGGCCAGCTCCAGCCCGCCACCCAGGCAGGTACCGTTGATGGCGGCGATGACGGGCTTGGGCAGGGTCTCGATGGCGTTGAACAGGGCGTGGCCGCTCTCCAGCAGCTCCCGGCCCGACTGCTCGTCCAGGGTGGGGAACTCGGAGACGTCCGCACCGGCGATGAAGATGTGGTGGCCGGAGCCCGTGATGATGATCACCCGGACCTCTTCGTCCCGCGCCGCCTCGTCGATAGCCTGCCTCAACTCGGCGATGGTGGCCCGGCTGAGAGCATTGGCGGGGGGCCGGTTCACCGTGATGGTGAGCAGGGGCGGTTCCCGATCGACCAGGATGTTGTTGTACGCCATGTCCTCTTCCCCCTTTGAAGTTCCTGCTGTCCTGCCCTCCAGACTTCCACTGCGGGACTACTGCTCGCCCGCCGGGTACTCGAAAAAGCCCTTCCGGGTCTTCTTCCCCAGCTCTCCGCGCGCCACCATGGTGCGCAGCCTCTCCGGTATGGCGAACGCCTCCCCGTAGCGGGGGTACAGTTCCTCCAGTTTGGCCAAGATCACGTCCAGCCCCACGCTGTCGGCCCAGGCCAGGGGGCCCTGGGGGTACCCGGCCCCCGCCCGCATGGCCAGGTCGATGTCCCGCGCGCTGGCGATCCCCTCATCGAGCAGGCGGCAGGCCTCCACGAAGCCGGCCAGCTGGAAACGATCCACGAGCAACTGGGCCTGTTTCTCGTCCATGACCGCGCCTCCTCCCTACTTCGTGTAAGTGTAGAAGCCCTGACCCGACTTGACGCCCAGCTTGCCCTCCTTGACCATCTCCTCCAGGTTCGGGGGGACGGCGAAGCGCGGGCCCAGGGTCTGGAGGGTCCTGCACACGTCCAGCACCACGTCCAGGCCGACGGTGTCCGCCAGGGTGAACGGCCCCATGGGTACGCCCGCCTTCTCCTTCACCACGGCGTCCACTTCCTCGTAGGGGACCCCCGTCTCCTGCTGGAAGCGGATGACCTGCATCATGGCCGCCAGGAGGATCCGGTTGACCAGGAAGCCCGGGCACTCCTTCACCCGCACGGGCAGCTTGCGCAGGCTCTCCACGAACTCCACCGCCGTGTCGATGGTTTCCTCGCTGGTCTCCCGGCCGGCGATGACCTCCACCAGCTTCATCACCGCCGCGGGGTAGAAGAAGTGCAACCCCACCACCCGCTGGGGCCGGGAAGTGGCCGCCGCCATCTCCGTGATGGAGAGGGCGGAGGTGTTGGAAGCCAGGATGGCGGTGCTGGGGGTGGCTCTGTCCAGTTCCGCGAAGACACGCTTCTTGAGCTCCATCTTCTCGGGGACGGCCTCGATCACCAGGTCCACATCTCCGAACTCGTCGTACGTGAGGGTGGGCGTGATCAGGGCCATCTTCTGCTCCATCTCTTCGCGGGTCATCCGGCCGCGGTCCACCCTCCGCTGGTAAATGCCCCGGATGCGCTCCATCCCGCGATCCAGCATGGCCTGATCCACGTCCTTCAGCACCACGGGCAGGCCGCTCCAGGATATCACCTGGGCGATCTCGGAGCCCATGGCGCCCGCGCCCACCACCGCCGCTTTGAAGATGTACACGTTCCTTCCCTCCTTCGCTAACGACGCTCCAGGATCACGGCACCGCCCTGCCCGCCGCCCACGCACATGGTGGCCAGGCCGTAGCGCACCCCCCGGCGCCTCATCTCGTATACCAGGGTGTTGATGAGGCGCAGCCCGGTGGCCCCGATGGGGTGACCGAGGGCAATACCTCCGCCGTTGACGTTGGCGATCTCGTCGGGGAACCCCAGCAGCTCCCGGCAGGCCAGGTACTGGGCCGCGAAGGCCTCGTTGATCTCGATGAGGCCGATGTCGCTGAGTTCCAGCCCGGCCCGGGCCAGGGCCTTCCTGGTGGCCGGGACCGGACCGATACCCATGATCTTGGGATCCACACCCGCGAACCCCCAGGACTTGACCCAGGCCAGGGGTTCCAGACCGAGCTGCGACGCCTTCTTATCCGACATGACCAGCACGCCGGCGGCGGCATCGTTCATGGGGCAGGAGTTGCCCGGGGTCACCGATCCCCCCTTGCGGAACACGGGCGGCGCCATCGCCAGCCGCTCCAGGGACAGGCCCGCCTGGGGGCCCTCGTCCTGCACCACCACCTCGGGCTGGTCGCCCTCCCGGCGGGGCGGTACCGAGACCGGCACGATCTCCTCTTTGAACTTCCCCATGCGCTGGGCCCGGAAGGCCTTCTGGTGGCTGGCCAGGGCCACCTCGTCCAGTTGCCGCCGGGTGAAGCCGAACTGGTCCACCAGGTTCTCCGCCGTCTCCCCCATGAGGAGTCCCGTGAAGCCATCCGTCAGGCCCTCCCACAGGGAGTCCGAGAACACCGCGTGGCGCAGGCGCAACCCCCAGCGGGCGCCATACACCTGGTAGGGCGCCTGGCTCATGTTTTCGGCACCCAGGGCCATCACCACTTCGGCCTCCCCCAGCCTGATGAGCTGGCACGCGGACACCAGGGCCTGCAACCCGGCGGCGCAGTTGCGCTGCACGGTGAAGGCGGGGATCTCGATGGGGAATCCCGCGAACAGGGAGATCTGACGGGCAATGTTGGCCTCCCTGGGCAGCATGCCGCCCACACCGCAGATCACCTCGTCGATGAGAGCGGGATCGATCCGCGCCCTTTCCACCAGGGCCTTGGCCACCACCACGCCCAGCTGGGTGGCGGACATGTCCCGGAACGCACCCCCGAAGTTGCCCACCGGGGTACGTGCTGCCGCAACTATTACCGCTTCTGCCATCGCTAATCCTCCTTGCCGGTCGAGATTGAGCTCACCTGCGTACCCACAAAGGAATCCCGACCCTGCCGGTCGAATTCCCTGCTACCTCTACCCGGAGAACCGGGGGCCGGTCGGGCGCGACCCTCCGGGCTGCCCTGCCAAACAGTCACCGGGAGATCGTCTTTCCTCCTGGCTCCGGACCGGCCCCGGTTCTCCCGCCCATGGGGCCTCAGCCCTCGGGCTGGCTCCTCTGCTGCTTCTGCTTCTCCTCCTCCACCAGCAGCCGACGCAGCACCTTGCCCACGATGGTCTTGGGGAGTTCGGAGCGGAACTCCACCAGCCGCGGCACCTTGTACGCTGCCAGGTGCTGACGGCAGAAGGCCTCGATTTCCTCGGCGGTCGCCTGCTCCCCCTCCTTGAGGACGATGAACGCCTTCACCGTTTCGCCCCGGTAGGGGTCGGGGACGCCAATGACGGCCGCCTCTTTCACCTTGGGGTGCATGTAGAGGACCTCTTCCACCTCGCGGGGGTAGATGTTGTAACCTCCGGCGATGATGAGGTCCTTCTTGCGGTCGACGACGTAGAAGAAACCGTCCTCGTCCATGCGGGCCACGTCCCCGGTGCGCAGCCACCCGTCCTTGAGGGTGGCCCGGGTCTCTTCGGGACGGTTCCAGTAACCGAGCATGACCTGGGGGCCACGGATGGCCAGTTCGCCCACCTCCCCGGCCGGCAGCTGCCGCTCGCCCGTCTCCAGGTCCAGGATGCAGCAGTCGGTGTCGGGGAAGGGGAGCCCGATGCTTCCCACCTTGCGCACCCCGTATATGGGGTTGCAGTGGGTCACGGGGGAACTCTCGGACAGGCCGTACCCTTCCACGAGCCTGGCGCCCGTGAGGGCCTCGAACTTCTCCTGCACCTCCACGGGGAGCGGGGCGGAACCGGAAATGCAGGCCTTGATGGAACTCAGGTCGTACCTCTTGACGTCGGGGAAGTTGTTGATGGCCACGTACATGGTGGGGGCGCCCGGGAACAGCGTGGGCTTTTCCCTCTGGATGGTCTCAAGGACGTCTTTGGTCACCCACCTGGGCAGCAGGATCATGGTGTGCGCGCGCGCCACCGGCAGGTTCATGGCGGTGGTCATGCCGTAAGAGTGGAACAGGGGGAGCACGCTCAGACACCGTTCGGTGCCGCGCTCGGACCTGGGCAGCCACTCGGCGGTCTGCAGGGCATTGGCCACCATGTTGTAGTGGGTGAGCATGGCCGCCTTGGGAATGCCCGTCGTCCCGCCCGTGTACTGGAGCACCGCCACGTCCCGGCGCGGGTCGACCTCCACCTGCGGCGGATGGGGTGGCGCCGCCATGGCCTCCCTCCACCGGTGGACGGTGGGACCCCAGTCCACCTCCACCGCGTGCCCTTCGCGCCTGGCCTTGAGCGGGTAGAGGAGGTTGAGGGGGAACTTGAGGGCGTCGGCCACGCTGGTGACGATGACGTGGTCGAGCGGCACCTTTTCCCGCACCTTTTTCACCCGCGGGTAGAAGAGGTCCAGGACGATCATCACCCTGGCCCCGGAGTCGTTGAGGAGATATTCCAGTTCCCGCTCCACGTACATGGGGTTGGCCGCCGCCACCGTACCCCCGGCCCGCAGCACTCCGTAGTAGGACACCACGAACTGGGGCACGTTGGGGAGCATGATGCACACGCGGTCGCCCTTCTTCACCCCGAGGCGGGAAAGGAAGGTGGCCAGACGCGCCACCCGTTCCCCCAGCTGCCGGTAGCTGGTGCGGGCGCCCATGAAGATGATGGCCGTATGGTCCGGGTGGGTGCGCACCGCCTCGTCCAGTAACCCCGTGAGGGGGATGAGGGGGTACTCCAGGTGCTGTCTCACGCCTTCGGGGTAGTTCCGCGCCCAGGGGCGCGTCTTCAGTTCCTGGGGATCCGTTTCCTGCTGGGGAATACGCTCTACCTGCACGGCGCTATCCCTCCTGTCTCGCAAAACACCGCACGGCCTTCCTCTCGGATCCGGATTCCCGCGGGAACGACGGTCCTGCCACGGGACTCCTTCTTGCGCGACTGCCCCCGGCGCGCGGCAGCCGACTCACAGGGACAGCAGGGCCCGCAGCACCTGCCGGGGTGGAAAGCGGATGATGTAGTCTGCTATCTGGACCAGTGCGCTCTCCGGCTCGGCCGTCACCGCCACCACCAGCTGGCTCTTCTGCACCGCCGCGTTGTGGGCGGGCGAACCCCTCACACCCAAGCCCAGGTACAGGGCGGGCGCCAGCGGGCCCGCCGCCTCCAGCGACCACTCCGCGGGCGCCAGGCCGGCTTCCACCGCCTCCCTCTCCGCTCCCACGGCCGCCCCCCACCGCCGTGCGAGCTCCTGCACTTCCCGCACCGCCTCCACCGTACCCAGCTCGATCCCCACCCCCAGCACCACCCGGGCCCGAGCCAGGGGGACCTGCCTCTCCTTTGGGATCCGCTCCCGCACCTCCTCGCCAGCGGCGGCCGCCCCCGCCACTTCCAGGTGACGCACGCTGCCCGTGCGGCTCCGGTCCACGAAGCGGGAACGCGCTCCCCAGGGAACCAACGTGACCACCGCCGGCTGGCGTCCCCCCGCCCCCGCCTGCCCGAACCCCCCCCCCCTCTTAACCCCCCCCGCCTCCCTAGCCATCTGAGGCATGACGTCCTGAGCCCTGGAAACCCTGAGGAAAGCCGTGTATAATGTCAAGCCTGCACGTGATAGTATGCTTGCAAGGGTTGCGAAGAATGGGAGCTCCCTGGAAGTCTTCTGAACCCTCTCCCTAGCCTTATCATACACTCCGACATATATCCCTACTGATGGTGGTAGAGCTATGGGTGCAGCGAATAGCGCCGCTAATGGTCCAGGGCTCCAGCCCGAGATGAGGTGCGTGGCCGCTACTCCTAGACCGTACAGAATACATGTTAATACTAGTATCTGGAGGTGGTATGCAACCCTGTATGATATCTTTAACGGGTCTATGTAGAGCCCTGCTTCCTCAGCCTTCGCCGATACCCTCTCCTCAAGCCTTCTAATGAAGCTTCTCGGTGCTTCAGGGTCCATCCCGAGGCATACCATCAACGCTATCGTCAGGAGCCCGGCAGGTATCAAGTGTATTATCTGGCCGGGGCCTAGAAGCTCGGTGTAGAGTATGTATGTTGCCGTTGAAGCAGTTATGGATGATAGCCATAGGAGTCTATCGTTCACTTCCTCTCACCTCCAATCTTCTTCTCCTGGACTGGTCTGGCAGCCTCAACCCTGTAGAATGTTGCTGCAGCCCTCTCTGCTAGGCTGTGGAAGTCTACCCTGTTCTCCTCTATGAACCTAGCCCTCCTGCCTATGTCGTTGAGTATAGTCTCCCTGCTCAGGCCGAGGGTCGAGGATAGCATCTGAAGCCTCGGGCTAGCGTCCCAAAGCTCCTCGAGGCTTGAAGGTGTGAAGGTGTCGGTCTCAGGGCTCCACTTGAAGACCTCAGCCACCTCGACGCCCTCCTCCCCAGGCGTGAACTCTGCTATCTTGACAACCCTCCTCTCTATCCCCAGCCCCCTTGGAAGCTTTACAGGCTGGGTTATGGCGCATCCCCAGAGCAGGTCTATCGCAGACCTCTCAATCTTCATCGTCAGCAACCTAACGAGAAGTGCGTCTGGGTCTTGAGCATGTATGCTGGTCAATGCCCCATGCCCAGTAGTACTGCTGAATAGAAGCCCTATAAGCTGCTCAGGAGTCCTAACCTCTCCTACTATGAGGTAGTCAGGCCTCATCCTCATAGCCATTGCCACCAAGTCCTCTATCTTTATCTCGTACCTCGACTCTATTATCGTGAAGCTCCGCCTGGTGGTCATGGCAGTCCACCTCCACGTCGGTAGCTGAAGCTCGTAGACGTCTTCTATCGTTATGTATGAGAGCCTGGGGTCTAGAACCCCTAGTATTGCATTGAGCAGCGTTGTCTTACCGCTTCCCGTCGGCCCAGCTGCGAAGAATATCCTCTTCTGCTCAGCAACGTACCAGAGGTATGCTGCCATCAGGGATGATAGAGTGTTCTTTGATACCAGGTCTGAGAGGCCGAGAGGCTTCCTCGGGAACTTCCTGATCACGAAGCTTGAGCCTCCCTTGCTTATCTCCCTCCCAATCGTGGCTGCGAACCTCATTCCAGACTTGTGGTCCGGGGTTGGAGGCGGAAGCTGAGCGTCTACGTAGGGCACCGCAGTAGATATCCCCCTCCCACCCTTGTACGCCACCCTCCTAACGAAGTCTGCCAGGGCGTCCTCGTTCTCGAACTTTATGTTCGTCGTAAGCCATCCAAGCCTACCATACTTCCTGTGGGCCACTATAACGGCCTGCCCAACACCTACGCATTTTATGTCTTCTATGTCGTCGTCAAGTACTAGGACGTCTATAGGCCCGTATCCTGCGACCTCCCTGTTCAGGTAGTACCTGACCTTCTCCAGGTTGACCCTTCCAACTAGACCTAGGTCTCTTGCTGCTCTCTCAAGCCTATCAGCGATGGCTGAGAGTATGTTTGAGGCCTCCTCAGGCTTCATCTCGTATAGTAGCTTCCTCAAGACGTATGCGTATAGTAGCTCCTCCTCACCCGTCATGGGTGGCTCGCTCACAATGTACAGCCCCTCGCCTGTCTGCTCATCTATCGCTATCCTAACCCTGGCCACGCCTATGCTTGACGTTGCGAGGGTTCTACCCCTTCCATCATCCGTCAGGACGACTGGAGTCGCAGCCCTCCCAGCCAGGACGTCCTTGAGGGTCTGGTATATCTCCTGTGCGGTTATCTTACCCTCAAGCTTTACCGGCTTGGCCTTGGCAGGCTTAGCCTTCTTCTCAGCTTTCACCTCTCTAACCTCTCTCACTTCCTCCACTTCTTCAGACAATCAGCCTCGCCTCCATAAACGCTCCGGCTATCAGGAACAAGACTGAGTAGAAGGAGACCCTCCATAAGCTGCTGTAGGATGACTCAACTGATTCAGGTGTCTTCCAGTTTAGCGCTGCCTTCATGCCTACAGCTGCCAGGCATGTTATGCCAGCTATCTCAGGGGCCATGAAGTCTATGAATCCCGCTATGCTTGCTACGAGGCTTACGACGAACCCGTTGAAGCCGAGTATCAGGACTGGCGGAAGAGGTACAGCATACCTATAGAAGCTTCTCCAGCTCATATCTGGGGCATACCTCTTCCCTGTTCTCCTCATAAACCATGGGG
>Ga0080004_1119121_pt1 | contig 10722 bp, 10 predicted proteins | sample WasSprMetagenome_FD_69207 | JGI IMG/M metagenome (GOLD analysis project Ga0080004, IMG submission 69207) | Sulfidic aquatic microbial communities from Washburn Spring, Yellowstone National Park, USA - WS (SPADES assembly) (version 2) | ecosystem: Environmental > Aquatic > Thermal springs > Hot...
TAAGATCAAGAAAAAGCTTCGTAGAGTTACTAAGATACGGACTTTACCTAGCATTGCACAAGCTACAACTAAAATCATCAAATATTGTTGTATACCCCTCACACGTAGACTTGGAAAACGCAAAAAGAATGTTTAGAGTTGAAAAGATCGTTATTGCGCCTAACCCTATACCCATATGCTACAACAGTGTAGAGGAGTACCTAGAACTTAGAAAGAAACGCGATGACTTCAGCAGACCATACTTCATACTTTTGGCTGGTGGAAGAGGAAAAACAAATGAGGAAGCAGTAAGAATAACAATAGAAGCATTCAACAAGCTTTCCCCAGAGAAATTCAAGCTAATAATTACAGGACCTTGGCAAGACATGAAGAAATATGTGAAGAATCCAAGCACAGAGCTTACAGGGGTAGTGACGAAGGAGAAGTTAAAGGAGTTGCTGGCGATAGCTGATTATGGTCTTGCACCGATATTTAGTCACGCGGCAGGCACATTTGTTAAGGTTCTAACTTATCTTTCTGCAGGATTAAAGGTTATTGCATCTCCATATTCACTCATCGGATTGGATTCCAGCTATTACTCAAGAATACATATTGTTAAGAATGAAGAGGAATTCTTTGGGAAAATACGTGAAATCATAGAATTTCACAATACTATTAAGGATGAAAAACCTTTAATAAAGTTATGCAGTGAAATATATAAAGATCTTGACAATTTATTAAATTTGATTATTAAGAGAATAATCAAAGATCCTTGAAAAGGTAGACTTAGTGATAAATAGATACAGTATTTCAAGGTATATTACGGCAGTGCTTTACGATTTCTTTATCGATGAGAAATGTCCTGATGCTTCATTTAAAAAGCTTGCTTTCTATTTATTCTCCAAAGATTTAGAGTTTCTAAGGTTAAATAAACTTGCAGTAGGATTGGGATTACTACTGCAAAGATGTTACTCAGAAGTTAGTGACTTAGCTTTACATAGGATTCGAAGATACTTTGTATATCTTAATGAAGCTCGGAACATCTACGAGAACTTTGCTGATGCTGGTATTGACGTAGTCGTGATTAAAACTATTGGTAATTTCCCAAAAGATGTTTCAGACATAGATTTGCTTATAGCTTCAGAAGAGAAGAATTTTGAGAAGGTCTCGCACATTATGAAAAGAATGGGCTATTACTTGGCAAAATCTGGATTAGAACAGAATTTATGGAGGCGTACTGTTGATGGGATAATAGTTGATGTAGAGATACATACTGGCATAGCTGCTGCAGACTATGAGTACTACCCCAAGAAGCTCGTTTTTGAGAGGACCATAACTGTAAATGGTGTGGAGGTTCCATCCCCAATAGATTCCATACTAATTATGGCATCGCATGTAGTTATGAAGGATCTATATATGACGCTTTCTGATGCATTAGAGCTTGAAATTACGCTCAAGAGGCATATTGGCGATGAGGAGATATTAATTGATGAAGCTAAGAGATTAGGATTAGAAATACCGCTACTAGCTATGCTTTATTATAGCAGTATCGTAAATCCGCGTGTTAGCCATAGAATATCCATACTAAAGAGAGTGACTTCCTCTATAACTCTATACAGTTATTATTATGCTAGGCCAACACTATTAACAACGGCTCTCTCCTACTTCCATTCAGTCGTAAGCAAAATAAGGCAAGAACCTTTATATAGGGTGTTAAGGGAGGTTATAAGCCTCCCTAGAGGTAAAGGTATCGATGCTTTCATCTACTACATTACAGGTTTAAAGCCATCAGTCAAACGCTTCGAGGAATAAATGACTATGCAGGCTTATCTATTTCTAGGCTCTATCTGTTCAGGTAAAACAACAACTATAAGGAAGCTTGCCAGTATCTTGCGATCAAAGGGATTTAATGTTATATCTATAGAGGTCAATATAAACCACGGTCTTACATACTTAGTGACGAGATTTATTGTATCACTTTTACGATATAGATATATCGGGAATTATTATCTAACACTTCGATTTAATAACCCTCATGTGTTTTGCAAATACTTGCCGTTAATGATGTTCCTAGACCTACTATTTATACCAATAAAGTATGCTATTGTATTGCTTCGGATCGCATTAACCCTTATCACAAAGAAAATACATACTGTTATTCTCATAGATGAATATTATCCGAATGCTATTGTAGATTATGGGTATTTTGTGAATGAATTATGCGAGAAAGGAGGTCTGGTCAAAGCTATTTATACGCTTTTCTATAAGGTGGCAATGTCTTATACAATAAATACATTTAAGAAAATTAAGTCTGCAGTTGTAGTTTTCATCTCTGCAAATCCGTTAGTTGCTGTAAAGTTATGGCATGAAAGGGAGCATAGTAGGATATATGATTTTGTACATTTCCATTATAGAACCATAGGAATCCTCGTCATATCAAATACTTTAAAGGGGTATTCACATGCTTTATTCTTTAGGGTAAATGATCCCAGAAAGGATGAGGTAGAAATACTCAAGTCGCTGATTCAAGATATAATGGCGAAGAATCATGCTTAAACCTCTGATACTCTTTGCAGGGCCCGACGGTGCTGGCAAATCTACCGTAGCTTTATTACTTAAGAAATATCTTGAGGGAAGAGGGTATAGAGTTAAAGTAGTTCGTATAAGAGGAACACATACATTCGCTTATGTACTTATGCTGTTTTTGAGAGATGTCTTAGGATTGAAAGGTTCTGATATACATTACTATAGAGTTAGAATGCCGAGAAAATTGATAGGATTATGGATTTATCTGGAGTTTTTCTCGTTGATACCATTGATACTATGGTATTACATGTTCCTTAGGGTAAGGTACATAATAATAAGTGAAAGATCCATTCTCGATGCACTTATTTGGGTAATTACTTCGTTCAAAGACTTGTCAAGTATCACTAAACCAAATAGGTTTAAACTTTTCCTTCTGTTTATATTTAGGTACATTAGGTGCACGATATATATCACAGCATCCCCTAAGGTTCTTGAGAAAAGAAAACCAGGTGAAGAATTCCTGGTAAGAAAAATGTGGATTTATTATGATAAAATTGCAAAAATGCTCAGATTAAACTATGTTGATACATCAGCAACGCATCCTCTTACAACACTATATGAAGTATTATCTATACTTCAAAGAAGTAGATGTGTTCAGTTATAGTTTAAAAAACTTTGCTTAGGTAGAGCGTAGTTGGCAACTCGAAAGATAGTATTGGTATCAATGCCATTTAATATAGGTGTAGGAGGTTATAGAAGATCCTATTTTGTGTTGCCATTCCTAAGTAGAGAACTCTATAGTGAAGGATTTGAAGTAGAACTCTATATTCCTGCAAATGCCATTAGAACAGTGCTGAAATTTCTTATGTGGGAAACGTGCAACAGAGAGTCTACATACGTCAAAAAATGTATTGAAGATCTTCTACACAAGATACACCAAACTATACATGATCTAGAAAAGAACTCACATTATACTCTTTACATAAATGAGAAAGTACTAGATGCAATTCTATCTCTAAACATAAGATTTCTTACGATGGAACAGAACAATGCTAAAAAATGTAGCATCTCGCCATATCAGCTTGTCATTGAGAAGAGTAGGGAGTTTCTCATGCCAATACTTGAAATAATTGCATGGAATCGGATAAGGCAATACTATAATTATAGTAGTATTGGAGAGTTAATCGTATATTCACATCATGAAACCGTTGATGCACTAACTGTCACGAGTTTGCTGTCCAAGTATGCTAAAGGCATATTTTTACTGATGCAATTAAACATTAAGGATCTCATCGCTAAAGCTATTCTTCACAATACTAAGTCTAAATTGCTCGGTGTCCTAGCTGTTTCGCCGCAGCCAATCATAGAATCTCCATTTATAACAGGCATAGCAAAGAATATCAAAATACTCATACCGGCACTAGCACTAGACCCAACTCTCTACACTATTGATAAATCCAAGATCAAGAAAGAACCGTACTCAGCTATCTACTTCGGAAGATTAAGCAGAGAGAAAGGACTAATAGACCTTCTACGCGTGTGGAGCATAATTTCACAGAATGAACCCAGAGCTAGATTAACTCTAATTGGCATGCCTGAAAGCCGTGATATTCTCACAATTATGTACAGATACCTTGCTAAATTCAAAAACGTTAGATACCTGGGATACTTACCACCTAACAAACTATATCAAGAGGTTGCAAAACACCATGTGCTTATTTATCCATCGTACCGAGATTCATTCGCATTGGCAGTCCTTGAAGCTCTTGCGCTAGGACTTAAGGTTATGGCATACGATATACCCGCTATCAGATACATGTATTCACGTAGTAATATGGTGCATATAGTGAGGAAGGGTAGCATCTCTTCTCTCGCTAAAGGTACACTACAATGGTTTTATATAGACGTGGAACCGAACACATACACAAAAGCATTAATATCGTTACATTCTTCATGGAAGGATGTATCTCAGGAAGAAGCACAAGCGATACTATTATTCTACAACAAAATGAATTTATAGCATTCTATCAAACCCTAATTTTATCATTTAAAGTGAGTACCTTAACTAAAATAACTGTAGTGTGTGGAATCCTATGAGGAAAGTTCTCATTATTACTCCTACTTATTGGCCTGAGGGTTCCGGCGGCACATTAGTTACATACTTAGTTACTAAGCTTCTTTCTCAACTCAAAGGAATCAGCATAACGGTGTTGACAGGAACTAGAAATCCTGCACTTGTACCTGGTGTTAGGTTTGTTATCGACCTTTTTGTGAAACTCATAGAAAAAAGGTTTTCTATGCCAAGGATTGTCGAACTTCGGTACAATAAGCTCATAGAAAAGCATGACATTGTTTACACTGTTTATGCGTACCCGTTTATACCCGTTGCAAAAAAGCTTGGTAAGAGGGTTATAGTGCATCTCCACGACTATAGACCTGTATCGCCATCCTCTGTTATACTTGCTAACCAGGCTGGAAATCCTACTTTATCAAAATTAGTGCTCGATAGCTTTAAGGTGAAATGGTTTGAGCGTAAAGCTTTGAAATCGCTGTTCCTCAATATAGGCGAAGTATTACGCACTCCGTTAATAGCGAAGTGGGTAAGCGAAGCAGATACAGTAATAGCCGTATCAAAACGACATGCCGAATTATTAGCGAAATTGCTACCTTCATTGAAAGACAAGCTTATAGTAGTTTATAATCCTCCACCTCCAGTACCAAGAATAACGAAAGAACTTACTGAAACACCAACATTTCTATATGTAGGAGGTGAGAGCTACATAAAAGGCTTCCACGTACTCATACAAGCTATAGAATTGGCTCTAAGAGAAGGAGTAAAAGCAAAATTCATATTCACGAATAAGTATAGCAACAAAGCACAGCACATCATATCAAGAATAAACAAGATCTACGGTAACGTTATCCATCTTACAGGCAAAATACATTATACAGAGGTACTAAATCTACATAGACATGCATGGGCTTTACTTTTTCCATCAATATGGGAAGAACCTCTTCCATACGCAGTCATAGAGTCTATACTACTGCAAACAATACCTATAGCGTCAAAAGTGGGTGGAATACCAGAGCTACTTAGCCCATTCATTAATGATACATTATTGGTCGAACCTGGAGATATTAAAATCCTTCGAGAACGTATTGTTATGTTTTCATCTCTACAGAAGGAAGAATTGTATGATCAAATTATATACCTTAGCAACATTAGCGAACATTTACTAGATAAATTACATGAGAGTTCTAAATTATTAAGACTCATTATTGCTGAAGAATGATGCAATATAAAATTATTAAGTTTTAATTCTTTAAGATCGTGTCAGAGAATATGGTATCATTAAGGTGCCCATAGTATGATAGCTAATAGGTCAGATACGAGCAGAGTCACATTTTCTACGAGATTTGCATTCGGTATACTGTTAATCTTAGTGTTGATATGGATTTCCATACACACAGGTCTTAGCTCAATATACTCCTCTCTCAGTCTACGATACCTTATGATGGTATTGTTACTATGTATAAGTATATTACTTATTAAAGTACTAATTAAAGTTAGGAGAGGTGGTGCCTCTATATTAGCACTTTTACTATTAGCATTTGCTGTAAAGTACCAGTTTTACGTAAACTTCTCCTATACATATGATAGAGACAACCCAGCTCTGTTAGGAACTGTTGAAAGGATGATTGAGTATTCGTCTATACCTCCTGATAGTGCGTTGAGTGCTTATCAACAGTTCTATTATAAACATCCAGGTCTTATTTTGACCTCGTCAATTATTTATATAGTAACAGGTTTTACACGAATAGAGATGCTAGTTGTCTTGTTTCTCGTGATCTTTATACTCTCATATCTCTTCATCTTCATTTACATATCAAATTACTATGACTATCTTACTAGTTTACTATCAATGTTGCTAATACTGTTCATGAGTGGTTATATGGTGTATGCTGTCTTTTCTCGTGGTACTATTTCCTTTATCTTCATGTTCGCATTTCTCATTTTATTTAATCATGCCTTCAGAGAGATGAAGATATCTCACTTTGTATCAATATTAGTTATACTCCTTTCACTAACAATAACGCATGATCTTACTACGACGATCCTGGCAAGTATGATGGTGATAATGGGAGTTGCTTATTCTATTATTGGTTTTGCCGAGAAAAACAATGAATTCAAGGTGCGTAATTCGGCTCTATTTAGCTTAATTCTGATTGCTACAAGTACATTGATCGCCTATGATATTTATAGAAGCCACCTCATATTTGAGCATTACCTTCCTAGAATTCTTAATTTAGAAGAATCACAAATTAAACCCCTGGTAATATTTCGTGAGCGTACTCTTCGTGAGTGGCTCTCCCTAATTTCTCGAACAATGTTTTGGTTTTTAGCAGGAATAACTGTGCTCATCCATATACTTCATCATATGTTCAAGCGGAAAAGATGCCCTAGAGGAGTCTATGACTTATCATTTGGGATAGTCAGTGGGGCATTAATTATCACCTCCATTACTATCGGTTTTCTACCGCCTAGAATATGGATTTATGCATATATACTATTGATTCCACTTACCATTCATGCCCTCTCATCTTCATTTGACGATAGAAGCAATAGTAAGAAAGCAAAATATTTGAGTGCTCTCGGAGTAGCACTAATGATATCCTACTTGATTTCACAGCTCTCTTCACTATCTTCTTTTATATTAACTCCTTTTGAATACCATAGGCAAGAATACGAAACAGGGGATTATAGGTATAAATGGTCATTACGTGAAATAAAGGGAGTAGATTGGTTTTATTCTAAGCTTGACCAAGACAAGGACTACACGATAGTAGGAGATCTTGCTGTCTCTCTGATCGCTTCACGTTATCCTATACGAATCGCCTCATCATTGAACGACATCAGATCAGCAATTGAGGGAATAATAGGAAGAGAGAAGAATATTATCATTCTTTATCGTGCTGAGATGGAGTACATTCTAAGGGGTTACGATGGTTTCGCTTTATCGAATAATGAAACTTCTAAACGCCTAGACAAGTACTATAGTAAGCTTTATGTAAATGGAGAGTTTTCATTATACTATTCGCGGGGTTGATGTAAGAATAAAGAATACTTAGGTGACTTATTAAAATGCATCTACGTGTAATTGAGTTATGTACTGATAGGTTGCCTTGTCCTCCTCCAAAGGGTGGAGCAATAGAAAGTTATGTGTATGGAATTTCGAGAGCGATGAGAAGGCTTGGTGCAGAGGTACATTTGGTAACTATTGAGGCAAGAAGAGATGTAGATTATGACGGTATAATAGTTCACTCAGTAAACCTATCAACACCTATTGCTACTGGAGTACGTAAATTTCTTTCGTTATTAGATCCTCTGAATAGAGGTACCGTGTACTATAATATCCCATACTTATCTATGAAACTGATTGAATTGTTTAATGAAATCGAGGATGTATACGGCAAAATAGATGTTATACATAGTCATTATTTCACAACATCGTTTGCGCCCCTAATCTATAAATACATTAAAGAAGGAGATGTTGCTATTGTGGGACATCTTCATAATGAACCAAAACCCAATAAAGTAAATAAATTGCTCATAGAGTTATACGACCTTCACCTCGCTGTAAGCAACTACATTAAGCATCGCACTATTGAACTTCTAAGAGTTAGCCCAAATAAGATAGGGGTAGTTTACAACGCTGTTGATACCGAGTTCTTTAAGCCGTGCAAATCTTCCGAAAGAGTGGAGAAAAGAAAGATATTTGGAGTAGAAGATGAATTCACGATAGCATTTGTTGGAAGAATAGTGCCTGAGAAGGGTCTTCATCACCTGATATTAGCATCTAAGATCTTGAAACAGAAAGGCTATAAATTCAAATTGCTCATAGCAGGTCCTCTGGGACACTTTGACATAGAAAAGTTAGAAGGTTATTCAAGGTTTTGCTTTGAATTAATAAACAAGCTGGAGTTATCTAAAGATGTTAAGTATCTTGGGCATTTAGACAAAAATGCTATTAGAGATCTCCACTGTGTAGCAGACCTTGTTGCAGTTCCTTCAATAGGTTCTGACGCATGCCCTACCGTAGTCTTGGAGGCTATGGCTATGGGTAGACCTGTTGTAGCTTATGCTTCTGGTGGTATATCAGAGATAGTACCTCCATATGGTGGTATAGTCATTAAGAAAGATCCTAAGCTCCTTGCTGAAGCTATTGAAATGGTTATTCAGGACTCAATTTCATTCAATGAATCTACTACTATCATGTGGGTAAGAAATAGATTCTCTTACCAAGCTGTTGTTCAAAAGCTTCTCAAAATATTTAGGAAAATGCAGGGTTTAGATAGCTAATATACGGACATAGCATATGAGAGAATACATACCGCTTGCAAAGGTCAAGAAACTCTTAGATAGTCTTTATATTTTTGACAACAGGATCTCGCTTCTCGCAAGATACTTATTGAATGTGCTTGGTTTCAGAGTTAAGCTCGTTGTAAGGATTCAAAATTGCTTTTCTGAGGTTAGTCCCGAAGCATTTGTTCAATTTGTTAGCATGCTTTCGCGCGGTTTGATAAAGTCTGTTAAATGTGTTGATGGGAAACTTTTTATAAATGATGTAAAAGTAAACAGTATTAATGATGCTATTTCCAAGCCTGATGTAGCACTAGCAATTTTAATAAAAGCCTATGACTGGAAATATGATGCCAAAAATGGTTATTGGATTAAGGGGATGTCAAGTTTAAACATATGCATTATTCTATATTGCAAGTCTTTGAATACGGCGAATACAACCTTGTAAATGTTAAGAATAGGGATGTCGTTGACGTAGGTGCTTTTATTGGTGATTCAGCAATATATTTTGCTTTGAGGGGCGCTAGGAAGGTTATAGCTCTTGAGCCTCATCCCGAGGCGTATAAAGAAATGATTGAAAATATTAAGCTTAATAATCTTGAAGATAAAATAATCCCTATTAATGCGGGTCTTGCTAGCAAACCTGGAAAGATTTGCATTGAAAGCATGGATATTGAAAGGGTTATTAGTACATATTATAGTCTCGGCGATTGTCCTACATCAGTACCATCAATGACACTTAGTGAAGTGATAAATATGTATCATATCGATTCTGAGGCTATTCTTAAGATGGATTGCGAAGGCTGTGAATACGACATAATCCTCAATGATTATAAACATGTAAAACACTTTAAAGAGCTAATATTTGAGTACCACGCTTATGCAATGAGAATACTTGTAGATGTGATTCTCAAGAAGTTGACCAAGGACTACAATTGTGAAATTGTTAATTGTAAAGGATTCTTCAAGAGATTTAAATGTAACAAGAAGCCTATAGGTATAGTTAGATGCGTTAGAATAGAGAAGTAACATCATTAAGCTTAATGGCAATAATCTGGATTAGGCTTTAAACCATAAATTTACTAGAAAAGTATGAAGTATTACGAAATTGTGTTGTGAAGCAAAATCTAATATTTACAAAATTTCAACTTAAAAGCATTAGTGCTGGTTTGCTGGTATTGAAAAGGCAGAAGTAGTTTATATTCCCTTATATTCTCATGTACTCAGCAATAAATGCTAAAAACTGCTAGTCCAAGGGCCAAGAATGAATATCGTGATTCAGTTTGCAATTACAAGCTTCTTATATGCGCATTACTTGCTTAGAGCTCTATTGCTAAGTTTTTGACATTACATCAACATGAATGCTCCCGGGGGTTCTTTGCGCAGTGATTGGCGGGTTTCTTCTTGGGTTTGTTTCTAGGGAGAGCATTGTTTATCTCTATGCTGATGTCAGTACCCTTGCTAGGAGGGCTGATGTTCCTAGAGAGTTTATTGCTAAAGAGCTTGCAATATACAATGTTCTTGCTAAATATTTTGCTGAGTGCTTTATTGATACGGGTAGGTATGGGCCTGTTGGGGTTGTGGCTGAGGTGATTAGATGCCTAGAGAGACGGAGACGCTGAGGCTTTTGAAGACTTTGCTTGGTTTGTATAAGCCTAGTGGTGGGGAGGTTCGTAGGTTGGCTGAGGTTGCTAAGCTTAATAAGCTTCTCCTTGCCTATCTTAGGAGGGTTGAAGATGTTTTGAGGGGTGAGCTTGTTCGTGAGGAGGCTAGGTATAGATGGTTTGTGAGGAATGCTGCTGAGGTTGTAGATGCTTTGAATGGGGTTGGTGTGGGGTATGCTTTGCACAAGTTTA
>Ga0080004_1125529_pt1 | contig 10722 bp, 11 predicted proteins | sample WasSprMetagenome_FD_69207 | JGI IMG/M metagenome (GOLD analysis project Ga0080004, IMG submission 69207) | Sulfidic aquatic microbial communities from Washburn Spring, Yellowstone National Park, USA - WS (SPADES assembly) (version 2) | ecosystem: Environmental > Aquatic > Thermal springs > Hot...
TGCTGAGGGCTGAGGCAATCAGCGTACTTGAAAGAGAGAGCACTATGTATGTTTGCAGCATGTGGGTGAGCTCGGCGAGCGCTAAGAGGGGGCCGCTGTACTCGATCAGGAAACCCTCTAGTATCTCAGTCTCCGCTAGGGGCGCGGAGAAGACCGTGGTGAGCGAGACCCCGAGGGAGCATACCAGGAAGAAGATGCCCAAGGAAGCTTTGAAGTGCAGGGGGAGATATCGCCTCAATATCGCCTCAACCAGTGAGGTTTCCTGGGCTTTAACTACGAGCGCTGCGAAGCTAGCTGCAACGAATACCTCACGGATGATCGCAAGCATCGCTGCGCGTGAGAAGCTGACCCAGGAGTAGGGGTTTCCAGAGGAGACCCCGCCGGTCAGCAGCATGAAGTCGATTGCACCAACCAGTATGACCAGCACAGCGATGTCTCCGCTGAACGACAGAGTTTGGATGCCCGGCAAGGGGACAATGAGAGACGCAACAATCCCTACGATTGCGCCGACTACCGGTGCGAGGAAGAAGATCATCGAGAACGTTGAGGGAAGGCTAAGGTCTTTGTATAGGAGCTTTAAGAAGTCCAGGAGCGGCTGCCACAGAGGCGGGCCTATTCTCCCGTGCATCCTTGCCTTCGCCTTCCTCCTGGTTCCAGCGATTAGGAAAGCCATTAGGAGGGAGTACCCAATTGTGAGCACAAGTCCGAGTGGACCGGGTTGAGCCACTATCCCACCCCTCGACGCTTAGTTGAATATATTTGAGCAGCTTCAAGGACTCCCTTCAGTATGTTGTTTGGGCGTGGTGGGCAGCCGTAAACAAACACGTCGACGGGTATAACTTTGCTCAGTGGTCCTTTGAATGTGGCTCCATCCTTGAAGACTCCGCCGTCGCACGCGCACGTGCCTATGGCCACGACCGCCTTCGGCTCTGGCACCATCTCGTAGATCCTCTTCACCCTGGGAAGAGTCTGCTGCGTGACCGGTCCGGTTACGAGAAGGATGTCCGCGTGCCTGGGAGAGCCGACGAGTTTAACCCCAAATCTCTCAGCGTCATACCTCGGGGTTAGAGCGGCGATAACCTCTATATCGCATCCGTTGCAGGCTCCTGTGTTTAGGTGGAAGACCCAAACGCTTCTCCTCAACACCTTCTCCCGAATCATACGCCCACACCTCTAAGAGCGACAAGAAGCGTTGCAGCGACAAGAAGCGTTGCGAGGAGCAACGCGGCTACGAGTATGGTGCTTAGGGCGGTGAATCTGCTGAGCCTTGCCACTCTTATCTTCCCTCTCGTGTCTAAAACGATGATCATTATCCTCGCGTTTACCACTAGCCACATGTACCTGGTTGCTGCCAAGATTGTTCTCTCCAGGGGCTCCGCTAATGCCAGCCCGACGCTCTCAAGCCAGAAGAAAGGCGCGAAGGGGGGTAGTGAGGAGCAGGCGATTAGCATAACTATCAGCAGCCACGACTCCTCAGGAGAGGTGTTCACGAAGCCCCTTAAACCCTGTACCTCGCCTCCGCACCTCCTAGAGATCCTGGCGAGCAGTGCGATCTCCACCGCTAGGTAGCACATGGAGAGGAGGGCTAGTGGGAGCAGCTCGCCTCGAGCACCCGGGCCTTTGACAGAGTGCCAAAGAGAAAGAGATACTGCCAGCAAGCCTAGATATGACAATGAGTGGAAGATGCAGAAGTCGGTGATCCTGGTCTGCGCCAGGGCGAGTAGTGAGGCGGTAAGAGACATTAACAAGAGGGGGGCATCCATGCCGATCACCTATCTGCGCAAGCGATGCACGGATCTAGGCTTCCAATTACCACGGGGACATCTGCAACTTGAGCGCCTAGCAGAATGTACTCCAAGGACCTAACATTAGGAATAGTGGGAGTCCTGATCTTGACCCTCCTCGGGGTCAACCCCCCATCGCTCGCGATGCAGTACAAGAGTTCCCCTCTGGGCGCCTCAACGCGGCTGACGACGAGTCCTGCACCAACAGACTCCACGGGAGTAGATATGGGGCCCTGCGGCAGGTTCCTCAAAGCCTGCCTAATAATCCTCTCAGACTCGAATACCTCGTAGAGTCTTACCGCTGTTCGTGCGTATGCGTCGCCCTCATCCCTCACAACAACCCTGAATTCGACACTGCCGTAGACGAGGTACGGGTCGTCCCGCCTCAGGTCCCAGTCCACCCCTGAGGCCCTGGCAACCGGGCCCACAACGTTCAGCTTTAAAGCCTCGTCCTTGCTCAGCACCCCCGCCTCCTTGAGCCTTGACTTCAGCGAAGAATCCTCTAGGAAGACTCTCTCGTACCTCCTCACCTCCCTCATTGCCTCATCGAGCTTGGCTTCAACGGCCCTCGCCACATCCTCCCTGACATCCCTCCTGACCCCTCCCAGCACGTTCATCGCGTACTGCACCCTGTTCCCGGTTAAGATCTCCAGGGCGTCCATTATCCTTTCACGCGCATACCAGGCGTACATGAACAGTGTTGAGAACCCAGCCTTGTGCGCCAGGACGCCGAGTAGCAGGAGGTGGCTCTCTATCCTATTCAGCTCGGCTACGAGCGTGCGTATCCACTCCGCCCGCTCAGGCACCTTCACCCTGGCTAGCTCCTCAACCCCCTGCGAGAAGCACTGGCTGTGCGCCTGCGTGCATATTGAGCAGTTCCTCTCAGCTATCCGTAGGCACTCAAACCACCTCCTCCTCTGCATAATCCTCTCTATCCCCTTGTGAGCATAGCCGAGCCTGACAGTGGCGGCGGTCACCCTCTCCCCCTCGACCTCGATGCTCACCCTGAAGGGCTCCTCGAGGGCTAGGTGGTAGGGGCCGAAGGGCACCCTAACTCTCTGGCTCATCCGCTACCACCCCTTTCAGAGGCGGTTCTTACCGGCCAGTCATCCGGGAGGAAGAGCCTTTCGGTTCTAGGGGCATTTATGAACTTGACGCCGAACATCTCTGAGACCTCCCGCTCGTAGAAGTCTGCGACTGGGTAGATATCCGTAATTGTATCCACGCAGCCGGGCGCCTTAGTGATGGAGAGCACTGCGTTCAGAACCTCTCCCCCGTAGTCGAAATGGTATATCAGGGTGAAGGCGTTGAACGTTTCCTCGCAAGTGATCGCTGACAGGTGCGCTCCCTTTAACCTCAGGTAGCTGGCCAGCCCCCGGAGCATCGAGCCTTCAGTGTAGAGCATCCAGCGCCTCTCGCGGAGCTTCTCGTACCTCTGAACGAGGTTTTTGCTCACCAATTCTTGGAGGACGTCTGCCAGGGGGCTCCTCATATCCCCACCACCCACATGTAAATATTGAGGAGGAACAGCAATAGCAGGAGCAAAAGTGCTCCCCTCTTGACCACCTCAGGTGTAAGGCACCTTGAGAGCAAGGCGTGACTCTTAATGCCCAAGGCTGTGAAGAGCTGGTCAACATCGATCACTCTAAGGGGTTTCTCGATCCTCCCCCTCAGCAGGTCGTAGATTGCCACGGAGGACGAGTAGGAGGTGCCGGGATCCTCGCCGCACACGTACAAATCCCTAATCCTCCTAGGAGCTCTCGACACATAGACCGCCCCGCCGAGGAGGAGTGGGATGAGCACAAACACAAGAGCAAGAGTGGCGAGAGTATTGGTGGTGTCCTTCAATATTGCTGCCTCGGCAAGTCCGAGACTTACCCAGTCTAGCAATTGTATGGGGATTAGCCCAAGGACGATGACTATGCACATCAACGAAAGGAGGGTGATGAGCATGGGTAAGGGAGGGTCTCTAGCCTTAAATTCTTTCGCAGGGGTTCCGAAGAAAACCCCACCAATCACCCTAAGCAGCCCCATGAAGGTTAGGAGAGAAGATACGAGGAGCGCAACCGCCAAGATTTTCCCCAACATGCCTGAGGCAGGCTGAAGAGAGGCGATGAAAACAAAGAGCTTGCTGATGAAGCCTCCTAGAGGAGGAACCCCGGATAGAGAGAGCGCTGCGGCAATAAAGGCGAGTGCTGTCAGAGGCATGCTTTTGAATAAACCTCCCAGCATCCTCAAGTCCCTCTCCCCGGTCTCGTGCTCCACCGCCCCGCTGCAAAGGAATAAGGCTGCCTTCGCCACGGCGTGGTTTAGTAGGTGAAGGAGGCCTGCCACCAGTCCGAGTACTCCCAGCGTGATTGATGAAAACATCAGTCCCAGGTGCGAGATGGTACTGTAGGCTAGCACCCTCTTAACGTCTCTCTGGAAGAGCATCAAGAGGCCCCCTGCCAGCATGCTTACAACTCCTAGCGAGAATGCCAAGCCAAGTGAGATGGGGTCCAGCAGACCTAGGAGCTGCATCCTCGCAATCAGGTAGACACCCGCCTTCACCATCGCTGCCGCGTGCAGGTATGCGCTCACGGGTGTGGGCGCTTCCATGGCGTCAGGTAGCCAGATCAGGAAGGGGTATTGAGCAGACTTTGTTAAGGCGCCGATCACGAGGAGGATGCCCATAAGGGGGATGCTCGTTATCGGCTTTAGCTCCGAAAGCGTTGTCGCGCCGGATAAGGCGAGACCTAGCAATACCAGGCTGCTCCCGAGCTCCGTGATCAGGATGGCTTTTAATGCTCCTCTGAGGCTCTCGGGTCTAAAGTACCAGTGGGCGATGAGGCTGAAAGAGCAAAGACTTGTTAGTTCCCATGCAAGCAGGAATAGCAGGGTCGAGTTTGCTACTACTAGGAGGAGCATTGAGGCGAGGAAGGTGAGCATCCAGAAGTAGTACCTCCCCGGGGAGGGGTCTCTCTCGATGTAGTTATACGAGTACAGTATGCTCAGAAAACCTATGAGGGAAATCACGATCGAGAATATGAGAGACAAGCAGTCTAAGCTCAGCATGTTGCCAAAAATGGTCACGCCACTACGAATATTATAGCTTTGAGAAAACGGCAAAAGTACGAGGAGGGGGATGCTCGAGGAGAGAATGGGCAGCACCCTGATAATTTTGCTAAGCTTTGCAGGCAAAAAGAGGACGGCTAAGCCGATCATGGGTTGAAGCAAAATGCTAGCTATATATAGCTCAAACCACATTGACCTCACCCGCTAAATCTATAGAGATTTTGTGCGAGAGGAAGTTGGCGTTTATCCTGGGAACCTCCTTGAAGCCCGTGAATGTCTTCTTCCTGCCGCCTAGGCAGACGATAGTGAGGCTGTTTCCTGAGAGGACGAGCTGCACGACTTCCTCAAACTTCTCTTGCGTATTGTTGTAGGCAACCGTTACTTCGCTCTCACACATAAGCCTCACCTCCCCCGGATCAGGTATTTTGATATACTCTCGACGTCGCGCCAAAAAGCCGAGTTGCGGATATTCTCAACCCCCAAGCCGCTTTCCTCGTTCCTCTCAACTAGAGGATCGTAGTGGGCGACGAAGAAGGGAGGAATATCCGCAAAAACTCTGCCCAGCAGCTTCTCGACCGGCGAGTACTCCTTAACTTTATTCACGACGAGAATGTTCTCCTTCACGTCCAGCTCCTCACTCATCGAGAAGATCTTTCGGCAAGCGTCAAGGGATTTAATGGTCGGCTCAGCCACGCAGATGCCCGTGTCGAAGTACTCAGCTAGACCCCGGCCGAAGGCCTCTAGTCCAGCCTCGGAGTCAACGATGACGATGTCCCTCTGAGTTAAGAGCACGTGCCTCAGAAACACCTTCGCTAGCGCAATAGCGGGGCACATGCAGCCCTCCTTTGGCTCCTCGATCCCGCCTACAACCACGAGTTGCATATTCTCATTAACCTTGACGCCCAGCTTTTCGACGAGATCGTCAACCTTTGGCGTCAGTGAGAAGAATAATCCCCACCCATCCCCGGGGGCAGCGCCTGTTCTCTCCCGAATAAGCTCATCGTTCCTCGTTAAGGGTACGAGCTTCTCTGAAACCTCCCTCGGGAGCCCCAAGCTCTGGGCTAGGTTTGGGTACGAGTCGGCATCCAAAAGCGTAACACGATAGCCAAGGTCTGAGAGCTGGAAGCCGAGGGAAGCCGCAAGTGTCGTCTTTCCAGTCCCACCCTTCCCAGTCACTATTATGCGCATTCCGCTACACCACACTTTAAAAATATAAAAAATAATTTTTATTTTTTGCAACCAGCTACTTCTACAAAGGCCAGCCTAGTTTTCTCCTTTTCTCCCTGATCACGCTGATTATTGTCTCCGCGGCTTTTACGGGATCCGGCTCAACGTAGAACTTCCCGCCAAGGATTCCTTCTACGTCCTCCGTCAGTATCTTTGTAACCTTCTTGCTGCCCAAAACAGGCGGCACAACTCCGAGGTGAACGAAGACTCCGCTGGCAATGAAGTACGTTCCTATGGAGACAGCCTTCTCGCTCATCCACTCGGGAGCCGAGCCTGCTACTGGCAGGTCAGAGATATCTACGCCGAGGGCGTCTGCGAGTGCTGCAAGTGCTATGAGAATGCGGCTGCAGTCCACACAGCTACCCATGTGTAGGCAGGGCGGGATTCCTAGAGCTTTGCATACCTTCTTTAATCCTGGACCAGCCTTCTCAACCGCGTCCATGCTAAGGAGCCCGTGCGTTGCCGCCGCGTGAGCCCAGCAGCCCGTGCCTACCACTAGGATGTCGTTCGCGATCAGTTTCTCAGTTAGCGTGACGTGGCTATAATTCTGTTTCACCTTGACGTTATTGCAGCCAACTACACCCACTATGCCCTTTATGGTTCCGTCCTTTAGAGCGTTTATGAGCGGGTCTAGGGTGCCGCCAAGCGCCTTAAGTATTGCCTCGACGCTGAATCCAGCTATAGCCTTGGTAGCATGCTTGGGAATGTGCATGCGGTCCTTCCTCCTGTTGGGATAATTCTCGATTGCCACAGTTACTATCTTCCTGGCAATCTCATCCGCTTTGACGGGATCAAACTCTATGTGTATTGCTCCTGGGATCTTCATTTTCGGCTCTGTGGTTATCAGCTTTGTATGGTAGCACTCAGCGACGGAGACGAGGGCAGGCATTACACACTGGTAGTCAACCACCATTGCTTCAACGACGCCTGTGATTATCGCTAGCTCCTGTAGTAGCATATTGCCAATTGTGGGTATGCCTAGTCTCATGAGGACTTCGTTTCCTGTACAGCACATCCCGGCTACATTTACTCCCTTTGCACCGTACTTCTTTGCAAGCTCAGTCATTTCCGGGCTCATTGCTACCTCAGCTATCTTCATGGACAGAATAGGGTTGTGCCCATGCACCACGATGTTAACGTAGTCCTCCTTTAGGACGCCGAGGTTAATTGTGTACTCTATTGGCTTAGGTGTGCCGAAGAGGATATCGCTTAGTAGCGTAGCCATCATTGAGCCGCTCCACCCATCTGCTAAGCTTGTACGAACACCGTGAAGCAGGAGGTTCACTGGATCAGCGTCCACGCCCATGTGGGTCCTGTGCATGCACTCGTTGACTTCCCGGTCAATCGCCCTAGGCAAGACGCCCAACTTCCTCCATAGCTCTATCCTCCGCTTCGGCGCGTAGCCGAGTAGTACACGCAATGGCTCCTCGTCGGGCTTGCCGAACTCGTGGGATAGTATGTGGGAAACGTCCTTAGCTATTTCCAGATCGGTCCTGCCCTCCACCGGGACGCCCAGCGCCTTAGCCACGCTTCGAAGCTTTTCAGAGTCCTTTATTGAGTATGCCTTGGTCTTCTCGTTGGCTACGAGGTCGAAGACGTGCCAGATGTCGCGGGCGTGGTCACTGTGTGCAGCGGCACCAGCAGCGATCATGCGCAGGAGGTTCCGCGCAACGATCGTGTCCGCATCTGCGCCACACACGCCCCTCTTGGGTCCAATCCCGAAGGGATCGATACGGCAGGGTCCTTGAGCGCAGTTGCGGCAGCATATTCCCAGTAGACCAAAGCCGCACTGCGGCTGCTGCGCTAAGTACCTGTGCCAGGCAGTCTCAATCTTTTCCCTCTCCGCCTTCTCAATTAGTTCCTGGGCTGCAGGGTTTAGCGAGGCTTTCTCAGGGGGAATCCTTAACACGATTTTTTCCCCAGCCATCTTAAACCCACCCCACAGATTGGTACATCCCCCTCAAGGTGGCCGGGCTAACTAACTCTTTAGCTTCCTCACGGGGGGCTCTGGCGAAAACCGAGGCTACCCCCTCGGCGGCTAGTCTCTTCAACATCTCCCGAGCCTTCTCCGAGGCGACTGTGGACATAAGCTCCTCGAGTGTTCCAAACCGTAGCGCGGTGGTTGGGCAGGCTTCTACGCACGCGGGAAGTAGTCCTTGACGCACTCTGTCCACGCAGAAATCGCACTTAACCGCTATCTTCAGCTCTGGGTGTATCCTGATGGCGCCGAAGGGGCAGGCTTCCGCGCACATGAAGCACCCTATGCAGCGCTTATCGTCTATGAGTATGAATCCCTCAGGTGATTGGGATATCGCCTTTGTCGGGCAGACAGCCATGCACGGGGCGTCGGAGCAGTGCTGGCAGCGCATCGGCACTGTGTAGCCGTCAGCGAGTAGAACCCTTATGCGGGGTATTGGGGCGGGAATCTCCAGCGGTGCCAGATACGCGTCCTTCGACTTGGAGTGTTCAACGGCGCAGGCGTATTCGCACGATTTGCAGCCGGTGCAAAGCTCTGGTAGGATCAGTATTATTCTCTTCTCGACTTGCATTTAAGTCGTCTAGTATATCGTGGGAGAAGATTTATGGGTTACGAGATTTCCCCGTCTGAAACTCGTATCTTTAGCTGATGATATGTTAGTTGTAACTCGCCTTTATCCTTATTTTGCGACTTCCTCACTGATTTTAAAAATTATTTTTCTGTAGTTTTCAAGGATCTGTAAGCCCAGTTCGGATAGGAAGCTTCTTCCCTTAAGCCTTCCCCCTCTAGATGTTACTACGAGCTTCCTCCCCAACTTTTTCTCGACAGTGGCTATTCTCTCAACACAGGATGAGTATGGTAACCCCGTGCTCCTGCACGCCGCCTTCAGGGAGTTGAACGCTTGAATGGCCTCAAGCAGCTGGATTGTTTTCTGGTCGATTTCCACGCCTTTAACCCGCTCCCGCAGGACGACCTGTACCTCAGGCTCGAAGAAGAAGTCCTCTCCCGGCATTTTCTCAGGCATGTAGATGATTCTCCTCAGAGAATCCATGCTGATTTCTTCGATCTTCACCTTTGCCTCGCTCCTGGGATGCTTTGCCACCTCACCGCCCGGGGAGACGTACAGCGTCCCAGATAGCTGTAAGGGTCTGATGAGCAGAGTTGCTGGGTAGCCCTCAATGTATGCGCGGGCGAGTTTGTAGCCGTACCTAGTCCCGAACGGGAGCCCCACGCTTTCCCCGCCGACCCTTAACACGAAAACAATGGGGTCGAGCGAGCTGCTGTAGCTGTAGGGGGTTTCACCTATCAGCAGTCTAAGCCCCAGGTCTTTCACTTTGGGGAAAATCTCCTTGAAGGCCCTGTAGCTTGAGTAACTAAGCTGTGAGATAAACCAGACCCCCAATGCTGCGTCTGTGCGGGATAGGGTTTTGCGCAGATCTTCCACTGGAACCGCTGAGTCCTGTGACGCGATCAGCAGGATGTCAGAGGCTAGGTCCTGGGAGAGTATTTTCCCGGGCTCGCACATGCCTCCTACTTCACCCATGGGGAGCATCAAGGAAATCCTCCTCGCCTTGTCTCTGAGCTTTTCCAGAATGAGGTCTGTATCCCTCCTCTTAAGCCAGCTGCTGCACGAGACGACTAGGTTATCGACAGATTCTATTTTCTCCATTAGGCTCTGCAGGGACTGAGGACTCAGTGATGCTTCGGAGCTGTGCTTGAATGGGCAGAGGGGGCAGGAGTATTGGCATTCGGACGCTACGGATACTATTAGCGTTTTGAGCATTGCCTATCTACTCGAAGAATACTTCAAACCCGCAGAAGGAGTACCCTGTGCCGAAGCAGTACTTCTCACGTACGTTGCAAGGACCGTAGAGCTTTGCCAGAATGCCTTGGAGAACGCCTGCTTCAAAGTCGCAAAGGGTTCTGTTGATGTTGGGGGCGCCATAGCAGCTGATGCACTCATAAATGTTGAGCTTCATATAGTTTAGTTTTTCCTTTATTATGTCCAAGAGTCCAACTCGGTACAGAGCTAGTGCCAGGGGGGCCTCGTCTAGGCTCTTCACCACCCCGCTCTCCACCATCTTGCGTCCCAAGTCGTAGCCGGCTCTACGCATGATGACCACTTTAGATGAAAAATTATTGCTTAAAGAGCTGTACTCGATAGAGCGGAAGATATTCACGTAGAAAGCGTCTGACTCGTCGAGTAATGAGAAGAAGGGTCTCTTCGCAACGAAGAAATCCTCGACCCTTATCTGCTTATGTGGTGGTCTGGGAGGTTGGGGGAGCTGCACCTCCTCAAAGTACTTCTTACGCCAGTAAAGCACTGATTCCTCAAGCTTTGACGAAACCTCCTCCCTCCTACCCAGCAGGGGAGCATTAAACATAATTAATACTTAATACTTTTTGTGGGCAATCTTAAAAACCTTTGCCTCTAGACTACGGCGTTTTCAGCCCTTGCTTATTTTCACGGGCAACGAGAACAGTGAATAACCGTCATCCCCGACCCTATAGGCCGCTGTATCGAATCTGCCTGAGCCATACCCCACAATCAGCCAGACTTCCCCTGGGCACTCAAGCATCCTGTGCCTGTCAGAGGGCGAGGGTAGCGGGTCTCCGTCCGGGTGGCTGTGGTACAGGCCGATGTACTCGAGGCCGAGTCTCCCGGCGTGAAGTATCCTC
>Ga0080004_1126526_pt1 | contig 10722 bp, 9 predicted proteins | sample WasSprMetagenome_FD_69207 | JGI IMG/M metagenome (GOLD analysis project Ga0080004, IMG submission 69207) | Sulfidic aquatic microbial communities from Washburn Spring, Yellowstone National Park, USA - WS (SPADES assembly) (version 2) | ecosystem: Environmental > Aquatic > Thermal springs > Hot...
CCATTCTCCAATAACATCTTCTACAAGCAAGCCTCTTGAAGTCTCCTTAACCATCTCCTCCAAACTCGAGTCTCCAGGCTCAAGCTTCAGGTTGGATGGTGTCGTCTGCGGAGGTGTCCAATATCCTCCTCTCGCAGCATTCCCTGTGCTCCTGACATTATCCTTTAACGAAGTGTAGGTGTCGTAAAGGTAGTTTTTAAGTAAACCCCCTTCTATAATATGAGTCTTCTGTGTAGGATGCCCTTCGTCGTCGAAGGGTCTTGTTCTCACCCCACCATACATTATCCCGTCATCGACTAAATTGATCTCATCACATGCTATCACCTTTCCAAGCTTACCTGCCAATGGTGACCTCTTCTTCTGAACCCATTCCGCTGTTATTGGACCGCTTAACATTGTACCCAATATGCTTGCGAAGACATCGTTTCTAAAAATTACAGGCATCCTACAGCTTTCTATCGGCTTCGCCTTCAAAAACTTTAAAGCCTTTTCAGCAGCCTTTGAAGCAAGCTCTTCCAATTTAACGTCCCTCCAAAACCTTGTTTCAGCATGGTCGCTTCCTATACTCTTCCCCAACCCGTCTTCAGCCTTAGCCCTAACCCACGCGCTTACAGCCGACTCTATCCTCTCAAACTCTCCACCATAGCAGTTGGCTACAGCTGTTCTTGTTGTCGATATAGCCAGCAGCCCCCTTGTAGGCTTAACCCTTGAATCGTATTCTCTAATCCTTTTTATGGCCGTGTAAACTTTTTCAGCAACATTGCCATAGTCTATATCTTCCACACTCTTATCATAGTATCCTAATGCATTCGATTTACCGAAGCTCATGTTAAAGTGTCTCCATTCAAGGTCTTCTGGCATAGCCTTAGCGATCTTAACAACCTTTTCAGCTGCTCCACCGATTTCCTCCCAGCTAATGTTTGATGTAGAATATGATGCAACCTTCTTTCCCAATGCAGCCCTTAAACCTAAGCCGCTCGATTCAGTAACCTTAAAGCATTCAATCCTGTCATCAAACTCTATCCACAAAACTTTCTCGCTCTGAAAGTATGCTTCAGCCTCAGAAGCTCCAAGTTCTATAACCCTCTTAACAGCCTTCTCAGCCAAGCTCATAACTATCTTCCTCCAACAGTCATCTTTCGGACCCTAACATGAGGTCCCCCGAAACCAACTCTAACCGTTTGCCCCATCTTACCGCATCCTCCGAAAACGTTTGTTCTAATAGCTAAATCCTTTCCAACAGCATCTATAGTCTTTAGTGTGTCAAGTATTAGCCCGCTTACAACAACCCCTCTAACCGTTTCAGCCAACCTGCCTCCCCTAATAACCTTTGATGGGCCTACACTAAACGTGAACGTTCCCATTCCAACATCAACCTGTCCTCCTGTCGCACCCTTTCCACTCACATATATTCCATAATCTATATCCTCCAAAAGTTCATCAAAACTGTAGTCTCTGGGTAGCATGAAATAGTTTGTTTGCCTGACGATAGGCACATTTTCGAAGTCCTGCGCCCTACCGTTACCTGTAGGCTCTACACCAAACTTTGAAGAGGAAAAGATATCATGCAAGAAGCCCTTTAGAACACCATCTTCCACCACCACAGTCCTCTTTTTAGCAGTCCCTTCGTCGTCGAATGGGTAAAAGTATCCGTTTTCAACAACGCCATCGTCAACGATCGTAACCTTATCGCTTGCAATCTTCTCACCTATCCTGCCATAAAGTACTGACTCCTGGGTTGAAACAAGGTCGCCTTCTGAAGCGTGCCCGAAAGCCTCATGCAGTAGAAGTCCGATAACGTCAGGGTCGACTACAACAGGATATGTTCCAGCCGCCGGAGTCCCACTTTCTGAAGCCTCAATAGCAAGCCTAGAAAGGTCTGAGGCAAAAGTGTTCCAGTCCCCTGACCTTATGAACTCGAATCCAGCGCATCTTGAATCAGAATATCCAACCCTCTCCATCGTCTCATAAGATTTTGCAACACTCTCTTGCCCCAATCCGGACATAACAGTTTCAACCTTAACCTTCGCACCATAGGTTGACATGAAGAGTCTAGAATCCTTTGAAAACCCTAACCTTGTTATCGCATTCTTTATCCTATCGTCAGAGAAGGCTGCCTTGTTAGCGTCCAACGCTAAAGAAATCTTCTCTTCAGCTGAAACATTCGCTGGGTCGATAAGAAAATTTGACTTAACCTCCACCCTATTGGATTCAAAATCAAACTTTATCTTCTCCCCACAACCTAAAGCTTTAGCTGCCTTCATAGCATTATCAAGCGCCTTCACAAAACTATCACGGGACAAGCTTGTTGTCGAAGAATATCCCACCGCACCGTCAACAAAAACTCTCACACCCACTCCAGAAAATTTTCTCGAAGAATACGATTTCAAAACCCTGTTCTCCACCAAAATATTCTCATAACAATATTCCTGGTACCTTAAATCAGCGTACTCTGCACCAGCCTCCTCAGCCTTCTTTAAAACATGTTCGAAATCTGCTTCCAGATACAAAACTCACCATCACTTTATTTATCTGCCAACTAATGGAAAATATTTAATTTTTTCCCCAACTTTAACAATGTCGGCGGGAAGCCCCTTGCGAAAGGTTTATATCTGTTCTACCACTACGAAACTACGTGGCAGTAGTTTGTGAATAAGACAGCGGAGTATATCAAAAGACACCGAGAAGTAGTCAATGAATTAGCCAAAGAGCTTGATGGGGTAGTGTTTACAAAAGCTCCGTTCGATATTATAGATAAGAAACTAAGATTTTTTGAAGTGAAAGTTGTTAGACCTCTTACTGGCAAACATTCTGCTGAATGTCGTTTGAATATAAGCGAGAATGAAGTCAAATTTGGTGAAATAGTTGGAGATAAATTAATCTACGTTATTATCTTCAAAGGGGAGAAGTACATAATTCCTTTTAATGAGTTAATGTCCAGAATAAAATCCGTCAAACCATTCAAAGGCACTTTACCTGGAACGATAAGCAATGTTTTTCGACCATGCTTGAGTAAAAAGTTTCTCGCAAAATACAAAGTTTAAAAAGATAGGAGGGGTAGTTCACCAAATTCTGCTAGACCTTCTGCGACATAGGCTTCAAAAGTTAAATCGTAACCATATTCTCTAGAATATACTGTAGCATGAAACTTTATAATTTCTCCAACATCTCCTGGCCTAAGCTCGCTTCTAACCTCCAAACCCAATTTTTTGCACCAGCTTTCTTGCTTACGCTAAAAAGTTCTATAAAAAATTTGTGAACAATATTCCAATAATATTTTATTAAAAAATATAAAATTCTCTTCCACGTATCTGGAGGCTATGCCCTATTGTAGAATGTGCGGTTCTGGAACTGTAGTAGTATATATTCCATACGCTAAACTTTACCTTTGCCAAAAATGTTTTCTAGAATTTTATGTGAAAAGGGTTAAGAGGACTGTTGAAGAGTTCAAAATGTTTGGGGAAGATGATGTTGTAGGTGTAGCCGTCTCAGGGGGAAAGGATAGTGCTGCCCTACTCCATTCACTACATAATGCTTTCCCAAAACTTGAGCTTAAAGCATTACACCTTAACCTTGGAATTCCAGAATACTCTGAACACTGTGAATCGAAAGTCAAAATTTTAACAAAATCCTTGGACATAGAGCTTCAGACATTTGATATCAGAAAAAGGCTTGGTTTAACAGTTGAAGACTTCAAGAAAACAAAGTTCAAAAGAAAAATATGCTCCGTATGCGGGACAATAAAACGCCATATATTCGAGGAAATGGCTAAGGAAGCTCAAGTAAAGGTTCTGGCCACAGGGCATAACCTAGACGACGTTACAAGTGTAATGCTAAACACATTCTTGAACGGGCAGTGGACTCAGCTTACGAGAATAAAGCCCATCCTACAACCGCTAGCGGAAGGTATGGCCTACAAGGTTAAGCCACTAATACGTACTCCAGAAAACGAAAACCTACTCTACTGCCTATACGCTGAAATTCCAATAAGAACACTAGGCTGCCCACATTCAGACACTACAGGAATAAAAAAGTATACAAAGATCCTGGAAAAGTTTTCTGAAGAAAACCCTAACATCAAGCACCTGATACTAAACCGTTTCCTAGAACTTATACCATTGATTGAAGAAAAATTTCCAAAACCGTCTCTAACAAGGTGTAGAATATGCAACTTCCCCTCATCAAGCGAAGTCTGCGCATACTGTAAAAGGATATCCCTGGTTAAAGACCCATCTAGCATCAAAAATAACATAGTAAAAAACTCTTAAAAAAATAAAAATTTTAATAAAAACTGTTAAAGAAATTTTAGCAAAATATCTTAAGAAAGAGCACATAATATGCAAACAAAATTGGAGAAAAATTTAGAACAGAAACAATATTATAAAACAAAAGCATTATTTGAACAAATTTTAACAAAATACCAATTTTAAACTTTTTAAAAATTAAAGTTTAAATATACACTATATCCTAATATAATTCCATGACATCTGCTCAAACAGATGTTAAAGGTTCTGACGACCCACAGTGGGAAATTAAACCAATGCCAGACCCGCCACCAGTAACACTCAGAGGGATAATAAAATGGTGTGGTCCTGCCGTGATCTTAGGAACCCTTTCAGTAGGAGGTTTCGAAGCCTATCACGCTGGATACGTTAGCGCCCAACAGTTAACAGGAATATTCTGGCTATACCTTGTCTCAAGCTTTGCACAACTCTTCCTAAACAACGAGATAGCGAGGTACGGTATCGCCACCGGAGAAACGGTTATGCAAGGCTTCTACAAGCTTAAGCCAAGAAGGTTCTGGACATGGTTCACAGCAATATTCGTATTCATACAGCAGGCTTGGCCCGCCTGGATCGGTGGTGCAGCAGCAGGGGCAGCTGCACTAATGGGCTTCGGAACATGGGAGCAATGGGCCGTTGTCGCACTAGCTCTCGTCTTCCTACTATTCGCTGCAAGCCCCTTCGTCTACAAGACCCTAGAATACATCATGTACGCCTGCTTCATAATCGCTAACGTCGGTATAACAATATTCACTATACTCATGGCTCCCCCTCAAGCCTTCGCTAAAGTTGCTATGGACTGGCTAAGCTTCGGTCTCATACCTGCTGGTATAAGTATCGCGGCTATAGGGCCATTCTTAAACCAGCCTGCTGGAGGCTTCTGGAACTTCTGGCACACCTACTGGGTTAGGGAAAGAGGTATGGGTATGTCAGCTTACATGGGCCATGTTACCGGATTGGCCTGGAAGCCTGAAGAAATAAGGCGTTCAGGCTACATCTTTGACACAAACGACCCTAAGGAGCTTAAGAAGTTCAGCCAGTGGATGAAACTAAACGGTTGGACAATGGTACTCTTCTTCATTATCTTGGGCGGCATATGGTTCACTTACGTAGTTAGTGTTGCAGGATACACTGCCGCCGCATACTACGGTCTAAAGGTTCCATCAGGATGGAAGATTGCTGTTGTCATAGCTGAAATATTCGGCAAGGTTTGGGGTCCAATAGCGTACTCTCTATTTGGAATAGTGATCGTGGCCTCACTCTTTGACAGCCAGTTCTCGGTCTACGATGGTATCGCAAGACAGTGGGCTGACACACTATACCTTGAGCTTCCTGAACAGACTGGGAAGAGACCATACCGTTTCTGGTACTTTGTCATGTTAGCCATCGTTGTAGTATGGGGTATTATGGCTATACCCTTGGGCACACCCTACGCAATTTGGCTTGCAGTAAACTGGCTGGGCAACCTTGCTCACGCCTATGTGACATTAGGTGTAACGTACATGAATTATAAGCTTCTTCCAAAGCCTATTAGGCCCAAATGGTATCATCTTCTGGTAAACATTGTTTGGTCTATAGTCTGTATAGCATACTTTATAATATGGACCGTGTATCAGCCGCCATGGGCTTCATAGCCCAACCCCACCTTTTATTTTAAAAAGGCTCTTAATAAAAAATTTTCTAAAAAAGTTTTTTAATGAACTTTATTATTCTAGTATCTTCTGTATCCCCTGTAACTTCTTCTTTTAAACGGTTGCTCGTAAGTCTTTTCTGAAAGGTTGTTTTCTGTATTCACTTCCCCTTCGAAGGGCTGTGTCTTATCAATCTTGCCGAACCTTCCAATATTCAATCTCATATTACCTCTGTAGAGGCTTACGTAGCCGTTTTCAACCCTCACAGTCTCTCCCACATTCGCTTTCTCAATATTGTTGTCCCAGAGCGTTAGTATGATGCATCCTGTATCATCTCCAACTAGTGCGTCACATACTTGATGCGCCATACCATCCTTTCCAGAAGTCACGTTTCTTGAATCACTTTTTGAAATAACCTTTGCTGTCACATTCACTGCCTTAGACGAGAGTGTTAGTTGACCTACCTTTGACTCGACAGGTTTTCTTTCTCCATAAAATTTTTCAGACAAAATTCTACACCATCTTTATGGCCTATACTCTAAAGCAGCCCCTTTTAAGTCTTTTGGAAACAATTTTTGCTACAAAAAATTTTAAAATAGCGTTTGCAACATAAAATATCATGTCCGAAAATATTGTAAGGATAGTGGACTATAAGAAGCCGAACCTTAAGGGTAGCGTTATAATAGACGGTATTCCAATGGTAAGCCTGTCCAGCGCCATAGCCGCAAACTATCTCGTATCATTCTTAAACCTTGACCAGGTTGCAGCAATAGACTCTACACTATTCCCTCCTGTCAGCATGATCTACGCTGGCAAGCCAAAGTGTCCTGCAAGAGTTTATGCAAGCGAAAAGCTTAAGGTCGCAGTCTTCCTTTCAGAGTTTGTCATACCACTAAAGTTGAGCAGGCCTCTTGCAAGGGCTATGCTCGACTGGTGTAAAACGAGAGGATGCAGTCACATCATAACCTTGCTAGCACTACCACTAGAGGGTGTTGAAAGAAAAGTTATGCCTGAAGAAGTTTTTGGCATAGGAAGCACAGACGAGATGAGAGAAAAGCTTTCTGAAGCCGGTGTCAGGCAGTTGGACTACGGTGTAATAACAGGCTTGTCCGCGATACTCTTAAATGAAGGTAGGCTCGAAAATTTTGATGTCATAACACTAGTTACACCCTTATACAGTCAAGCTGAAGAATATAGGGCTGCTGCAAAACTTCTTGAGACGGTGAACAAGCTTGTTCCAAGACTGGGAATCGATTTAACAGAACTTTTTGAAGAAGCTAAAAAATATGAGTCCATGATAAAAACCTTGAGAGAACAGTCTAAGTCAGTCCAGCCTAAATCTCCAGAACTTTACATCTGAACCTAGACAAGAAGGGTTCTAGCGTAAGCTATAAAAAAATTTTAAAGTTTTTATTTAAGCCATGACATTAATATTGTAGCGATGAAGAAATTCAGTGACTATGAGTCTTCGATGATTAGCCATTCATGCCCTGAGCCAATATAACCCTATTACATGACGGGGGGAAATCGTTTACTAAATTTGGTGAAGCAGATTGGCTGACATAATGTTTTTTGCTACAACACCAACTGGCATCGAAGACCTTGCCTCATCAGAGGTTGAAATGCTTTTGAATGTAAAATGTTTTCCAGACATTGGAAAGGTCTTCTTCCAATCCAACCTCGAAGCAATATACATTCTAAACCTCTGCTCCTCCACGCTAAACAAGGTTATGGTCTGTCTCCATAGATCGTATTTCGAAAACCTTAACCAAATATACTATCTTGTAAAGCAGGTTGACTTTTCCCAATACATTTTACCCAATCAATCTTTCGCTGTTGAAAGCGAACGTTATGGAGTGCACGACTTCACCAGCGTTGACGTTTCAAGGGTTGTGGGTCAAGCTGTAATCGACTCCTACCTTTCAAGTAAAGGTGTCAGGCTAAAGGTTAACCTCAGCTCCCCTGACATAACCTTCTTCTCTCTAGTTAGAAACAATGAGTTCATTTTAGGCCTAAACACGTCCGGCGAATCTCTTCACAAAAGAAACTATAGGGTCTACGAACATCCTGCAGCCTTAAAGCCTACAATAGCCTCCGCAATGCTCATGATTGCTGGATGGGATTACAATAAACCTCTGATCGACCCAATGTGTGGGAGTGCAACAATCCCTATTGAAGCAGCCTTTAAGGCTAGACGTCTTCCACCAAACTATCTAAGGAAAGATTATGCATTCTATAAGATGGGCTTCCTCGATCTCCAGGATTTTGAAAATTTAAGGGAAAGGCTTCTAAGCAAAGCAAACAGAAACGTTTACAGTATTTTTGGAATGGAAAAGTATGAACGACACCTTAGAGGTGCTACAATGAACTGTTCAAATGCTGGTGTAGGTGACACGGTTTTCCTTAAGCTAGGTGACGCTACACGCTCTGAAACTTATCCAAGTGAACCTTTTGACACGATAATAGTTAATCCACCATATGGTGTCAGAATGATCCCGGAAGGTGGTATGAAAAGGTTCTATAAACTATTTTTGAAGGCTTTAAGAGAACGTTTTTCAGGTTCAAAACTCGTCCTAATCACGGCAGCGTTCAGAAGGTTCCTTGAGGCTGTAGAAGAAGTTGGTGTAAAAGTTTTGGAGGAAAGAAATGTTTTACACGGGAGCTTGAACGCGAAAATCTTTAAATGTGAAATATAATATCATTTTATGCATGGACGCGCTTGTTACAGGAGGAGCAGGCTTTATAGGAAGCCACATCGTTGACAAAATAATAGAACAGTTTGAAAATGTTACAGTTTTAGACAATCTTTCATCAGGCCGGACCGAGAACATTAGACAGCATCTTGGCAAAAGATACTTTTCACTTGTAAAGGCTGACCTAAAATTTTCTGACACAGATTGGGTAAAATTTTTCAAGGTTGACACAGTATTCCATTACGCAGCAAACCCTGAAGTAAGAGTAAGTGTTCTTGACCCAAGAACACATTTTGAAGAAAATCTTCTAGCAACATTCAATGTGCTTGAAGCCTGCAGGAGAAATGATGTATCATGTATTGTATTTGCAAGCACGAGCACAGTTTATGGGGACGCGAAAATAATACCTACACCAGAACAATATTATCCACTCGAACCAATATCAGTATATGGATGCTGCAAGCTAGCCTGCGAAAACCTATTAAAAACTTACTCGACACTCTATGGTATAAGGGCTCTCATACTAAGGTATGCGAACGTAATAGGGCCTAGAAGCGCACATGGTGTAATATTCGATTTCATAAATAAGCTTAAAAGAAACTCTAAAACTCTTGAAATCCTAGGGGATGGAAAACAGAGGAAAAGCTACATGCACGTGAATGATGCTGTAGACGCTACAATACACCTTTACAAAAACTTCAAATCATCAAATAGCTATCATGAGGTATATAATGTTGGAAACGAGGACTGGATAACAGTCAAAGACATTGCAGACATAATTGTAAAAGAAATGGGTTTATCGGATGTAGAATATCAATTTTTGCCTGCAACAGCGGATGGCAGAGGATGGTTAGGTGACGTAAAGTTTATGCTACTAGACATTTCAAAGCTAAAGTCTACCGGTTGGAAGCCTACAATGAATTCTGAACAGGCTGTAAAAAATACTGTAAAACTTTTTCTAAAAAATGATTACACAAATTCAGCTCCCTAATTCTAAACAATGTTTACTATTTCGTAAAACTTTTTCTGGCCCAAAGTGCTACGTTAACGAGGCTTATCATAACTGGAACCTCTATAAGCGGCCCTATTACTGTGGCAAAAGCCTCTTTTGAGGTTATCCCGAACACTGCTACTGCAACTGCTATAGCAAGTTCAAAGTTGTTGCTTGCAGCCGTAAAGGACAATGTTGTCGTCCTCCTATAGTCCAGCCTCAAAAAATAGCCTAGAATGAATGATACAGCAAACATTATCGTAAAGTATGAGATTAGTGGCAATGATATTATTGCAACGTCTAAAGGTGTTTTCACAATATACTCTCCCTTCAGAGAAAACATTACGACAATAGTGAAAAGTAGTGCGAAAAGTGATGTTGGCCCTATCTTCTGCAAGAACACGTTTTCATACCATTCCCTGCCCCTTGTTTTGAGGAAATAGAATCTTGTTAAAACCCCTCCAAAAAAGGGTATACCCAAGTATATTAGAACAGACTGAGCTATCTCATAAAATGAAATTTGAACAACTGCACCCTGTCCAGAGATCCATGCGCTTACGACCGTAATGTAAAAGTACGCTAAAATAGAATAGAACATTATCTGAAATATAGAATTTAATGCAACCAATATTGCAGCCCACTCATTATCACCCTTCGCCAAATCGTTCCATACAATAACCATCGCTATACATCTTGCAAGGCCGACCAAAATTATACCATTCCTGTATTCTGGAAAATCGGCCAAAAAGATCCATGCTAAAGCGAACATCAGTGCTGGACCAACTATCCAGTTAAGGAGCAATGATAATGTAACAACTGTTTTAGAGCCTGGTGCTCTAACAATTTCCCTTAACTCCTCATACTTGACCTTCGCTAGTGGAGGGTACATCATCCAAATAAGACCCAAGGCTATTGGAATAGAGGTTGTTCCAATACTGGCTGCGCTCAAATATGTTGAAATTTGTGGAAAGACATACCCTAACCCTACGCCCTAGTTAGCGGTTCCAAAATAGTTAAATAGGCGTAAACCATAAACTTTTACGAGTAAAAAAGCGCGGACTGTCGGATGATGCGGAAAGCCTTCAGATGGAGGGGCTTTCTCCATATAAATGACCCCAGGCTGG
>Ga0080004_1227921_pt1 | contig 10722 bp, 12 predicted proteins | sample WasSprMetagenome_FD_69207 | JGI IMG/M metagenome (GOLD analysis project Ga0080004, IMG submission 69207) | Sulfidic aquatic microbial communities from Washburn Spring, Yellowstone National Park, USA - WS (SPADES assembly) (version 2) | ecosystem: Environmental > Aquatic > Thermal springs > Hot...
CTCAGTGAGGCACGACTTCCTGAGAACCCAAAGGCAGAAATTTCCTCCCTCCACCCTTTCCCCTGAAACCATCAAGAAAGAGAAGGAGAGGGGGAAAGAGGTGTTCCGGGAAGTCTATAACACCATCCCGGTGATGCGGAAAGCAGTGAGTACTCTCCGTATGACCCTCAAGGTGGTACGGTCACAGAGGGATTACACCCCCGGAGCAGGGCCTGACCACTTCCTTACGTCCTCCGGGTATTCCTCCTCATGAACTCGAGGACCTCTTCCTTGCTCCTCACACCCTTTGTGGTCCCGATTTCCATGATGCAGTGAGCGGCGACGGCGTTGGCGAACCGGGCGCATTCGGGGATGCTGAAACCGGAGAGGAGACCCGCAATGAATCCGGCGCAGAAGGCATCTCCGGCTCCCGAGGTATCCACCACCCGCTCAATCCGGTAAGCGGGGACATGGAGGGCCACTTCCCCGTTACCTGACCGCACGTAACAGCCCTGTTCCCCAAGCTTGATGACCACGTTGCCCACGCCCTGAGCGAGGAAGAACCTTGCCATATCCTCCGGGTTCTCTTTCCCGCTGAGCTCCCTTGCCTCCTCGAAGCTGGGCATGAACCAGTCGAGGTAGGGGAGGGAGGGCCCGATGCTTTTGAGCCACCGGCCACTTGAGTCCCAGGCGGTGTCCATGCACACCATGACCCCTGATTCCCGGGCTTCCCGGGACAGACGGGCGGCACCTTCACCGTCAAAGGAAGGCATGAGGAGCGCCCCTGCGATGAAGAGGACTTTTGCGGAGGTTACCAGACCCCTGTCGACGTCCTCATAGGTCAACCTGGCATTTGCGCCGAGGAGGTGGAGGATGGAGCGTTCCCCGGTCTCGTCGATGAGGACCACCGATGCCGAGGTGGATGTGGAGGGGTCGACCCGCAGGCCCCGGGTATCGACCCCTGCGTCCTGCAGGGTACTGCGGAGGTACCGTCCGAATCCATCGTTTCCGACCTTCGTGATGATGGCAGTGGAGACGCCGAGTTTGGCAAGGTCGATGGCGGCGTTGAGGGCACATCCCCCTGCCTGGAGGGTGAGTTCTTCGACGAGGTCGAGTTTCCCCCGCTCGGGGAACCTCGAGATGGGTTTCACGAGAACGTCGGCACAGGAGATGCCCACACAGGTCACGTCGGGCATTTTTTCAGCTCCTCTCTATGGATTTCTCCTCTGCATTATTTATAATACATTCCAGGGGGCAAAGAACATGGACCAGAGGTCAAGAGTTCTCAAAATGTACGAGATGATGTACCTCATCCGGAAGTGCGAAGAGAAAATCAACGAACTCTTCCTCCAGGGGATCCTGCCCGGGACCATTCACCAGTACATCGGGCAGGAAGCCTGTGCGGTGGGGGTGCTCTTCGACCTGCGGAAAGAGGACTATGTGGTCTCAACTCACCGGCCAGTGGGCCATGCCCTGGCCAAAGGTGTTCCCCTTCGTGCCGTTATGGCTGAGATGTTCGGGAAGGCTACCGGGTGCTGTAAGGGAAAGGGCGGTTCCATGCACCTCGGGGACATGGAGGTTGGGATGCCTCCGGCGATTGCCATTGTGGGAGCGGGGCTTCCCATCGCGGTGGGGATAGGGCTTGCCTGCAAGATGCGGGGAAGCGACAATGTGGTGGTCTGCTTTTTCGGCGATGGGGCGAGCAATGAGGGAGCCTTTCATGAGGCTTTGAATGGCGCCGCACTGTGGAACCTCCCGGTGGTTTTCGTCTGCGAGAACAACCTCTACGCTGCCTCAACTCGGGTGGACAAAGCGATGAAGGTCGAGAATATCGCCGATCGGGCCGTAGCGTACGGTATGCCCGGCCGGGTGGTAGACGGAATGGATGTCCTTAAGGTCAACGAGGAGGCCCGGGTGGCTATCGAGCGGGCCCGAAAAGGTGAGGGGCCGACGCTCCTTGAACTCAAGACCTACCGTTTCTGCGGCCATTCCAGGACCGACCCCTGCCGGTACCGGAACAGGAAGGAGGAGGAGTACTGGCTGAGCCGGGACCCCGTGAAACTCCTTGCCGAGTACATCCTCCGTGAAGGCCTTGCACGGGAGGAGGAGCTCGCAGACATCGAGGCCCGGGTGCTCAGAAGTATTGAGGAGAGCGTAGAGTACGCCCTCTCGTCCCCGGACCCGGAACCCGAGGATGCTCTGCGGGACGTTTTCTACGGAGAGTGAGCCATATGCCCAGAATGACCATAGCCGAAGCCATACGGCAGGCAATACGGGAGGAAATGCGGCGGGACCCCACGGTCTTCTGCATCGGTGAGGACATCGGGATTGAAGGGGGATTTGGGGGGCCGTTCACGGTTACCCTCGGACTGGCAGAGGAGTTCGGGCACGACCGCATTCTCGATACCCCGGTTTCGGAAATCCTCATCGCAGGAGCAGCCATCGGGGCCGCCATAGCAGGTATGCGGCCCATTGCGGAGGTCCAGTACGCCGACTTCATCTTCTGCATGATGGACCAGATTGTGAACGAGGCGACCAAAATGACCTATATGTCCGGGGGAACGGTGAAGGTGCCCATGGTCATCCGGGCTCCGGTGGGAGCCACCGGACGAGGTGCCCAGCATGCCCAGAGCATCGAGGGATTCTTCACCCATGTCCCCGGGCTCAAGGTCATATGCCCGGCGACGCCCTACGATGCCAAGGGCCTCCTCAAGACGGCGATACGGGACGACAACCCCGTCCTCGTCCTTGAGCACAAGCTCCTCTACGGGAGCAAGGGGGCAAGGTCCGAGCGGGCCGCCCTGAGCCTAGTTGAGGAAGTTCCTGAGGAGGAATACTTCATCCCCTTCGGGAAGGCCGTGGTGTGCAGAGAGGGCAGAGATATCACCGTGGTGGCAAACCTCCTCATGCTCTACCGGGCGCTTGAGGCGGCAGAAATCCTCGAAAAGGAGGGCATAAGCCTTGAGGTCATCGACCCCCGGACGCTCGTCCCCTTTGACTACGAGACGGTCATCGCCTCGGTGGCCAAAACGTCGCGGCTCATGATTGTGGAGGAGGACACGAGGAGGAACGGCTGGGGAGCCGAAGTGGCTGCTCAGGTAACCGAGGATGCCTTCTACTACCTCGATGCTCCGGTGAAGCGGGTGGCCACCTACGATGTCCCCATCCCCTTCTCCCCGGTCATGGAACGGTACGTCATTCCCTCCGTGGAGAGGATTGTGGAAGAGGCAAGAAGGCTCATGAGTTCCTGAGGGGAGACGGTGGCATGCCTCTTGTGTCCATGCAGGAGATTGTCCAGGATGCCTGGAGGAAACGGTATGCAGTAGGGTACTTTGAGTGCTGGAACCTGGAGTCTGCCCTCGCCGTCGTCGACGCGGCGGAACGGATGCGTTCCCCAGTCATCATAGGCTTCAGCGGCAGGTTCCTGGCGTCAGAGGGGAGGGTGGTTCGGGAGAGCATTGCCGTCTATGGGGCTCTGGGGAGGGCCGTTGCCTGTGAGGCCCGGGTGCCTGTGGGCCTTCTCCTCAACGAATGCGAGGATGTCTCCACGGTGCTCCAGGGCGTAAAGGCCGGCTTTAACGGGGTGATGTACTCGAAGGAGGGACTTTCACCCGAGGAAGAAATCGCCGTGCTCAGGTACATCACCGGTGTGGCCCGCCACTTCGGGGTGTATGTGGAGGGGGAGGTGGGCCGGTTGCCCACGGCAGAGCGGGGCAGGGGCATCGTGCAGCCCGGGAAGCTCAGCGACCCTGGGGAGGCTGCCAGATTTGTCCAGGAAACCGGGGTGGATGCCCTCTCGGTCTCGGTGGGGAACGTCCACATCCTTGAGGAGGGTAAGGCCCACCTGGACCACGAGCTCATAGCCTCCCTTGCGGGCGCTGCGGGTGTTCCCCTTGTCCTCCACGGCGGGACCGGAATCGATGAGGAAGATATCAAGAAGGCCGTGGAGCTCGGGGTCAGCAAGGTCAACGTGGGGACAGCCCTCAAGAGGGCTTTCCTGAGGTCCCTTGCGGATTCCCTCGGAAGCGCCGACATCGAGCGGGACGATGCCCATGACCTCCTCGGCAGGGGTGGGGAGAAGGATGTCCTCGCCCGGGCGAGGGTGCGTCTCGCCCGGGAGGTGGCCAGGTTCATCGAGATTTTTGGGAGTGCTGGAAGGGCACAGTGAGGTGAGAACGTGGTCACTGCGGTGGTCATGCCCCCGGCAGGGCAAATCAGCGATGAGCTCCGTATTGTGAAGTGGCGTAAGAAGGTCGGGGAGGACGTCAGAAAGGGCGAGACCCTTTTTGAGGTTGCGACCGACAAGGCGGTCATGGAAATCGAAAGTTACCGGGATGGCGTGCTCCTTGCCGTCCTCCACGGGGAGGGCGATGTAGTCCGGGTCGGTGAAGTCGTGGCCTACATCGGGGAAAGAGGAGAGCAGCCCCCGGATGAGGCAGGGAAGGGGGAGAAAGTCTTTTCTGCTGCCCGGGTGGAAGAGAAGCCTACCACCCCTTTAGGAGAGAAATCCCTGCCGGTGGAGGGCAGGCGGAAAGGCCCCCTTGCTTCTCCCCTGGCGAAAAGGCTTGCGCAGGAACACCGGGTGAACCTTGAGGACGTTGCCCGGGCGCTGGCCAAAGACGTCATCAAAAAAGAGGATGTTGTGAAGTTCCTCGAGGGTTCGGAGTGGTACTTTGTCGACCTCTCCCCGGTGCGGCAGGCCATAGCGAGGAAGGTGGCAGAAAGCGTCCGCACCATCCCTCACTACGCCATCTCCGTGGACGTGGACATGTCGGCCTGCGTTGCCCTGAGGGACCGCCTGAAGGGGAGTGCGGAGACCTTGGGAGCCCACGTCTCCTACAGCGACATCATCATGAAGTGCGCCGCAAGGGCCGTGGAATCGTACCCGCTCGTCAACGCCACCTTTGAGGGTGAGAAGGCAAGGGTCTACCGGAGCGTCAACTTCGGCCTTGTGGTGGACACGGGGGAGGGGGTTGTCGTCCCAGTCATACGGGGGGTGAACAGGAAGCCCCTCCTTGAGGTGGCCCGGGAGCGGATGGAGAAGGTCGAGCGGGCACGGAGCGGCCGCCTCAGGCCCGATGACCTCCTCCAGGGGACCATCACCCTCTCGAACCTCGGGATGTACGGGGTCGAACGCTTCACAGCCGTCATCAACGCTCCCCAGAGTGCCATCCTTGCAGTGGGGAGGATTGCTGAACGCCCGGTGTGCGAAGGGGGAAGGGTCGTCCCGAAACCCACAGTCACCATCACTGCCTCCTTCGACCACCGTCTCATCGACGGGGCGTACGGGGCCCGCTTCCTCGGAGAACTGAAGAGGCTCCTCGAGGACCCCTCCTTCCTCCTGGAAGGCTGAGGGATGTTCCTCTCCCGGGGCCTGCCTACTTCTTCCCCACGGTGAAGGTGGCTTCCTGCGTCAGGAGTTCCTTCTCTCCCTGGAAGAGGGAGACCTTCGGGCGGTACTCTCCTGATGGAAGTGCCTGGTCGGAGGCAAGAACAGCGGTCCCCTCCATACCCGGGAGGACCAGGTCTTCAGAAGGTTCAGAGCGGAGCAACAGAAGCGCCCCCACCCGTTCCAGGACCACGCCTTTCTGCTCTTTCGGGACTTCGTTAACTTCCACCCGAAAGGAAGGGGTAAGGTGCGTGTTTCCGGTGTTTTCGTAGGCAATGAGGAACCTCGGAAGGAGCCTTCCCGATTCGTCCTGGGCAAGGTGGACCTCCACGTTCTTGAGCTCGGCCCGCGCCACCTTTTCCCCACGGACGTTGTCGAAGACCAGGAGCACCGAGGTAGCGGAAGCCTCCCGAAGCTCCGGGAGAAGCGCCTTCTCCCCGGCTTTTTCCGGTATGAGGAGGAGCTCCAGGTACCTGTCCCCTCCGGGGAGTTCCTGCGGGAAGGCTACCGTGCTGCCCCCTGGACATTTCCTGAGATACCACCATTAGGGCTAAAGGATGGCCCATTGAATTGAAAAAGGGAACCCGTTTTTGGGTTCCCTTCACTTTCCGGCCTACGAAAAAGGCCTTAAGCCTGCGCTATGGCCTCAGCTGGATTAGGAACGGCCCATTCCTTTGTCCAGTTTGACCACATACGATGTAGATTGCATAGGTACCTGCAGACAGGCCCTTCGTCTGCCAGTTAAATTGCCAAGTACATGTCAGTGGATCATACTGTCGGCCGCTCGCGCCTGGGTCCTCTGTGGATATTGGATCTCCCTCCCCGACCGAAGACGACACAAACCTGACTTCTACATATGGTGCGGCCGAAGAACTATCAACCACTGTACCTGTGTAGTCGGTGTACCGCCACTTGAGCGGAATGGTGCTGCCCAGCTTGAAGGTCGTTGGCGGTGCCTGGTAAGGTGGTAACAGGCCGGATAAGCCGTAGACCGCAATTACGGTTGTCGTCGCTGTAGCCGAGTTTCCGCTAGTATCCATAGCCGTCCATGTTACTACTGTTGTACCTGGATGGAAAGATGCTGGGGCATTATTTGTTACAGTTGGGCTTGGGTCAACGATATCTGAAACGGTTGGTAATGGTAACGCTGAAGACGGTGCACCCACAATGACGTTGAACGATTCGACTGCTGTTATCTTTGGGGGCGTGGTGTCCACTATAGTGACTCTCTGAGTAGCAGTAGCCGAGTTTCTCCCGGCATCCGTAGCCGTCCAGGTAACTATCGTAGTCCCTAATGGGAAGAAGCCCGGCGCGTCGTTGGTTATGGTGTATGGAGGCGTGCCGCCGGAAGCCGTTGCGTCGCCCAGAGCAACGTTAATAGCTCCGCCTTTAGTGTTTCCTTCTACAGTGATGTCAGCAGGAGCGGTTATGGTCATATCGTCTGTATGTGGAGGTGCGATCTCCATTTCGCACCCAGATATTGTAATCGTGTAGGGCCCCTTGCCGTCAAACAGGAACCGCACGTTACCCGGCAGCATCTCCGTGCCCGACTTGTTAAAGGTGAAGAGTGTTCCGCTTGAGGGGTTACCGTAATACCGGATGGTGCCTTGGTAGCTGGACCACGCTCGCGTTGTTGTGAACGTCACAGCCGGTTTCGTTCCCACATTCTGCTGCTTCTCAGTATATGTCTGCTGGTACTCGACACTGAACAACCAGTTCCCAGGGATATCTCCTTGCTAATCGTGCCATCTAATCCTGTAGTGCCCCAGTCGAACCAGGTACCGGCGCTCACGTTGCCGCGGGACCGGACCTTCCCGCCTGCCAGCGGTGTGCCCGTGCACGTTTCGAGCTTGACGGTGATCCGGCTCGTCTGGAACGAGATCGTTACAGGATCAGTGCCAATATACACCCTCTTAGGCTGACTGGTGTTGAAGACTTCGACCGTGACGTCCCAATCCCCCGTCTCGGGAAGCGTCCCCGTGCTCTGGCCGCTGGAGTCTGTTCTGGGGAAGTCGCGGCCACCCGGGCCCGGCTTGTAGAACCGGACCTTCGCGCCCTGGATTGGCGCCCCCGTGCTGTCCTTCACCTCAACGGTCACAGTGCCAGTGGGGGCCTTGACCGTGACGCCAGTGTCCTGAGTCACAGCATCAGGTCCCCCGAGTCTGGAGCCCGATGACATGCAACCGACCAGCCCCAGGGCCAAAACCAAAACTGCAAGGACAATCACAACACGACGGTACATTACTTTCACCTCTCCTCAGTACATCGAATCCAATGAGCTTGGAAGCGACAGGGCATCAGCGCAGGATGTGTTAACGTTTGGAATGCCCGAGGGACGGTTCTTCCAGGGCCATTCTCTTGTCGTTCCACCATCCACGCCAGACCGTGAGACAGGGTTTGAAGAGTCTTGCAGGGTTCCTCCTCCCCGCTTTCTCTGTGACAGGCATTGCGCCAGCCACGCTTCGTGTTTAAGAGAGGAGGCGGGCCCAAAGGAGGGCCCGCCTCCCTAAAAGCTACGGTTGGGGTATGGGTATCTCCATTAAGCAGCCAGAGATGGCAATTACCTTCGTAAAAGTGGATCCATCTGGGTTACGGAGCACAAACTTTACGTTTCCTGGCAGCATCTCCATCGAAGGTTTGGTGAAGGTGAAGAGGGTTCCTGAGCTGGGGTTGCCATAGTAGCTGATCGTGCCAGAGAACGTGGTGGTTACCTTCGTGGTCTGGAGCGCCACTACGTGGTCGGCGCCTACATCCTGCTGTTTACTGGTCATCGTCTGCTTGTGCTCCAAGGCGAACCACCAGTTGCCGGGGAATAACTCTGGATAGGTTCACAGAGATCTGCAACAGGTAGGGTAGACAAAAAGGTGCAGGACCCTGTATCCTAACTCGGTGTCGAAAACCTAAGAGAAGGGAGGCCCTGCACCTACATGAAGAGTAGCACAAAGGGAACAAAAAGTCTATCGGCATATTCTGGAGCGTCCATGCACCTGGTGAGCTTCTCCACGAGGAATGCCATTGCCAAGCTTGCCAGAATCTATGGACTCTCCAAAAAAGCCAGAATTCGCCTTGAAGTCCTCGACTTTGCCAAAACCCACCCTGTGGCCGTCACCTGTCGGAGATACGGCATAGCCCGAAGCACCTACTACCGGTGGAAGAAAAAGTTCAACCCCAGAAACCTCCAAAGCCTTGAGGATAGGTCGAGAAGCCCAAAAAGATCCGGAAGCCTCAGTGGACCTCAGAGCTTGTGGAACGGGTTCAAAGACTCCGGGAGGAATTCCCCTTCCTGGGGAAGGCAAAGCTCACCGTCCTCCTCAGGAGAGAGGGTTTCACTGCTTCTTCAAAGATAAAGTGGACCTTGCAACCATGGGGTTCCACCTCAAAAGGTGGACTGGAAAGGTGTACAATCGGAAAAGACCACACTGGAGCTTGGGATACAGGAGTCCTTGGGAGTACCTGAGAGACACCGGACTTGTTGAGTGTCCCACATGATGTGGACCTATACATTGGACGAATGAGTATGCCTGTTTGGGCTACGGAGAGGACCTCTACTCAGCCTTGGTGGATTTCTGTGATTTGGTAGGCATTAAGGTAGTTTTACCGTAATTTGCTCTTGTCCCGGCCCTGTAGGAGACTGTAAGACCTGCAGGGCTGGATTCTTTTTAAATTCAAAATTGTGCTTCAAGCTTTGTATCCATGAGGTGGGTATAGTAATATTTCCCAGAGGTGATTCCTCATTTCAATCCACCCCAATCCCCCAACACCTCACAAACTTTCTCATCCAGATTCTCCCTATTGTTGTACCTGAATTCTAACTCCTTGAGGTAGTACTCAAAGTTCTCCCTGCCTATCCCGTGGTACTTCAATAACCTTTCCCTGGCATACGACCAGAATCCCTCTATCCCATTGATGTATACCCTTCCATTGCTGAACCTCTGGCTGTGATCTACCCGCTCATATTTCAACCCATACATGACTAAGCCATCGTAACTTCTGAATCTATCCGTGTAGATCAGGCTCCCTCTCTTGACCTTCTCTATCGTGGCCCTCAGTAGACTCTCTGCACCCACGTCTTCGACGATCTCCACCCTCACCTTTCCTTGTCTCTCCAGGATCCCAAACATCGGTATCTTCCCCTTGGCTCCCCTTCCCCTCTTTCCTTTCCTTTTCCCCCAAAAGAGCTTTCGTCTGCTTCGACCTCTCCTTTCACAAGATGCGCATCTTTGGAGGTGCAATGGAAGACGGCCTTGCGCACCAGGCCATACACCTTATGCGCCGTGTTGTAGGAAATGCCCAATTCTCGGTATGCCCGGTTGACGGGAACCTCTAAGACAAAGAGCTTCAAAACTAAGACGAACTTCGAGAGTGGTATCCGCAGACCTTCCAAGAGGCTCTCCCTTCGAACGCTCCATTCCCTTTTGCAGCGGTAGCACTTCTACCTTTGCCTTCTGACCTTGCCAAGAGAATAACTGCCGCAGAAGGGGCAGGCGTCAAAGGTTCTGGGAATACTTTTGATTCTTCAGAACTCTTCGGAAGCCTCTTCAGAAGAAGCAACTTTAGCAAGCTCGGCTAAGTTCATGATCCCCATCCTCCAAAGGATAGCATATGGTGGATTATATTGAGGAATCACCAAACAAAAAGCTGTCCTGTTTTTTGCTCGCCAAGGAGATGGCTACGGCGAACCACACCACCACAAGGGTAAGCAGGAAAAGGCGGGAGAGCTCGTCAATGACAAGTTCCACTCCAAATGCGCTTTTCAGGAGCCATTTCGTGGCTCCATTTCCCTGCCAGAGAATGGTGACAATGATGAGATTGACAATACCGGCGCTCCAGAGACGGACTTTTGGAGTTTCCGTGAAAAGCCCAGAAGAGCGCCCACAAAGAGACAGAGGTTATAGAGGACAAACGCCGTCATCCTCCGCTTTCCTCTTCGAGTCTTTCCGTGTCTACTGACCGCAGTCGCTGAACAAGGATCGTGGCGTAGACAAGAGAAATAGCCAGGATGGCAAAACCGATGACAATGGCTGTGACGATCACGGCCTGGGGTACGGGATGAGCGTACGAAGAAACCCCTTCGGTAAGGATGGGGACGTTATCCCCGGAACGCAAAGAAAGGACCACAAAAAGCTGATTACGCCGGTGTTCATGACGTCCAGACCCACAATCTTCATGAGAAGATTTCGACTGAGGACAACTCCTGAAAGTTCCAGGAGAGCTATGAAAACACATCCTATTTCCGGAGTGGTCATCGTCTTTCTTCCCGGTTGCTTTCGCAGCTTTGGTGGTATTATACCATTTTCTGCAAGGTTTCCCGGTCCTGTAGCGCTACCCGTGGTTTCCCCTTTTTGGAATTCCAG
>Ga0080004_1133892_pt1 | contig 10717 bp, 9 predicted proteins | sample WasSprMetagenome_FD_69207 | JGI IMG/M metagenome (GOLD analysis project Ga0080004, IMG submission 69207) | Sulfidic aquatic microbial communities from Washburn Spring, Yellowstone National Park, USA - WS (SPADES assembly) (version 2) | ecosystem: Environmental > Aquatic > Thermal springs > Hot...
CTCTTGTGTCGAGCCATCTAAAGAAAATTTTACTTCATCCCATTCCATATCAACAATTTCTTCTATTTGGGATTTTTTAATCAAAGTTGAATTTGTTGTTATAGTTCCTTTCATTTTATTCTCCTTCACAAGTTTCATTAGTTGTATTATGTCTCTTCTAATGAAAGGTTCACCTCCACCAGTAAGATCAACAGTTTCTACTCCCATTTTCCCAGCTTCATTCAAAATTTTGCTCAAAAAATTGAAGGAGGGTTGAGCAAATGAAGCATTTTTCATTAATCTCCAGCAAGTTTTGCATTTTAAGTTACAATAATCTGTAGGGGAAAGCATTAGAAGCTTTGGGCCAGACTTCTCATTAAGTTTTAATTTTAAGTTTTCTATTTAATCACCCAAAAAAAGTTCTAATAAGTTCAGGAATACTAAATCTTTGGTAACAAAGCATCATGCAAGGTGTTTTGCACTTTTTTATTAAAACCCTTGTTTTCTTAAATTTCTTACTTTTCCACGCTTCCATAACACTTTTCCCTAGAATATTTATGTTTGGGCCATAGTTACAAATGCTTATGTTACCATAAGGATCAATATTCAATGTGAAATAACCAGCCATGCATTTTCCAAGCTTAAAATTTCCTCTCAACTCAAAATATTTTGGTATTGCTTTCAAGTAATCTATTGAATTATAAATGAATTTTTCATCCTTCAATTTAAGATAAATTAGCTGATTTATTACTTTTTTTAACTCTTCTAAATCTTTGCCTTTTATCCAGAGAGGTGAATTGTAGTCAAAGTTCTTGAAAGTGTTATCGAGAACAACTGATTGGAGAAACCATTGATCAACGCCAATTTTTTTTGCTAAGTAATAGAGGTCGATGAGCTCTCTAAAATTATAAGACATGACAACTGTTGTGAAATCTACTTTCAAGTTATGTTTTTTTTTGAAACTGAGAAGAAGTTTGGCTGCCTTTAAAACTTGGTCAAAATTTCCCTCTCCTCTAATAAAATCATGAGTTTCCTTTTTAGCTCCATCTAAAGAAAGGGCAATTCTTTCAAGCCCTGATTCTACAAGTTTTTCGCAAGTTGAATAATTAAGAAGAGTTGCATTTGAGACAAGATTTGTGTGAAAGCCAAGTGAATTAGCGTATTTAATTAGTTCAAGTGTTTCTTTCATCCTTATAAGAGATTCTCCTCCAACAAAAGAAACATATTTTGTATTTTTCCAATTTTTTACTTCATCTAATATCTTTTTCATTTCCTTTAAACTCATTTCTTTTCCTCTTTTTGGCAGTTTCCATATGTTGCACATTTTGCACTTTAAAGTACACCTATTTGTCATTTGAAAGTTTACTTCTTTAGGATAGAGAAGAGGATAATTTAAGATATAGGAAAAATAGTATTTTAAGTAAATTTCGACTTTTCTTAACTTTTCTTTCAAATCCATCCTCTCAACTCTAACCAAGCTTCTAAAAGTTCTTTGAAATTAAGTTTTTCGTAACAAAGCATCAAGCAAGGCCTTTTACACTTTTTTATCAAAATTCTTGTTTGCTTATATTTTTCACTTTTCCACAAACTTTCTAGCTTTTTCCCTTTAATATTAACATTCGGCCCTAACCCACAAACATTTAAATTGCCATAAGGATCGATATTCATATAACTATAACCAACAATACATTTTCCGCTTTTGAATTTTTCCTTTTCCTTGAAATATTTTGGCAATAACAACAAATATCTTCTTGTATTTCTTATTTGTCCGGTTTTCATTTTCAAAAGTACAAGTCTTTTTACAATTTTTTCAAGCTCCGGTATTTCATCTTCTTTAATCCATAATTCACTCTTATAAAAATTATAAAATGCATTTGGTTCCCTTGTGAAAGTATTGTCAGGAACAACAGCTTGATAATTTATATATTGAAATTTCATTTTCCTCATTAAATTGAATATTTCAATCAGCTCTCTAAAATTATAAGACATGACAACTGTTGTAAATTCTAATTCAACATTACTTTTCATCTCTTTTTTCAATTTTGAAAGGAGTTTAGCAGCTTTCATAACGCGATCAAAGCTACCTCTTCCTCTAATAAAATCATGAGTTTCCTTTTTAGCCCCATCTAAAGAAAGGGAAATTTTAGATACTTTTGCTTCTAAAAGTTCTTTACACAACTTTTTGTTTAAGAAATGACCATTGGTTATAAGATCAATCCTCATGTTTGGTTTACTTGAGGCATGTCTAATGAGTTCTATAACATCATTAGCTCTTACTAAAGTTTCTCCACCAGCAAGAGATATATGATCAACTCCCCATTCAGCTATTTCATTCACAATTTTTTTCAATTCATCTAAACTCAATTCTTCAGAAACTCTTACCTTTTCTTTCCATATGTTACACATTACACATTTAAGGGGACATCTATGAGTTATATCAAAATTTATTCTCCAAGGCTTGACAAAGGGATAATTAAGATAATAGGATAGCAAATTAAATGAATAATCTTTTATGAAAGTAAAGAATCCTTTGTAAAGGCCTTTCAAGCTAATCACCCAAAAGCATTTTAAAATCTATCCTTGGAAAACAAAGCATCAAGCAAGGCCTTTTACACCTCATTATATTAAATCTTGTCTTTATAAAATTCAAACTATACCATATTTTTTTAATTGAATTTTTTCTTACATTCAAAGAAGGACCTTTACCGCAAACATCAACATCACCATTAGGTTTTACATAAAGGTAAGAGAAACCAGCAAGGCAAATTCCGTCTTTAAACATTAGCTTTTTTTCAAAATAATTTGGCATCATTCTTAACATGAAGAATGGAGTGCCTATCTTTCCTTCTCTTTTTTTTATTTTTATTAGCTCTTTGCAAATTCTTCTTAGCTTTGGTATGTTGTTTTTCTTAACCCAAAATTCATCTTTTTCATAACTTTTTTCTTTCGTGTAGGAAGTATCTAAGTTGTATGGATTAAAAGAAACTTCATAAAGCCCAAGATTTTCAACAAGTCTAACCATATCTAAAAGTTCATCCAAATTCTTATTCGTTACAACAGTTGTAATTGAAAGTTTTAAATCTGAATTAAACTTTTCTTTTGCTTTTTTTACTTCTTTTATCGCTTTTATAGCTCTTTTATAAGTACCCTTTCCTCTTATGTAATCATTTGTTTTCTTTTTTACACCATCTAAAGAAATTTGCAGGAAATCAAGCCCTGATGTCACAAGTTCTTCAGCAGTTTTTCTATCTATAAGCTGCCCATTTGTTGTTACATGCGTTACAAGCTTCCATTTTTTTGCGAGCTTTATACATTCTAATAACTCTTTTTTCCTCAACAACGGCTCGCCACCTGCAAAGCTTAAATTAATTCCTCCCCATCTTCCAATTTCATTTACAAGATTTTTTAATTCAGGTAATTTCAATTCATTTTCCGGTTTCAATCCAAACTTCCACGTTTCACATATTTTACATCTCAAATTGCACCTATGCGTTAATCCTATGTTTATGAATAGAGGTTTTGTGAACGGAAAGAAGGTAAAATAAGACAGCAAATATTTTACAATTTGCTGTTTGTTAAGTTCTTCCATTTATTTTCCCTTCGCTAATTCTAGAAGACCTACGGCCCTTCCAATTTTTTGATATTTCAAAATTTTTTCATTTAAGTTATTTGCAATAAATATCTCAAAAATGCTCTCAAAAATTTTTTCTTTAATTAAAAAATCCCAAAGCGGATATTTCAATTTTTCCACAAATTTCTTAACATCTTCATTTCTTCTTGCAGCTAAAACATTGCTATAACCTTGCCAAAAACCCCTTTCGAGAAAGTAATTTACTGTTAATTTTTCTGAAGGAATTCTATGCCAAACTAATGCTTTAGGTTCGTAAATTATTTTAAATCCTTTTTTGAGTATTCTTTTTTGGATTTCTATATCTTCATTGCAGAGCATTAAGCTTGGAGTCCTTCCTATTTTTTCATCAAAATAACCAACTTCGTCAAAAATTTCTTTCCTGAAACAAATGTTAGAACCCCAAAGCAAAGGTTGCTTAATTTCCATTCTTTCTTCCCCTAATAGTGTTTCACCAAGAAAGCCTTTGAAAATACCTTCTTCTAAATTTCTCAATTTTTCTGGTGCTTTACCTTCAATTTTAAGTTTAATTTTTCCACCCACACATACAACTTTTTCGTCAACGAAAGATTCTATAAGATTTTTTATCCAAGATTGAGAAGCAATAGCATCATCATCTATAAAACATATAAAATCTCCTTTACTTTCTAAAATACCCAAATTTCTTTGATAAGAGACATTTGCTTTTTGAGAGAAAACGAATTTTGCTCCAAAATTTTTAACTCTTTCTTCTATTCCTTTTTCGAATGAAACAACCAACACCTCATAATCATCATAACTTTGGTTTTTTAAAGATTCAAGGCAGTCAAAAAGCGTTTCTCTTCCTACAGAGCAAACAACAACAGAAACCTTCATAAAAATTAATTCCCCCCTCTTAATTTTTTTAATTCTCTTTCTTTTTCTTCTAGTTTTAGACCCATTTCTAGAACAATCTTCTGAAGTTCTTCTCTGAATTTTTCTTTTATTGTTTCTTTTTCCAATTCGTAATTTCTTTTCATTTCTTCCAATTTTGCATTCATCTCTTTAGCTAGAGCATCTTTCTCTTTATTTATTTTCTCAATCTCTTTTTGCAACCTTTCTTTTTCTTTTAAAATTCTTATGATTTCTCTTCTCCATCTTTTTTCAGCATTTCTTCTTTCACGTTCAAACTTTTTGCTCCTCAATTCCATCTCTTTGCTCAACGCCTCTTTTTCTTTTCTTATTTTTTCCTTTTCGATTTGAGCAATTTCTTTCTCACTTTTCATTCTTTCCAATTCACTGCTCAAAAATCTGTTTCTCTCCCTTTCTCTCTCTAGCTCCATTTCTATCTTTTCTCTTTCTTTTCTCACTTCTTCCAACTTTGATTTCAAATATTCAACCATGCCTAAATTGAGAAGGAATGAAGTAAGTGGTTCACTTTTTATCTCATTAGGAATTTTCCTTTCTTTAGAAACAGCTATGGCCAAATCTGGAAGTTTAAAATTTACAATATACGCATTTCCTTTCATGAGATTTTTCAAAATTTCTATCTTTTCTTCTATATCAACATTTTTAACTTCACCTTTTTCAATCATGCTTTCTACGCTTGAATCAATTTTTCTCATAAGTTTATCAATTGAAAGCAAAATCCAAATACAATCTGACATTTCTGCTAACTTTTTCATTTTTTCCTCGTCAAGTTGTTCGATATCATCAACAATTATATTTTCAAACTTTTTTGGATAGAGTTCTATCTCATCTGGCTTAATTGTTTTTATTCCAGTTTGTTCTTCTGTTCCTATAAGTATTACATCTTTACTTCCAACAGCTTCTAAAATCTTTTTAATAATTTCTCTCATAGGAAATCAAGCTCCTTCCTAATTCAGTTTTTATTAAAATATCTTTGAAATGCTTAATTGCTAAAACTTGGCAAATTTCATTTCTTAATTTTTCTAAAATAAGCTCCTTTTTATCTAAAGCCAAAATTCTATTTTCTTTAATTAAACAAGCATTTTCTCCATTAAACGCGCTTTCTAAATTTTCAAAAACAAATATGGCCTTACCATTTTCAAACTCTTCAATCTCTTTTTCAGGAATTTTTCCAAAAACCAATGTTAAATCTTGAAATGGAGTTATGGCGCTAGGAGGCATATAAACTTTGTTTTCTACACTTTCTTTTGAATTTTTAATAAGAATTTTAAAAGGCACCTTTGTCAAAAATCTGTTTTTTTGTTCTATCCAAACGTTATATTCACCTTCAGACAACGGCAAAGAATTCGTTTGAAAAATTAATTTTCCATCTTCCAATTTTTTGCTGAAGATTCTTACATTATCCTTTCCTTCAAAGAGCAAATTTGGTAATTCTAAAAAATTTCCAAATTTTACACTCATTTCGCATTTTTCTCCTTTTTTTAAAACATAAGGATATTCAAAGAATGCATTAAACTCAATTTTGCTCTCTTCCTTTACTTTTTCATTCCATCTTTTTAATCTTTCACTTTCCATCATTTCTTCATATTTTTCACAAACTTTTTGTGCCTCTCCAGAAAAAATAACTTCGCCTTTATCAAGGATTAAAGCTCGATCACAAAATCTTTTTATATCCTCAGTTGAATGCGATACCATAACTATAGTTTTTCCTCTTTCTTTCAGTTCTTTTATTTTTTCTAAACATTTTACTTGAAATGCAGCATCACCAACAGCCAATACTTCATCTATCAAAATTATATCAGCATTAACATGAAATGCTATTGAGAAAGATAATCTCATTATCATACCATCAGAGAAATTTTTCAATTTCACATCCATCACATTTTCAAGTTCAGAAAATTTAACAATTTTTTCATAATTTTCATCAATTTCCTTTTTCGTTAAACCAAGCACAGAAGCATAAAGATAAACATTTTCCTTTGCTGTCAATTCTCTTTGGAAGCCAAGCCCAAGTGTAAGTATAGGTATAATTTTTCCCTCTACCTTAATGCTTCCTTTATTTGGTTTAAGTATACCTGCAATTATTTTCAAAAGGGTTGTTTTACCAGAGCCATTTTTTCCCAAAACTCCAAAACACTCACCTCTTTTAATGCTTAAACTAACTCCCTTAAGAGCTATGATTTTTTCCCTTTCTTTTTTCTTGCCTATGTTAACAAATTTTTCTTTTAGTGTTGTTGCCTTCTCCCTTTCGAGCGAATATATTTTCCAAACATCTTTTAATTCAATTATGCTCATTAAATCACTTCCAAACTAATTTCCTTTTCTTTTTCAAACTTTTTATATCCAATAATAAGTACAAGTAAAGAGAATAAAAAAAGAATTGCTAATTCTTTTGGCACAGAAAGATATTCCGTGAATTTTGGAGAAGAGTGAAGAAAGATTGCTTGATAAACATAAACAAGCCTTGCAATTGGATTAAGCAGATAAACTCCTCTATACAGGCTTGGTATGTATTCTATTCTGTAAACAATTGGTATGAGGAACATGAGTGTTTCAAAAAGAATTGAAAGTATGTAGCTTATATCTCTTGCCCTAGGATAAACAGCTGAAAGGTAAAAACCAAGCCCAAGATTTATTAAAAAACTTATGCCTATAGCAAAAGGCAAAAAAATTATGAAGAAAGATGGTTGAACAAAAAAGCTAACGAAAACAAAAACTATTGAGAGCTCAATAAGAAAAGAGAATAAAGTTGAAATGGCTTTTGCATAGATTATATTTTCAGCGCTCATTCTAGATTTTTCAAGTATGCTTGAATAATCAACAAGGCAAGTTGTTATTTCTGTTGTGCCTTTTCTAAGGTATCTAAATGGGATTAAACCACAAATGAAAAAAAGGAACCATTCAAGAAAGTTTGCTTTGAGTATGAGTGGAAAAACAATTGAATAAATCAGTATGATTAAAAGAGGTTCAAGCAAGGACCAAAGCAAACCCAAATATGAACCAGCATACCTTAATTTCAAGTCAGTAAATGCAAGCCTTAGTATAATATCTTTTGAAGAGTAGATTCTTTTTAAATATTTTAACATAAGAATTTCTTGTGGCATGAGAGATAAATTTTTTACGCTCTAAAACTAAATTATGATAAAAAATTTGCTGATGATAGTTCTTTGTCTTTTTATTCTTTTTCTTCTCTTGCTTTACCTTTTTCTCTATCCTTTCCTTTTTAACTTGCCTGAGAAAGAAATTCTTGTAATTGGGCTTGATGGTTTGGACTACAAAACATTTCAGCTTTTGATTAAGGAAGGAAAATTACCAAATTTTCAAGCTGTCATAAAAAATGGTGAGCTTATAACATTCAAAAATAAAGGCAAGCTTGACTCCTATTCAGCTTGGAATTCTTTAGCCAAATGTAATGAAACTTCTTTGTGGAGTGAATTTAAAAAGAGGAACATAACTTTTGGGACTCTTTATTGGCCAAACGTTTCGGAAAAAGGACTTTTCATGATTCCAGATGAGTTTGAAGGTAAAAAAGAGTGGCCGGAAGAGATATACGATTCTAAGGCCTTACTACTATTTAAAAATCCAATAACAGAATTTTTCAGAAAAGTTTACTGGCTTAAAATAATGTTTCCGCAAAATAAAGTCGAAAAAGATTTGGTTTATGAATTTTACCTTATAGATAAAAAGGCAAGAGAATTTTTTTACCTAAGGGAAAGATTTAGACCTAACATTTCTTTCCTCGTTTTTTCCTCACCTTTGAGAATCGAGCAATATTTTTGGATTTATGCCAATCCAGAAAAATTTGGTAGCTATATAAGCGAATCTGAAAAAGAAAAGTATGGTAAAGTAATTGAAAATTATTTAATTGAGATTGATGATTTTATAAACAAAATTAATAAACCAAACAAGACTGTTGTAATAATTTCAAATAGAGGGGTTAAAGAAATATTTCCTCCAAAAGTTGTTGATAAGATAGATATAAATAAAATTTTAGAAAGGATTGATATACTTAGGTTTGATTATAGGGGCGAAATAGATTTTTCAAAAACTAAAGCATATACTCTTGAAGAAGGCTTAGACCAAGAACTAAAAATTTTTGTAATAGAAAAACAAGTCCAAAACGAATTGAAGGAAGCTTTTGAAAATGCGAGAGCTTTACCTTCTGGCCAAAAAATTTTTATTGTTAAGGAGGTTGAGGATGGAATTGTTTTAGAGAGGAATGTTTCTTTCATTATCCAAGCCGAAAAAATTTCAATTTTAAATAAAACTTTTGATTTGAGCGATTTTAAGCTAAGAAGGATAATACCTATTGTTTTTGATGAAGAAGGATTTTTGTTAATAAACAGGAAAGTAAAATTGCCAAAAGAATTTACTTCTGAAGATTTTTGCCCATTCCTCTTAAATTTAATTTGAATATTAATTATTATGAGGAACGAGATCAAAATTTTTCTTTCCCTCTTTTTTGTTTATTTAATTTTTGTTCAATGGTATGGTTGGAATGAAGAATCAAATTTTGCCTTGACTAGGACAATAAGTGAAGAAAAAAGATTTGAAATTGATTCTTTTGCAAATCAAACTGGAGATAGGGCATTTTATAATGGGCATTACTATACTGATAAAGATCCTGGTTTATCTTTCCTTGCTTCTGTAATTTATACAACATGGTCTTCTATTTATCAATTTTTTCCAATTGATTTTAAAACTAAATATGCAGGAAATGAGTTTTATGTAACTGAGCTTCAAGATTCCGTTGCAATAATAACTTACTTTGATAGAGGTTTCTTCATCTTTACTTCAATGATACTCTTAACAGTTTTTACTTCCTGCATTTTCTCATCCTTAACTTCTCTTTTAATCTACAAGCTTTCAAGCTATTTTCTTAAAAAAGAGAAAGAAAGAATTTTAATATCTTTAGCCTTTGGTTTTTGCACTTTACTTTTTCCTTATGCCTTGCATTTTATGGTTCATGCGACATCAACATTCTTTCTTTTTCTTTCTTTCTGTTTGCTCTTTAAGTTGAAAAATGAAAAAATAAAAAATGAAAAAATTCTTTTCTTGGCAGGAATTTTTGCCGGTTTTGGTATAGTTATTGATAAAGTAGGGATTTTAATTTTACTTCTGCTGATTATTTACAGCTTCTTTTTTAGAAGACGTTTTCTGTTTTTCGTTTTTGGATTAATTCTTTCTCTCTTACCTCTTTTCTTTTACAACTATTCAAATTTCAAAAATCCATTTGAATTTGCAACTTCTTATATAGATAGACAAATTTATAGAACTGCCTATCCTCAATCTGTTCTGTCAATATTTTTTTCAGGAAAAAGTGAAATTGCTCAGATGAGCTTTGATTTTTCTTTAATCAAAAAGCTGTTCGAATATTTTCATTTCATGCCAACTTTCCCAAATCCCTATGTAATGATTCGTCTTCTCTTTTATCCTTACAGGGGTTTGTTTTTTTACTCTCCAATTCTTCTTCTTTCTATTCCAGGTCTTTTTTTCATGCTCAAGAAATATAAGGCAGAAACAATTCTAATTATTCTAGCTTTAATTTTCTTTTTGAGCATAATTTCGATGAGAAGGAATTGGTGGGGTGGTTATTGTTTTGGCAATAGATATTTGCTTTCAGTTGTGCCTTTTCTATCGCTTCCTTTAATTTTAACATTCACAAAAATTGATAAGAAGATTTTCTTTGTTCTCTTTTTTATTAGCATAATAATTAACTTTTTAGGTTTACAGCCAGCAGAGGAGTGGGCTTATGATTGGCGAAATATGGACATGAGGTCAGACTGGTTAGAAAAACAAAATAGTTTTAAAATTTTAGCAAATCCTTTACTTGAGCATTATCTTCCTTTAACGCTAAAAAATGGGCCTAGAAGCGGAATTTTTGAGCATTTGGTTAATGGCTACATTTCTATTGATATTCGCTTTCCACCTTTATCAAAAGGAGTTGATTTTCCATTCTCAAAATTCCATATCCCATTTTTGGTTTTGATTCCAGTTTTTTTAATCGAAATTCTAATTTGGAGAAAGGAAATTGTAAGCGTGATAAAGTGAAAGAAAATAAAAAATTTTTTGCATCCTCTCTGCTTTTAATTTTAGCTTCTATTTTTATGAGAAGTTTTTTCCTTCATCCAACTTTTTCAGATGAAAGTTTTTATTTCAACGTAGCAAAGAATTTGGCTGAAGGCAAAGTTTTGTATAAGGATTTCTTTTTTGCTCATCCCC
>Ga0080004_1193835_pt1 | contig 10714 bp, 8 predicted proteins | sample WasSprMetagenome_FD_69207 | JGI IMG/M metagenome (GOLD analysis project Ga0080004, IMG submission 69207) | Sulfidic aquatic microbial communities from Washburn Spring, Yellowstone National Park, USA - WS (SPADES assembly) (version 2) | ecosystem: Environmental > Aquatic > Thermal springs > Hot...
TGACCTTCAGCTCAAGGCGCTGGATAACCTCCTGGCCGCGGGTGTTCCCTGCCATCCCGCCGTCATGCTCTCCTTCAGCCCTGAGGAGAACTTCAACAAGCTCGGGAAGAGGCTCCGCGAAATCGATTCGGGGCTAGCAGAGGAGGTGGAAGAGGAGTATGTCTTCCTATATCCCCATGTCGTCACCCAGTTGAGTAGGGCAGGCATTAAACCGAGAGTGGCTTATGAGCCAGACAGGGTGCCAAAAGAGTTGGTATAATACTTCCGTAATGCCGAGGCACTATACCGAATATCCTCATGCGCACGAACTAAAAACCTTCGATTTTCATTCACTAAATAAACAGGGTATTTTTTCAAGAACATTTACGATCTGTGCGTAATCGGGGATATTAAAAACCACATTTTTAAAAATAAAAGATCCAAAATCAGGCAACGATATTCGTGGGTAAGCATTTCTACTGTAAAAGTGGGTTGGAAAAGTCGCAGGAGAATATGAAGAAATGGCAACTTCCCCATAAGTACTTATACAGACAAAAACTGACAAACAGAATTCAAAGATTACTATCACCAAAATTGAAAACATATATAATTCGCTATTTGCTAAACATTTAAATTTTATTTTTGATAATATTTAAATTATGAAAAGTACACCCATTATTGTCTTTTTATTAATCATTATAATTGCTTTGGCGGCAGTTACGTTAACACCGTTAGGCAAGATCTTCCTAAATCAAAAGCCCATTGCTGAGGCAGGACCAGACCAGACAGTTCTTGTTAAAAAACCGATCTTCTTTGACGGCAGTGGCAGCAAGGACCTTGACGGATACATAGTGAAATATCTTTGGGACTTCGGGGATGGTTCAACAGGTGAGGGTACAACAATTTCTCATATTTATACTAAACCTGGGACTTTTACCGTTACCTTGAAAGTAACCGACAATTTAGGGGCAACAGCAACAGACACCTGCAAAGTAACTGTAACTTATGTCGATCTCAAGACAAACGTACAAGTAGTAGCTAAAGAATGGCAGAAAAACCCCAATACCGATTTGCCTGAGTGTAAAATCACAATCATTTACAGTGTTTATAACCAGGGGACTGCCCCAGACACCGCTCTAATAAGACTTTATATGAATGGGATGACGATAAAACAGGAATCGTCTTTCCTCAATCCAAGCGGAACTTACTATGGACAATACAATACCATAGTTGGATATGATACCTCGCACCATTTCTCGGTTAAAGCAGATGCTTGGGAGTCCAGCTCTTCTTACAGTACTCAATTTCAAGCAATATTACCACGGAACTTGCCAGAATATGCAAGGCTATTCATAACGCCAAGAGATCCTGTAGTAATCCAAAAGGAAGCCCAAATAACCACTAACCCATTTGTTCCAGATTTAATAGAACTAAGAGATTGGGTCGCAAATAATATAAAATACAGGTATGATAGTGAGGCGCATGGTATGAGTGAATATTGGCAATTGCCCAGAGAGACAATCTCTCTAGGAACTGGGGATTGCGAAGATTTTTCCATATTACTTGTGTCACTGCTGAGGGCAAACGGGTATGAGCCAAGTGATGTATACGTAATGGCAGGTTATAAGAGTGGAGGTCCGGGTCATGCTTGGGTCGTGGTTAAGACAGATTTAGGCTTTTGGTGGACCTTAGAACCGCAATTTTCTACTCTTACTGGTTTAATGGTTTCCATATTAAATGGACAGCTAACCGAAGTATCAGGCTATAAAGCCAAATACAAATTCAACGATGTAGAATTCTACACTATTTCATGAGAGCCCATTCTTTATTCTCCAACTTAGCCACAATCTTCTCAATTAATAGTTTGAGGGTATAGCGGAGCTGACACTGGTAAAAATGAAGGGGCAAAAACATCTTTGGAAAGCGGATGAGAATTTAGAAATCGTTGAGGTAACCACTCCACCCTTGAACGATCTTGTCAGAATCAAAGATAAATACTGAAGGGATTCTCTATAACCTGCCTATAACCTTTCCCAAAAAGGGGCGTAATGCTTAAAGATCATCGGTAAAAGTTACCCTCATGCCTACTTTCGTTTTACATTCTTAATGCTTATTATAAGTGGTCTATAAGCTATGTCGCAAGCATATGCAACGTTCCTGTACTCATGGTGACAACAGTAAAAGTATTACTGAACACCTCAGCTCAGTAGATACTCACTAATTATTTGATTTCTATTATTTGCAATCGCCTGAGTTGATGAAATTAATCGTTTTTACTCTATTATCTTCATCAGAGTTTGGCGCAATGGGGACCAAAACCTAACATACCAATAATAAGGCATTATTTTTTTTGAGATATCTCTTCCGCATTATTAGCAGTAAATCTAATCAACGGGATTCTCATGTCCACAATATATGCAACACTTAGACTTCGGTTCTGGTACTGTCGACGGTTTTGGGGGGGTTCGGGAGGCGAGGAAGGGGCTTCTTCGAGTTGATGAAGTATATATTCGCAAGGAAGTTGAACGACCAGATTAGGGACGGGGTCTATCGGGAATGTGTGCCAGCCAACGGGAACGAATGCGTGAAATTAACTTTGATCTGTCATCACTTGATGTTGCGCCCAGAGCGGATGTCGAAGACTGCCGTGTGAATGCCAACATTAATTTTGGTCCGTCACCACTTCTTGAAAATCCGGTTGTTTCCTCGAAATTATGCAGTCATCGTGAAGTTATAAAAGCAGTGAAATGGAAAAATTACAAAACATTTAATAATATTCTAAGAAAGATAGTAATGCTGTAAGGGAGAAGTTGAAGAAATTGTCGGACTTCTCTTACCTTCTCTTCTCCGAGAACTTGTGCGGTGGTAACATTGTTGGCTAAGGACGAAGCATACTACCTCACACTCTTGGGTGCACTTCTTCACGACGTGGGTAAACTTGGGTGGCGGGCTGCTGGCGGGGGAGGGCACAAACACCAGCATTATTCTAAGGAGTTTGTTTCAGGTCTCCCAAGTCCAATACTACCAAACGGCAAGACACTCGACATGGAAAAACTCGAGAAGATCGTGTCGTTGCATCACGAAGATGACCTCAAGGATATTCCGTCTGACCTCAGGACAATAATTCATACAATTCAAGTGGCAGACTGGCGTTCCTCCATGATGGAGAGGGAGGAGAGCCCACTTGAAGAGCCGGAGGAGCCACTCGAGTCCCTCTTCGAGAAGATATGTATATGCAGGGAGAGGAAGGACCACCGGGGAGAAGACACGCATGTTTACCGTCCAGCGGCGATCCAGCTTGACAAAGAGTCCATATTTCCTGTAAAGCGGAGCGATGTAACGGTTCAAGAGATGAGGGACAGGTCCCGAAAGCTCTGGGAGGATATGATGCTGCTGAGGGGCTCTCTCCCCAAGAATGTTGACAGTTACATAGACACCCTATATTATATACTCAAGAAGTACACATCTTTTACCCTCTCCGCCGGTTACAGAGCCAGGCCTACCGCCCCACTATTTGATCACCTCAAGGCGACTGCCGCCATTGCCACGTGCCTATATCGCTACTGCAGGGAGAAGGGGGTCTCGCCCCTTGAGATGAAACAGGATGCATTCGCCCTGGTGCTGGGGGATATATCTGGGATACAGGACTTCATATTCAAGGTTTACTCCCCGGAAGAAGCTAGGAAGGAGATGGCAAGACGCCTGCGCGGAAGGTCCCTCGAGATTTCACTCATCATGGATGCGGCAGCTCACAGAATTGCGGAGGAACTCGGACTGCCAGAGTGCAACATACTCTGGTGCACGGGAGGACAGTTCTCAATACTCGCGCCCTCCCACACTGTGGAAGAAGTTGAGGTAATCGTCAAGAGGCTCAACAAGGAGCTCTGGAAAAAGTTTGAAGGAGCCCTATACCTGACCTTCGGGATAGCCAAGGCCTCCCTCCTAGAGAAGGGCTGGTTTAGGAAGGCATTGTTGAAGTGCGAGGAGGAGCTGGATGGAAGGAAGGGAAGGAGGTTTTTAGATGTACTTGAAGATGGCTACCCGGACGCTGGGACGGGTGATGTGCCAAAGTACAGGTGCCCATCATGCGGTAGGGACAGCGAAACTGGGGAGATCTGTGAGCGCTGTGAGGAGCAGGCGGATCTCGGTCAGCAGCTTGTCAAGGCTGAAGTGATCTTCAGAGGGGAAGGTTTAACCAAGCCTGACTTCTCATTCGCTGGCTTCTCGTATAAGCTGATGGATAGAAAAGAGCTCCATGAGGTTAAGGATCTTCAGGGAATGGTCTACATGATAAACTCCACGGACTTCCACACTGTTGGGGACGGCGTGGGAGTAGGGTTCATCTTTATGGGGAATACCGCCCCGAAGTATCGGGGGGACATCCTCAGCTTCGACTATCTGGCAGAGCTCAGCAGGGGGGCTGGGAAGCTGGGTCTGGCGAAAGGGGACGTGGACAACATGGGATACATCATCCACAGCGGGATAGAGGAGGTCAGGATAAGGGACTACTCCAACATGAGCTCCCTCCTCGACCTGTTCTTTGCTGGCTACCTGAACAGGATACTCGAAAGGTACTACACCTATCCACTCTGCCCGACATGCAAGGCTAAGCTGGAATTCAAAGATGAGCTTTACACAGCCGTTTCCCCAGAGGGTGAAGATGGGGGTTCGTTCGTTAATTGGTGGGTACTCCAGGACGGCAGGGGCAGGGAGGAGATCGAGGGTTTGATCTGCGAGGATTGCAAGCGCGGGAAGACGCCAGTGATATACGTTAACTATTCGGGCGGGGACGACTTCCTTATAATAGGACCGTGGGACGCGGTGATAATGGCATGTGTGGATATAAGGGAGGAGTTCGGGAAGTTTGTGTGCGGAAATCCAGACCTCGGTCTCTCCATCGGCTACACCATAACCGATCCGAAGTTCCCAATAGCAATTGCCGTCGAGACCCTGTCCTCAAACCTCAAGAGGGCGAAGAGGTACAGGTCAGAGATCGATCCGTCTGCCTGCAAGAAGGACATGGCTTCCCTTTTTGGTGACTGTGTTTACCTATCGGAGAGGGATGCTACCGGGAGTGGTGGAAAGACCCTCAAGAGCCTCGTGGAGCTCGCCAAAGAACTCGAAGAAGGAGTACGTTCTAAGGAGATACCGAGGGGCTTCATCCACGATCTCATATCGCTCTGTCGCTCGTCATTCTACAGGAGTGCAGATCCTAAGGAGATAGAAAGGAGGAGGAGGGAGGTAAGGGCCTACGTCCCGATCCTGAAGTATAAAATGGTGCGAACCCTTAAGAACATGAAGTATGATGAAATTATTACGGATAGCATGCCGTGGATATTGATCCCAGCATGCTGGGTCTCATTGAGGACAAGATCAAGGAGGGATTAAAATGGGGTATAGACAACCGGGTTACTACCAAGACAGATACGCTAGGTATGAAAAACGCGAGGAAAAGTACAGGGAGACAAGGACAATAATCGAGAAAGTGAAGAACATGAAGAGTCTCACCGAGCTCAGCCAGAGCGAGTTCGCGGGGATCGATGGATGGGCTGCAAAGATAGCGAAAGAGCTGAAGGATGATCTCAAAACCACTCAACTCAGGAAGTTCTTCGATCCGCTAGTTAATGATAAGTCAGATCTTGAAAAGAAAAAGAGGAGTTGGAATGAAGTCAAGGGCACCCTCTACGCCGCGCTGCCGCTGCTGGCATACTCCGTTGGGAGGGGGCTGGCACCTGATGTGTTCAGAGACCTTATGGAGACCTGCATAAAGAAGGCGCTCAGCGAGAGTGATGAGAGAGGATTTCTAAGGTTCATGGAATTCCTCGAAGCCATCGTAGCCTACGACACTTATTATGAAAAGGTAAGAGAGAGGGAAAGGGGAGGTGATTGAAATGAGCGAACCCAGACTTATCAAGAATGTTATAATAACCGGAAAGATAAGGACTGTGACAGGTCTACACATAGGCGGGAATAAGGGTGAGCTGAAAATAGGAGGTACAGACAACCCGATCATAGCAGACAATGACGGGCGGCCGTATATTCCGGGGAGTAGCTTGAAGGGAAAGATGAGATCGCTGTTGGAGTTCTCCCTCGGAAAGGTGAAGGAGGACGGGAGCGTCCACTCTTGCGGCGATGAGAACTGCCCAATATGCACCATATTCGGTTCCTCATACGAAGATTTCAAGAACGGTCCGACGAGGCTGATAGTTAGGGACGCGAGGCTCCCGAAGGGGGAAAAACCCGAGGTAGAGCTGAAGACGGAGAACGTGATAAACAGGCTGTCCGGTAAGGCTGCCCACCCCAGAATCATGGAGAGGGTCCCGCCAGGAGTGGCCTTCGAAATGGAGATGGTTTACGGTATATACAAAGAGGGCGACTATGACGGTCTCAAACACGTCTTCCAAGCAATGTCCCTTCTACAGGACAGTTACCTCGGCGGGTCCGGAAGCCGCGGGTACGGCAAGGTCGCATTTGAGGATATCTCGTTGAAGGTGAAGACGGTGGAGGACTACTCCTCGGCGGAGGCGGGAAGAATAGTAAACATCGGCGGGAAGAGTACCTTCAGTGTGGGCGAGCTCCTGTCCGGATTCGAGGAAGTAAAGAGTAAGATAATGGAATAGCGGGCGCTTCCCATGCCTCTCTCCTTCTACCTTACACCGCTGAGTCTGATGCCCAGGCGCCTCCACTCAGACACGATAGCCGCAGCCATAATGTGGTCGCTTGCGGAGATGGGTAAGGAGGAGGAGCTTGAAGACCTAATCAGAGACGTCTCCCTGAGAGTGTCATCAGCCTTTCCGTTCGTGGCGGCGGAGGGAAGAAGGATCCTCTTTGCACCAAAACCACTCATCCCCCCTCCCGGAGGGGAAAAGCTCGAGGATTCTACGAAAAAGAAGCGCTACAAAGAGGCCTCATACGTCGAGGTTAGCATATTTAACAGGCTCATAAAAGGTGATCTGACCGTTGAGAAGCTATTCGAGGGGATAGGAAAGGTTTACGAGGTCAGAGAGGAGTTTATCGTCGAGGGCGGAAGCATTGCCGATTATACCATAAAGACAGTGGAGGTAGAGAGGAACAGGGTGAACAGACTCTCTGGCAGGGCCGATGATTTCTTCCTTTCCCGTGGCGCGTTCTACCAAAGGGGGGGAATTTACTTTGTGGTTAAGGGTAGCGAGGCATGGTTATCGGCTGCAAGACAGGCGCTTCAATTCCTCCAAGACAGGGGAATCGGAGGGGAGATCTCAATAGGTTACGGGCACTTCGCTTTGGCGGAGGTAAAGGAGGAGGACATCTTCGACCCGCCTAGAGAACCAGAAGCATCAGTCCTGCTCTCCCTCTACTACCCGAAGCAGGAGGAGTGGGCGTCCATCCGAAGCAGCAAGGAGAGACTCTTCTACTCGCTGGTGAGAAGGGCGGGGAGGAGGAGGAAGGGTCTAAGGAAGGGAGTCTGGCTCTTAGGGGAGGGATCGGTAATCCCCCTGAGGGAGGTTGAGGGAGACCATGTTCACACCGCCTGTAACCCTCCCTCTGTGGAGTGGGGGCACCCTCTTTGTGTTGGGATGAGGTGGCGCTGATGGGCTTGAGACTAGTCCTAGAGACGCTGACGCCAGTGCACATATGGTCTGGAACAAACTACGGACCTTCTGACTACTATGTGGATGGGGAGGAGCTGATCAGGGTGGACTTCTACGAGCTGGTCGGGGACAGGGAATTCCAAAGGTACAAGGAGAAAGTAATCTGGGCGCTTAACAGGAGGGCCAGCATCCACGGTGCCGCACCATCACTCGCGGAGCGGCATGTCCTCTACAGGTTGAGAAACAAAGGTGTATTAGAAAATAAGACCGTTAGAGAGTTCATAAAGACATCTGGAAGCCCGTACATCCCGGGTAGCAGCCTGAAGGGGGCCATCCTCACAGCCCTAATCTGGGATCATGTAAAGACGAGGAGCGGGCTTGCTACGGAAAGAGACTTTGCTAATGAAAGGGTTATGGAAAGGAAGAACCGGGAAATCATTGGGAGCGTCCTCAGGGAGGTGGGGAAGGGAGATCCCGCAGGAAGAGATAAACCGCAGTTCAACAGGTGGATCGGGGTCACGGACTCTGAGCTCGCTGGCATGGAGGATCTCATGGCCGTGAAAGTGAGCGTATACCCCAGCGGACCCACGATCTTCGCCGAGGTTCTGAGGGAAGGAGTCTCCCTCCGCGTTGAGCTGGACTCGCTCTCGGGTGTTGACTTGAACAAGGTCCTAGACAAGGTCGATATCTTCTACAGGGAGGTGCTGAACAAGGAGAACGAGTGGCGGAGGAAGAATGGTCTCGGCGAGCTCAAATTCTCCAAGGAAGGAAGGCTGGTCAGGATAGGGAGCGGCTCATCTCAGCTCGCCACCAGCATAAGATCTCTCTTCAGGCTCAGGGAGCCACGTACCAGGAAGGTTGTGGAGCCGGAGAAGATATCGATGGGGTGGGCAGTTCTACGCTGAGGGAGAGCCTCAGCTCTGCTGAGAGGATCGTCAAGGTCTGCACACTCTACATGGATCTCGACGCTCCCCTAGATCTTGCGCATGCGCCGAAGATTAGGGGATATATAGGGAACCGCTTCAAGGACATGCCAATACTCCACCACCACTTTGGCGACCTGGGCTACTTGTACTCCTACCCGCTCGTCCAGTACAAGGTGATAGGGGGTCGCCCTATCATACTCGGCATAGACGCAGGGGCTGATGCTGTCAGGTACATAGAGCGTGAGCTTGACGAGCTTGTCTTGGGCAGAGTTTACCAGATAAGGGAGAAAAAGTTGAAGGAGACGAGTGAGAGGCTCGGACCCTGCAAGGAGTCGAGGGTCTATGAGTTCCTGACTCCCTGGCTCGCGCTAAACGAGGAGAACTACAGGATGTACCTGCAATCCAGGAAAAAGGCAACCCTACTCAACAGAATCCTGAGAGGGAATGTCCTGAGCCTCTGCAAGGGGCTCTCCCACAGAGTTGGGACAAGGCTCAGGACCGCTGTCTTCGTGAGGAGGTCTACAGCCACTTATAAGGGGATTCCGATGATCGCTTTCACTGGGAGGTTCATCCTGAACTACGAAATACCCCAGCTCCTTGGGCTCGGGAAGGGCGTCTCTCAAGGTTTTGGCACGGTCACAGGTGTTGAGGTTTGACGCTGCACAGGGTTGCGCGCTTCGTGCTGGCTACAACTGCAATGGCGGTGGATATGCATGGCTGAACACACTCCACGGGCACATTCAGGGATGGAGGGGACGGGCGAGGGCAGCAAGCCCCGAGCTGTGAAGGCGATCACGTTCCTCGGGGCTGGGAGTTACGTGACCACTAAGTACACATGGGGAGAGAAGTGGTGTGAGACTGACCTCTTCCCTGAGGCAGTCTTTAACATCTTCGAGCCAGATGTGGTGTACCTCCTGACAACTGAAAAAGCAAAGTCAGCCAAAAGAAACGGAAGGACCTACTGTGAGATTCTCAAGGAGAAGATTGGAGAGAGGCTCAGGATCGTGGACATCCCGGAAGGGGCAAATGAGGGAGAGCTCTGGAAGATCTTCGATATCTTCTCTGGGATAGTGGAAGAGGGAGACGAGCTCATCATCGACATAACCCATGCCTTTAGGTCCCTGCCCCTCTTCGTTTTCCTGGCCGCATACATGCACAGTGCAAAGGGCACTAGGATCGGTAAAGTGATTTATGGAGCTTACGAAGCCCGGGACAAGAACACGAACACTACGCCGATCTTCGACCTCACCCCCCTCGTAGATCTTACTGGGTGGATCACCGGGGCAGAGGCGCTGGTCCTAAGGGGAGACGCCAGCATGCTTGCGGACATGCTCCAAGACTTTCATGCAGTACGCGAAAAGGGAGTTGCCAAATGGTATGTCCGCCTTGCAAACAAGCTGAGGTTCCTTTCCAAAGCACTGAGCCTGAACAGACCCACCGATGTGATGAGTTCTGCCAACGAGCTTAAAAATTTGGATTTGTGCGACAGGATGGAGTTGCCTGGACCATTCTTAACCATACTTGATACCATCAGAAAAGACGTCTCCAAACTAGCTTACCCTTCCCCTAGAGTTCTTTCTAGGGAAAACCTGTCTAAGCAGATAGAGATAATAGAGTACTGCCTCAGCAAAGGGATGGTCGTGCAGGCTGTGATGATGGCAAGGGAATGGGTCGTGAGCTTCCTGTGTCTGAAGGAAAAAGAAGAAAAATGGCTGGATAATAAAACCCGGGAAAAAAAAAAGAAGAATGGCTAAACGGCCTAATGAATTCCAAAGAAGATGGGCATCAAGAGTTGAAAGAACTCTGGGGCGATCTTAGAGAGTTGCGCAACGATATTGCACACTGTGGAATGAGAGAGAACCCCATTCATATCCAAAAAATAGAGAGAAAGGCAGCAAAAATACCTGAAGAGCTCAGATCACTTCTTAGCTCTATGGTTTGTAGGGATATGTGAAGATCCTAGAGCAAAGAATTCGACTTTTTAATCTTCCACACAACACCTCAAAAATTAATATGCGTCCTACCCATTAATAGCATCAGAAAAAGCGAATTTGGGAGCGTTTCAATGGAAAATCCATTAAAACAAGGATTGAAGCTAATCTTTCAGCGCCATATCACGTTCATCCATGCGGTGGTTTCAATGGAAAATCCATTAAAACAAGGATTGAAGCTTAGTTGCTCCTCAGTTAGGACTGCCCCCTCAGGCAGGGTTTCAATGGAAAATCCATTAAAACAAGG